>Ga0316205_10003450_pt1 | contig 14947 bp, 14 predicted proteins | sample 3monthpyrite_MG_FD_204941 | JGI IMG/M metagenome (GOLD analysis project Ga0316205, IMG submission 204941) | Microbial mat bacterial communities from mineral coupon in-situ incubated in ocean water Damariscotta River, Maine, United States -... | ecosystem: Environmental > Aquatic > Marine >... | reverse complement strand
GTTTTGCATCCCTATGTGTCCATGTATATGAATTCAACGGCATGGCTCCCTTCTCAACTTTTTCCCCACATTCCTCCAACTTATGATCCGCCTTTTTAGCTGAATAATCGCCCCATTCCGAGAAGTTTAATTCAGCTCTCACTTCATCAATATGACGCTTTAACCACCAGGATACAGGTGCAATTTGAGAATACCAAGGATAAACTGTCGTGTTCGAATGACAATCATAACAGGCATTGTTAAGCATCGTTTTGACTTCCTCTGAAGGCGAAGTAAGTACAATAAAATCTTTGCCCTGATCTACTTTTGGATTGTCTGTATCAATGCGAATGAACTGAATAACAATCAGTAAGACGAGGAGAACTGAAAGAATTTTCTTGATGGATTTCTTCATGGGAGACTTTTTTACAAAAAAAAGACTTAGGAAGAACTTGCACTACTGCGCATTAAAAAAGGGAATGAATTATCACTCCCTTTTTTTGACCTAAACTACTTGCTATACTACTTGCTATTCAGCTATAAACTGACTAATTATGTGATACCAAGGTACGGCGGGTATAATGGATTCTACAGGACATTTAACCCAACGTAACGGTTTCATTTCCCAACGTGCATTTTTGTTTGCGAAAGATTAACTCCACCGCTATTGTTTAGGGATTGAGCCGAAGTATCAAAGCTGAATGCTGCCACAGCAAATGCTAATTGTAATGATCTCTGTGTAATTGTGTATGCGTTTTTCATAAGGCGTTTTGTTTAAGTGTATCTGTTTTGTTTACACTTCAAAACTACCTCCATCGATTCGGGTAGCGTTACTGAATTGACAAAGAAGAAACTTATCATTTGCGGATCTCGCAGCGGCTAAAATCTAGCGGCTAATCAATCGAAGTCATAAACGTACCTGTCTATGCTCCCGCTCAAAATTTGATTAGACTTTACTTCCCTTCCAGTTCTTTAATAATCGCATGGGCATTTGGGTTGTTCGGCTGAAGCTCTACGGTCTTTTTATAATTCTCAAGCCCTTTGGCTTTATTCCCATCCGCCACGTACGCTTCTCCCAAACTGTCGTAGGTGTTTGCTGATTCAGGGAATTCTACGGTATTGAGTGTGAATACCGCAATGGCTTCTTTTACCATTCCTTTGTTCAATAAACTGTATCCTGCACTGTTTACTTCAGACTCTACAAGTCCGTACGTTCCTTCATCCTTTGTCTCTTCGAACCAAAGCAACGCCTGATCGAGTCCACTTTCGTCGAGGACATCCAACATTCCGTATGCCAATGATTTCTTCGGAAGCATGTAATATGCACCGTAGATAATTGAAAAGATCTGTGAACTAATGTCGTCAAGCACAGTTCCACCTGTATTGTTCAACAAAACCACCAAATTCTTATGTTCAGGAATTCGCCGTATGACTGTATTGAATCCATTAATTCCGCCACCATGACCAATCGTCTGATAGCCCATCTCTTCGTCAGGCCAGAACTCACTAATTCCCCAACCATAGCCGTACTGATTGCTCCATGCATCAACATGTCCAGTAAACATCAACTCTTTGGATTTTTCCGAGATCAATTTATCCGTGTACAATGCCTGATCCCACGTGTACAAATCCTCAACCGTGGAATACATGGAACCCGCAGCATAAGGAATGGACATATCCAAATAGGCAGAATTCACATATTCACTCGGACCAACCTGTTCGTATCCTGTTGCTCTATTTTTTAGAATTGTCTCAAGATGATCGAAGCCTGTGTCCTCCATTCCCAGCGGTGCAAAAATGTCTTTGTGCAAAAGCTCTTCATAGGTGCTTTCCGTTACTTTTTCCAAAATTGCTCCCAAGAGAAAATAACCCGAATTGGAGTATGAAAACTTTGCTCCGGGCTCAAAGTCCAAGGTTGAATCTGCAAAAACCTGTATAAACTCTTCCGGGGTATATGGGTTGCGGCTGGTATTCTCGAAAAAACCTGGAAAGGATGTATAATTGGGAATTCCTGAACTATGTGTGAGTAAATGATGCAAGGTAATCTTATCGCCATTCTCTTTAGGGTAATCAGGCAGGTAGGTTGTGATGGGAACGTCTAACTTCAAGGTTCCTTTTTCTACTTGTTGCATGATGAGCATAGCGGTAAATTGCTTCGTTACTGAACCGAGCCTATGCTTTGTATTTGCCTCATTTGGAAGATCCCATTCCATGTTTGCCAATCCATATCCTCCTTTGTAAATCACTTGTCCATCAACAGCGACAAGAATGGATCCATTGAATTTTCCAAGCTCTGCGTACGCTGACATCAACTCTTTGATCTTATCGACCTTGGTTTGACTGAAAGTTGTGGAGATTAGGCAAAATTGTAGACTGATTCCAATAAGTAATAATCGAGCAAGCTTCCGCATTTTTTTGTGTTTAAGGTTCGGTGCAAGATATGAAATTGAATACGATAAATTGAGAGCTTTGTTATTCCGACAGGTACTCGCTTATATTTGTCCTCCCCCTTAATCCCCCTCCTAAGAGGGAACTATTTCTAATTATGATAATAATTCTTATATCCCGAATAAATTGAAGAATCGGTGTTTAAACTAAAGATGAACCCGAAACCAATTCCCCCTTAGGAGGGGGATTAAGGGGGAGGATCTCGTCATCTTCTGAAATTTCAGAATGGTCACACCTTACTAGACTTCAGAATGGTCACACCTTACTAGACTTCAGAATGGTCACTTCCCGTTCCCCATCAAAACCTTCGGTTTTTCTTATATTTCACCCATGGTTAAGTACAAAGATCTAAGTGAGGATGTTCGACACCTCAAGGATGCATTCGGAAAAAAGTGGATCGCTGTTATTTCGACGAGCGCACATAGCCTGCAGTTTAAGTTGCCCAATTATCGGAACCTGAAGGACAATAAGATTCGAAAGGCTGAAGTGATCGGTGAACGGAATCGAATTAGTTGAGTACTTCGCCCTTCGAGAACCTCAGGACTCCGAGTTCAGTCTAGCGGACTAGTAGTTTTCGTGTGCGAATTCCGTTCCTCCACCGCCGTATAAGGAACTATCCATAATTACATTGTACGGATAGATAATCTCTGACATTCCATCAGACCCTTCGCCCTTTTCAATCACTACTTCCCAGTTTTTGTCTTCATTTGACAGGCGAATTGTTTGTCGATCTGCATTCGGATTGAAACGTTGGTCTATGGTATAAAAATCAGGGGTGTCTTCTTCCGAATGATCAAAGATGACTTGATCACCTATAAAGTAGAGGGTCCAAAAGGGTTCCGTAAAAGATGCATAGAAATCGAAATCTGCCTTGCTATTTTGCAGTTGAATGAGCAGTTCCTTCGGATTTTGTCCCTGCTCGATCACATCATTGGACTCATCAGAAATTGTTGGAACCTCAGCTAACATTTCGACTTCCTCCGCTGGTTGCGCTGTGTTGATAGGCTCTTGGGATTCCTCGGCAGGTGTAGATTGTTTGCAAGCCGTTAGCCCGAGGATAAGAAGTAGGAAGAATGCGCTTATTTTCATTTTTTGTGTTAAAGAATCGTTGGTTCAAAGATAGGATATTTTACCTTTTTGTGGACTTGCGAATTACGCAAATGATCATGTTGGTGTTGCGATATACAGTATCACTTGTCTTTAGATCGTCACCATTTTTGTGCTGTAAAACACGAAACTATGAAATCGACGATTCTATTTTTCAGCCTTCTAATTCTAAGTGCTTGTGCCCACAATAAGATTCGCTTTGTACGCGTGGCCACGCCTAAACAGAGTACTCAGGTGAAAGTGGCAAGCGTGTCCCCTTCTGTTCAAAAACTAGAAACAAAGCTCCCAACAATTCTCATGGTTGAGCAAGGAATTATTCTTTTAACCGACAGTTCACCATCACTAAAGTCGATTGAATTTGAAGCGCAGTTTGAAGAAACGAAGGTTATAGCTCTCGAACAAACAGGTACAGAAGCGGAAATCGTTCCTCGTATCCCCGAATGGAAGCATTCTTCCTTCATGAAAAAGATGCCTGAGAAGCGACAGAATGGAGACACTTATTTATACGGGATTGCAGCATTGGTTGCCCTTGGATCTTTTGGAATTGTACGCGGTGCTAGAAGAACAACGGTGAAAGTTTCACGATTGGCGCAGAAGCATAAATACACAAGTAAAGGCTTGATTGCACTTGCTCAAATAGGACTCGGGTACCTTGGCTATGCAACTGGAAATGAACTGCAGAATCTCGGTTATGAAGTTTCGGAAAGTACGCAATACATCGCTGGTGGTGTCGGTAGCTCTGTCTTCCTTGGAATGTACCTCAACGATTTCTTTGGAAAAGGATCAACGTTAGATTTCTTCCGAAAGAAGTTCGGAATGGCTTTGATAGCGGCTTCTATTTTTACTACGACCATGACGATTGGAAACGGTCTTGAATCGAGCAACTCGATAGCTTCTCCTATCTCTTCTTTGGTTGAAACAACATGCGCTACAACGGAGAATGACGAGCAAGCTGAAACGACACTAATCAGTACGACAAAAGATGATCCTCGTGGCATGAAGCCAGGTGGGGTGATTGCACTTTACGTTGTTTTCGCGATCCTTCTCGGGCTGATTGTCATTGCGGGTTCTTGCCTTGCAATTTGCACATGGGGAACGGGAGGTTTCTTAGTTTTGATTCCTGCATTAATCTTGTACATTTTATTCCTTGTTGGAATGGGAAAACGTCTTCGACGTGCGAGAAGTGAATGGCCAAAAGAAAAGAAATAACTGGTAATATGATGCAGCTAATAATCACTTGCGTCACCGCATGGATTGGCTTCTCTGTCTATTCCGCAACGCTCTAAGTGCTTCTTTTCAGCCTTTCGTTTGAGTTGATTCGCTGAATGAAGGAGACTATTGACTTGATGAATTGAAAACTGCTGACCCCTCATGTTTGTGTAACCGTTTTCTTCGAGGGTTTTGGAAATCCCAGCCGCACTTTGGTTGCCAATTTTCATTTCGATAATGAAGTTAATGGTTTGTGCTTCTGTTTTCATTTGTGCTTTGAAGTGCTTAGTGGTATAAACTTACAATTCTTTTTTCTTTTTCACTGCGCAATGAATTCACAGTAATTGTTTCTTCTTACTTTTTTCTTGAGCTAAAAAAGTAAGCAAAAAGAACCCTTTAGCGCAGTAGAAGGTTCCTCATCTCAATTGGCCTAGCAGGCCACGTCTCGTCTTCGAATACATTTGTATTCTCTTCCTTTTTAAGACACATGACTTAAAATCGAAGAACTCCCTCGGTTGAACCGAGGTCAAACAGCTCCGATTTTCAAAGTCACTTAGGCTAAAGGGTTCCAAGCACAATTTACAAATGCGCTTGCTGTGTAGGTTACACTGATACGAATCCACTTATGGAAAGCGAAATCAGTACTATTCTTTGCCTCCGTCGTCGTCAGATTCTTCGATTGCTTCCTCAACGGATTCATCAACGCTTTCTTCCAGCTCTTCTAACATTTCCATTAATTCTTTATCTAAATCATTTACGGTTCGAAAGTCTCGAATGGAAATAATGTAATACCTGTCATTTCTCAGAATTGCGGATACTCTGGCATTGTACTCAGCTCCATCTATTGTTAGCTTCAAATCACCGCGAAGGCCTTCAAGACCGCCACGCTCCATGAGCTCATAGTCAAATTCCACGAATTTACAGTTGGACCAGGTGAACTGGGATTCTGCCTGCGTACTTTTCAAAAGATCGTATTGCTTTCTGATCCAGTCCAGCACGCCATCTTCACCAACTTCGCTGAGCAATTCCTTTACTTCTTCACGTGTTCGTTCTTCAACGTGAGGGTCTTTGGATAATTCCTCGTGCATTTTTAAGGACAGATAGTTATTCGCATACCCTTTAAGGTTTAATTTATCCATTGATTTCAGTGTCTTAAATGCAAGGTCACCGACTTTTTCGGGTGTTTTCTGCGCAAACGTAAATGCGATTGAACAGATGAAGATTAGGGTTAGGATGTTTTTCATTGTTTGGCTTTTTTATAAAAATAAGTAGTCTTTTTATTGTTCATGACGCGGATCTTAAGGTTTGTTGGCGACACTAATTTTGACTTCACGCTTCGATTCCAATTCTCCACGATACCAGTCTTCAATCGTTATTGTCGCCTTTCCTTCCGAAATAGCCTCAAAGGTATAGGTCTCCGTAGCACGATCTCCCCCTGTTTCTCCATCCACCAACGGTTTTACATATTTAAAATCCTTGTCAATCAACTTTACGACAGCTTCATCATCTGAACTGCATTCTTTTTGAATCCCAACAGATCCATGCACCGTTCCTGTGTAAGAGATCTTTTGTCCGACAGATAGTTCATACTTCTCAGTATCCGAGGTAATTTGAATCATCTCTTGTTTCTTTTCAACTTCCTTATGACTTGCACATGAAACAGCCAGAACGGCAAGTAGTAAAATTGATAATCGTGCTTTCATCTTCTTCATATTGTGGATTATCAAGGTAGAAAAATTTTGGGATAAGGTGTGTAGTTGGGTACAAATTTACTGTGATCCTCGAGAGCATTTCGGCACACTTCACCCTTCGAGAACATTTCGGCAGGCTCAATGTGACACCTAGGGTTCAGCATTAATCACGCATCATGAACCAAAGGGCATTGCCACCGCCTGAATCATCCCAAGTGTGATATACCTTAAAGCCATAACGTTCGTATACTTCTTTGTTTCGAGGTACGGAGGTTTCGAGTAAAATGGGGAGTTGTTCTTTTTCAGAAAGTGCAAAGAGGTGATCTCTCAATTCAAACACGGCTTGTCCTCCTCCTTTTTCTACGCCCAGAAACCAGAAATAGAGGTGTTTACCCTTGTAACGGTTCTTCTTTATGTAGGATTCACGCTTGAGGGTTTGAATCACTTTTTTGATGGGAATGACCACCGCAAAACGTGCTTCGTAATAGATTTCCTTCAGACTAAATCCCCCGCTGTCGGAATGGAAACAAAGTGCTGCCCCTTTACGATTTTCTGACAGATAGGCTCCATCTCTGTTAATTGCCTTGATAAATGCATACGCCGCCAACCGACTGATTTTCTTTCTGCGGTTTCCACCCTCACCAATGACGATGTTTACGCTCGGGTTTTGATCGAAGGTTTCGATAATTATTTCTACGGCGTCTTTTTTATCGGACGGAGTTGCCTGAGTCATTCGACAAAGGTAAATTTTTTGGTTGTAGGTGGGTTGGACAGTTACAGTTTGATGATTCGTTTATTAAACACGTCTGAGGCTCCAAGAACCGTAATTATGTACACACCTGAATTGAGATCTCCAATGTTTGCCTTAAACGCATTGCCATAAAAATCTTCCTTGAGAACAATTTTACCTTCATTATCAGCGACCTGTACACTCCATTGGTCTGTTTTCAGTGAATTGATCTCGAACTTGTCTACAATTGGATTGGGCGAAATGGAAATGGCTGGAGAAGCCGAAATGTCATTGGTTGAAAGCTCATCATTCCCAATGTATATATCATCAATAAATAAGTAAGAATGGCTAATGGATGAATTATCATTGTCGATTGTCGTCAGGGAGTCATCTTCAAAGAAAACTCCAACTGCAAGATGTCCGTACGCGCTGTCAGCAACAAAACTTCCACTGATGGTAACCCAGTTGGCTGTATCAGAGATTACGGTTGTTGCATAGAGTTGGGCACGATTTGGGAGGGACAACCAATTGTACCCAGGCCATGCGGTTGTCAGGTGAAGCCCTACACGATCAATAGCCACTGGAAGGGTTCCGCCCGGTGCATTTTGAGCATTGGATAGGTTGACCTTAAAACGGGCATAATAGGTTTCCCCAACGACGAGTGAATCGATGAGATTTGTTCCCACAAACTCTCGCAAATTCGGAGAATTTTCTTGGTAACATGCCATCCCGACATAACCATCACCATCCGCAGCGTATTGAAAACCGCGATAGTTCAATGGAACCGAATATCCAAATCCGCTATTGAGCGGTGAACATGCATTGAACGCATCGGGGGTTTCTAATAGGGATGACCAAAAAGTATAATTTCCAGCTAGTCCCTGATTTACTGGGCAATCAACATAGTCTTCAAAACTAGGGTTGGGAACAAGGTTATTGATCGTTTGTCCGACAGACAAAAATGACAGCCCTATAAAGAACAGCGATGTAAGTAGGTAGTTCATTGATTGGCTTTTACCAAAGATACGCTTTTCTGCAATGGGGCTAGTTGAGCGCGAAGATAATGGGGACCTTGATACGTGTTCTAACCGGTTCTCCACAACGTTTTCCTGGATGCCATTTAGGCATGTAGAAGATGAGCATTTTCGCCTCTCTATCCAGTGCTTTTGAGATCCCGCGCTCTACCTTGATGTTGCTGATTTCTCCATTCTTCTCAATAATAAAGGAAAGGTACACCTTACCCTGATCACCCATTTCGATACTTTCTTCTGGGTAGAGCAGGTTATCCATGAGAAATCGCTGCATTGCGCCTGCTCCGTTGGGGTACATCGCCCAATCATCGGAGTCTTCCGTTTCGCAAGGTGGTCGTTCTTCTTTCTTTTTGTCTTTTTCTTTATCAAGCGATTCCTTGTTTGTCTGCTCTCTTTCTGTAAACATCTGATCTTCCAACTCAGGATTCCAGCGGAGGTACGTTTTTTTAATCACGTCCTCCCGCTTTCGATTGTTGACCGTAAGGTGTTTGTGACAATTATAGGTTCCTGAGGAATCCGTGAAATCTATCTTGAGGTTTTTAGTTCTTAGTCCAGCAAATACAACTGCTCCATTGGCATCCGTTAATCCTGAGGCAATGGTTTTATCCTTTATACTTAGGTTTACTTGTAATCCTTCAATGGGTTCATTGGTTCCGAGGGCATGCACAATAACTTTTAGCTCATAGGTTTTGGCTGCGTGGGAATGGAATGCAAGTAAGAACGCTATGAGAATGATTTTCATTGGGGTGTTTTGGTAAAGATAGTAAGATGTATTTTTCTGTTAATCGCCCCCCTCTTTTATCCCTTCGGTCTTCAGAAATAGCTCTTGCTTTTCCCATTATTGTCCTCCCCGTAATCCCCTCTTAATCGAGAAAAAAGAATACTAGAACCACAACAAAAACAACTCCCCCTTTGGAGGAGAGAAAGCATTGCTTGCGAAGACCGAAGGGAAAGGGAGGACTGTCGAAGGGATAAACAGAACTACTAGATATTTTCATTATCTTAAATAGAAACCCAACCATGAACAACCACTACGCCCCATCTTTAAAGAAGTATGCTCATGAACTTCGGACAACGAGTACATCAAAAGCAGAGAAATTCATTTGGAAATCTCTTTTAAGTAGAAATCAAAAAGGCGTAAAATTTAAGCGTCAACGTCCAATTGATCACTTCATCGTTGATTTTTTTAGTCAGGAAATACGTTTAATCGTGGAAATTGATGGGAGTTCTCATTCCAATAGTGGGGAGTATGATCGATATCGACAAAACAGATTAGAGTCTCTAGGATATTCCATCACTCGGTTTTCTGAAGGAGAGGTATTGAATGAAATCGATAGGGTGAATGAACGAATTGTTCATGCGATATATGTTTTGATGAATAAATGATCCTCCCCCTTGCGTCCCCCTCCAAAGGGCGAGTTCTAAAGTCTTTGTTTGGATTACAGTTTACTGGGATACTTTTTTAACCATGAATAAGTTCCCCCTTTGGAGGGGGATAGGGGGAGGAGTTTTATGGAAGCTTTTCATTCTTTTTCTCCCTTTCGAGCGAGACAGGGGAGATCTTTAGGCTTATTAAGACTCCACAAAACCAGGCCATTTTGCCATATAATCAATAAAAGCCTCTCCCAATCCTTCTTTGCGAAGGTGAGCTTTCGTTACAGGCGTTGCATCGGGAACAAAATCAGGGGTCTCCATTACCTTGACGGGGAAATCATGGTGCAGAATTGCAGATCGTCCTATGGTAACGAAATCTACTCCTGCATCCAATATGCGTTGTACATCTTTGCCGCTTCCAATTTTTCCTGCCACGGTGAGTTTCACTTCCTTCAAATCGAGGTTGGTGAAATGTTCTAACAGGGAAAGGTGCTGATGTTGTTCTTCTTCTGGTTGTTTAAATGAATCCCAGAGTGAGAGATCAAGAAAGTCAATTTTACCTTCATCGATGAGTTGTTCACATACCTGCTTTATTTCTAGCAGATCCATCCCGAATTTTTCTGGTGAGAACCTCACTCCAACTAAGAACTGATTGCCACATGTCTCACGGATGCCATCTACAATTTCAAACAACAAGCGAGCTCTGTTTTCCAAACTCCCTCCGTAGTGATCTGTCCTAAAATTGATCTCTGCACTTAAAAATTGTGTGAGAATGTACCCGTGAGCTCCGTGTACCTCAACACCGTCGTAGCCACATTTTTGTGACCTTATCGCTGCACTGATAAAATCATCGCGCAATTGTTCTACTTCGCTCAATAATAAGGCTCGAGCACCCAATTTCTCATTCGCTGAGGGACACACTGGTGATCCTTCAATGATTTCCTGTGGTGAGCGCATACCGGCATGGTGCAATTGAAGAACGGCAAGACTTCCGTGTTTCTGAATGCTTTCCACTAGGGTTTTATGTCCGGGTACAAGCGCCTCTGAGAAGATTCCGAGTTGTCCTGGAAATCCTTTTCCTACTTCTTGCACGTGAGAAGCACAGGTCATTACGAGACCAAATTGCCCTTTTGCTCGCAAGGAGAGCCAGTGCAGTTCATCTTCAGAAAGTCGACCGTCTTCATGGCTTTGTTGATTGGTCATTGGCGCCAGCATAAAGCTGTTTTTCATAACAGCTCCGCACTGGAAGGTAATTTGGGAGGAAGGAGATTTCATACAGGAAAGATAATGAAATTCAATTCATTGGGGGAAGATTAAAGCCACAGTTGGAACGGAATGTATCATGTTAGTACGGGACAACTATATCGATAAGTTTAGGTGTAAATTCCAGCAATCGTTTATTAATTGATTCTCCTTTATATTCAGAAAGTTCAACTGCCCATTCGGTGTCAACTGTTTTTTTCGCAATGCAAACAATCAGAAATTTCCAGTAATCGTCTACAAGAATATTCGTACGCGTTACTTTCGCCAAATAGGACGAAGCTATGTTTTTTGCCAGTAGATAGCGGTAGATGAAAATTCTCAATTGCCGTGGTGTAGCATTCCCCAATATTTTGGTCGATGCCTCCTGAAGTTCAGTCAACTCCTTAACTAATAAAAAGTATTCGTCTTGTTCTTCGAAGTCAGCGACATAAACGGTATCGGGAAACTCAAATTCTGTAGCATTTTGTGATCCCGCTGCATCCTCTGTTTCAATCTTTACTGTGACATTCTCTGGTTCTACTTCATTCTTTACAGACTTCAATTCCTGAAGAATTTTGGAGCTGGTCGCGTAGTTTCTTAAAATAACTGAACGTTCTTGTTCTTTTAATCGTGGCAACTTGATCCCTGTGATGAATAATTTATCCATGTATTCACGAATCAAGTCTTTGGGCATATCGTTGTGATCAATTTTTAGATAATTTCCATATTTCCACTTGATAGCTGTCTCCAATATCATCTCATCAATGGCAGCTACAACAATGATTCGCTCAATCAGTTCGGTATCATCCAACATCACCCTTAGAGCATCTACTACTTGAATAATGTTGTTTTCTGAGCATCTGTCGATATCATCTACAAACAGTACAATTTTCTCATAGCTCGGCTTTGAGCTTCCATTGAACCAAACCTTTATTAAGGTTTTTAATTCATCCTGAATTTCTGCCTGCAAACCGAGTACGGATTTAAAACTAGGTGCTTTTGAATATTCCTTTACGATGTCTTTAATGGATGGATACAGTTTTTTGTAGATGGTATATCCTTTTGAAAGTGCGATGACACCAATCACTGAGTAAATCGACAGTAAAACACTTGGATTACCTCCTCCTTGACCTGCCTTTAAGCAAGCGTCAATTTGGTACCATATTACTGGTGCAATTAGCAATGCGAGTACACTGATCAGTTTCCATTTCCCTTTTCGGGTGTTGTTCAAGTTCAGCTTGAGCCAAAACTTCCCCCATTTCGATTTCTTTTGTTTTAGGTATTCATCCAGAAAGTTCCCGTACAAATACGCCCAAACCGATTCAGTGTCTTGATATTTCCATGCGTTAAAGCGAATTTCCTTGAACTTTGAAGGTGGCTTTCCCTCCTCATCTTTGGGAATTAAAACTTCAAACGCCTGATCTATAAAATAGGTCTTCCCTCTACCCCAGCTGCCAAATACGCCCAACATTTGACCCTTTTCTGTCTTTAAGTTCTGAATGATTCCCGCGAATTCTTTTGCCAAAATCTCTACGTCCAATTGTGGAATAACATCCGCATCGGTAATTTCAACGGGCTTTAATGATGCTGCATTCAAGCGTGGCTCGGGAAGCTTGGTTATTTCATTTTCATTGAGTTCAGCCTGAAAGAAGGGCCTGAGAATAGATTCGTTGAAAAGTTCATAATCAGTAGATGGAATTTCAACACACGATGATGCACTGCTAGGTACCCATTTTATCTGCTTACCTCCATACGGTTCGGCTACTTGGACTTGAACAAGCAACCTATATTTTCTTTCCATCAATCCCTTTGAATCAACGGCAAGCGAATAGGGATCTATTTCATCATTTACGAACTGCCCAACAAACAAGCACTGCTCATTTCCCCAACAGCAATAAAATAAATCTCCTGCTTTAGCGCTACTGAAAGTCTGATAATCGGCGTTGGCATTTCCTTTAAGCTCCACTCGTTCGCGAACAACGACAATATTATTGTCTATGCACGCCTGAACTTCTTCGTGTATAAAATCATCTGGTGAAAACGAAACTTTGTAAAGGCTTGCCCCTTCAACTCCTATCTGTGCATACTTTTCAGTTATAAACTGATCCTTTAAAATGTCGTCTTTGTATCCGTCGAAATAGCTAATGACACTTTGAACAGTATTCTCGTCAATGCTAAATTCTAGGCTATCTCTAAAATCGCCATTCAATCGATCGTAAATTCCACACCATAGACCTGCTGCGCTGATATTGATAAACATCTGCACGGCTGTACGCTGATTTTTGTGTGAGTTATTGAAGATCGCTGTCCATGCTCTGTCATCGCCAAATCCGCGTGATCCTAAAAAGTCGACAGAGTGTATTTTTACCCGCTCTTGAATGTTTAGGTCTGTAGCTATTTTCGCAGAAAATTCATTTAATGATCCTTTGACATCTATTTTGAATTCCTCTTGAAATAGTGGGAACAATATTGCAAAGTGGGTATAGGACTTAAAACTCCGTTTTCCACTCTTTGATTCAATTTCAGCAATGCCATTGTCAAGAAATGTTCCTGAAATTTTCCCGCCCGCCACCAGCTCCTTCAAAACCCGAAACCTAAGTGTATTTACGGGTCCACTGTTATTTTTGTATTTCTCATACAGAGTTTGAAGCGTCTCAAGCGAAATTCCCTGAACTTCTGTAAACAGCTCAGCTTCATTCGATTTTATTCGATCGAGTTTTACTGCTTCATCATAGATTTGACTCAGATTAAACGGGTCATTTATAAGAGTGCTTTCTAATTCCATGGATACAGTGCGCTTGTGGTGCTATAATAGTAGTGAGAATTCTTGAGAATTGAAAAGGGAATTATTCTTGTCGAGTTTTTGGGCGTCTTTTGGAGTGCTGGGGAGGATTTATATGCATCGTTTCATTTTCTGTATTCATTGATACCAGATCATCTGATGATGGCCATGGTTTCAGTAATGAGGACGGTTATGAGGAGGAGTAATGAAAACTCTTCTAGCGAAGACTCGGTTTAGTCCCCTCCATTCCTGGAGAGGATTTTTTGTGGACTTCGTTCGGGAAACTAAGGCGTCATTAATTCGGGTAATTAAACTTAATGTTTCTTAAAACGGGGGACTACTTTTCCAAGGGGCGAATAAAAAGTGCCAAAACGATTCCCCCAGCGATTCCCCCGAAATGTGCTCCATTATCAACACTTGGCATCACAAGACCAAACACCAAGCCTACAACAATAAAAGCGGAAACAAGTGCTACAGTTCCTTGGTTATTGCCAAACTGTTTTTTATAAATGGCACTTGCAACCAAAAACCAACTTCCAAGTGCATAAATAGATCCACTAGCACCAACACTCAAATGTTGCGTAAACATCATGCTTGCAATCCCAGCAATAATTCCCCCAATGATGAACAACAGTGCAAAGCGAACATGTCCCAGCACAGATTCCAATAAAAATCCAAACAACACAAATGAAACTGCATTGTACACAATATGCATTATCCCTCCGTGTAAAAACTGATAACTGATCAGCCGCCAGTACTCCCCGTTCATTAATTCAGGACTTTTAAGCGCTCCAAATTTGGACAGGTAATTTCCGTTAATATAAAACAGGTTTGCATCAATTCCTGCAATAACAATGTAAACCGTTACCATCAGATAAATGAACAAGGCAGTTACTTTATAATCTCCCTTCAACAGTAAGAAATCACGTGTTTCTCCATCCTCTACATTTAGCTTGCGGTTACCTTCCAGATATACATCCAGTTTACGTTCTGAATTCACCTTTCTGATCGCCACTAAAAGACTAAACACCAAACCGGCAATAACACTCCCTAAAAACCAATAGAGCATTCGTTGAGAAAATAAATTCAGGTCATATTGAGAAAATTCATAAACACGATGATACCTGTCAATATTTTCTTCAGACCGATGAATTGCTTGTGTATAATGGTTCAAATCTGCACTTAGCTGCAATGGCAATAGATAGTCGGCTTCAGCCTTTTGCATTTTCTTAAATTCTTCAAACGACTCTTTATAGAAGGATCTCCAGCGTTCGTCCTTATATGCATCCGATTCTCTGTTCGAGAAACTTATTTCGTATTTCTTCCCAATCCATAGTATGGTATCTTCCGTAAT
>Ga0316205_10003449_pt1 | contig 14948 bp, 16 predicted proteins | sample 3monthpyrite_MG_FD_204941 | JGI IMG/M metagenome (GOLD analysis project Ga0316205, IMG submission 204941) | Microbial mat bacterial communities from mineral coupon in-situ incubated in ocean water Damariscotta River, Maine, United States -... | ecosystem: Environmental > Aquatic > Marine >... | reverse complement strand
TTGAATACGAGTGCACCATCGGTGGATATACGGGTAGCATCGAACCACCCTGGCCAGAAGTCATTGGTGGCACAGTCATTGATGGTTCTATCGTCTGGACATGCCGGGCATATAACGACCAGGCTACAGACACAATTGCATCTGTCGTATGGACTGTACCACCACCACTTGCCAAGGGAACTGTGACTACTGACTTGATCAACACTAAGGTAGAAGTGTCGGATGGAGCATCTGGAGAACATACCTTGAATTGTAAGATGACTGCCGCTAGTGGTCGTATAGAAGAGCAGGATATTACTGTTGAGGTTAAATAATAAAGATATTCAAACACCCGTAACCATCAGGCCACGTTACTTGCGATCCCATAGAAGACAAGCAGTGCAAAGATAACAACTAGCCATAGACGCCAGCCGGTTGGGGATACCTTCGCATGACATGAAGGGCAAACGCTCGCGGCTTGCGAGAATTCTTTATTACAGTCTGGACATTTTCTTAAAGACATTTGACAAAGATAAATGATTAATATGAATGAATCAAGTGAGCACCTTGATCTATAGAGTAAAAGGCAATGAATACATATACTTACAAACTTATGGGTCCTTTGTTGCATTCTGCACGGTACGGGTACACGGAGGCGCGGGAATTGAAAATATTTCAGCCTCATTTTTGATGTCACATTGTCACCTTTAAAATCATGAACTTAACTGATCCAGAAAATGTGAGCAGGGCAGACATTGCCCTACTTCTTGATATTTCACCAAGACAGGTGACCAGATATTTCAAGGAAGGATTGTTCAAACAGAACAAGCGCGGCAAGTATGACCTGCTGCAGACTAACCATATTTTTCAAAAATACATTTCAAATGGCAAAGTCCAGAATGAAATGATTGACAGCAGAAAGAAGCTTGATGACCTCAAGGCTCGGAAAGAAGAACTGCTGCTGAAGAAGTTGGAAGGGAGGTCACTGGACATTGAAGAAGTTCAGGTTGTGGTGACATCTGCAATGCAGGTCATTTGCACTTCCATGGATGGCCAAGCTGGAAGGCTGTCACATGAACTTGCATCAGAATCTGATCCTGCTGTCATAAGACAAACATTATTGAATGAAAACAGAGAAATCAGACAATCTGCAGCAGATAAGCTGCAACTGCTTGGCAGTATTCGACTTGATGGCCGAAGCACTAAAACCACCACCGTTAAGAAGTCCCGATCAGTGGGCAAACGAAAACAGAGTGTTGCCAAAAGGAAGCGCAGAGCCGGGTCCGTTCAGAAGTGAAAGAACTCCTTACATGCTGCCGATTGTTCGGGCATGTTATAACCCTAAATACAAAAAAATTACTGCAATAACATCGGCCCAGAAAGGAAAAACTGACAGCTTTTTGAATGTTATTGGTCACAGGCTGGATGATGATCCAACACCAATTCTTTATGTTGGACCAACAAAATCAAATATTGAAAAGGTCATTGAACCAAGAATCATGGCCATGTTCAAAAGCGCTGCTTCGCTTTGGAAAAAACTTGCTAAGGGAAAATTAAGCAGCAAAACACTGAAAAATATTGCCGGTGTCACCTTGCGTTTGGGATGGGCAGGGTCACCAACAGAACTTGCTTCACAGGCTGCTGGACTTTGCCTTGTTGATGAATATGACAGGATGCAGGCAAGCGCGGGTGGTGAAGGTGATGTTGTTGAATTGGTTGATGCAAGACACGCTACATATCCAGACGGAAGAACAGCAGTGACCAGTACACCAACAATGGGCAATGTTAATGAAAAGACCGATCCTGAAACTGGCCTGACACATTGGGAAGTAGCTGACAAAGATGATGTTCAATCACCAATCTGGAAGCTGTGGCAGGAAGGTTCAAGACATGAATGGTCCTGGCCTTGTCCAGAATGTGATGAATATTTTATTCCACGGTTTTCACTGCTGAAATGGCCTGAAAAATCATCACCACAAAAAGCACTGAAAGAAGCCAAGGTGTGTTGCCCTCATTGCGGTTCATTGATAGGCGAAGAGCACAAAGTTGAAATGAATGCAAAGGGTGTTTATGTAGCACCCGGTCAAAGTGTTGACACAGATGGAATAGTTTCTGGTCCTGAACCAGATAATGATAATGCATCGTTTTGGGTGTCAGGGCTTTGTTCCCCATGGCGAACATTTGGACAGCGTGCAAAAGCATTTCTTGATGCTGTCAGATCTGGTGACCCAGAAAGAATTCAGGCTGTTGTCAATACCGGCTTTGGTGAGCTCTATGTTGTCAAAGGTGACGCGCCGAAATGGGAAGAAGTCAAGGAATGTGCTGCTGGATATATAACCGGTCAAGTTCCTGCAGCAGTCAGGAACCTGGTTGCAGGTGTAGATGTTCAAAAGAACAGACTTGAATATGTTGTAAGGGGTTTTGGTGAAGGCCTGACCAGCTGGCAAATTGAAAATGGTGAACTTTGGGGTGATACAGATCAGCCTGAAGTGTGGTTACAGCTTGAAGAATTATTGAATAAGAAATGGGATGGACTGCCACTTTCAAAAATGGGTGTCGATTCCGGCTACAGAACAAATGAAGTTTATGACTTCTGCAGAAAGCATAAAGGTCTTGCTGTTCCAACTAAAGGTCATGATTACCTTGAAAAGCCATACAAGGCTTCAATGGTTGATGTGAATGTCAGGGGAAAGACCATCAAGAATGGTGTTCAACTTTGGCATTTCAATTCAGATATTTTCAAATCATGGGTTCATTCAAGGGTTGAATGGCCAGATGATCAACCAGGTGCATGGTTTCTTCCATCTGATATTTCAGAAGATTTTTGCAAACAGATCATTGCAGAACAGCGTGTTGTAAAACCTTCTGGTGCAATCATCTGGATTAAGGTTTCAAAAGATAATCATAAACTTGATGCAGAAGCAATTGCATATTTGATGATTCGCATTAAAGGCGGTGTCAGTGCACAAAGGCAAGGAACAGATCAAAATGAACAAAAATCATCTTCACTATCAGAAGCCGCGAGGAAATTAAATCAATGAGTGTATGCACAGACAATTTAGCAGCAGCAAAAACAGCGCTGCATTCATTATTGACCGGTGAACAAATTGTAAAAGTAACATTTAATGGGCGAACTAATGAATATTCTCAAACAGAGATAGGATCATTACGCCAATATATTCGAGAACTTGAATCAGAATGTGGTGATACGGATTCAAATGGCAGGCTTGTAAGTAGACGCGGACCTATAAGATTTCACGGTTAATAGATGAAAAATCAAAATATTAATTCAACTGTTATAGACGGTCATACGGGACTTGTTGATTTATCAGGCAATCCATTAATGTCTGTTGAAATGTCTGGTGCGAATCGTGGCGCACGTTTTGATCGTGAATTAATGTCATGGGCTCCAGCGCTTAGGTCTGCAGATGCAGATCTTTTACCTGACATGAAAACTCTTGTTGCCAGAGCGCAAGATTTAAGCGGAAACTATGCCATTGCATCTGGATCAACACAGATGCAGCTTGATTATGTTATTGGATCAGGCCTTAAATTAAGCTCCAAACCAGACTGGCGTGTACTTGGACTTGACCAAGAATGGGCAGCAGAATGGTCAAGAGAAGTTGAATCGAAGTTCCGGGCATGGGCTGAAGATCCAGATTGCTATAGTGATGCCTCAAGAAGACTTCCTTTTTCTGCGCGTGTTGGTTTGGCATATCGAACCTACATGATTCAGGGTGAAATACTAGCCACAGCCGAATGGCTCACAGAAAGAGGATCGCCATATTCAACAGCAATTCAAATAATTGATCCATCTAGGTTATCAAATCCTAATGGATTGTTTAACTCAGATCGGCTTCGTGCTGGAATTGAAATGGACAGTATGGGTGCATCGACTGCTTATCACATACGCAGTGCGCTTCAGAGTGACAACAGGTTTGGATCAGATACATACACATGGAAACGTGTTCCCCGTGAAACAAAGTGGGGAAGGCCACAAGTAATTCATATATTTGATCGAGAACGTCCAGGGCAAACTCGAGGAAAATCCAAGATGGCGCCTGTTTTGTCATGGGCAAAACGGATTGAATCATTTCAGGATGTCAGTCTTGAAGCGGCATTTATCAATGCAATGTATGCGGCTGTTATTGAAACAGATTTTAATTATGCCGCTGCATCTGACTTAATGGGCGCAGATGAAGCAGGCACTGCAGCAGAGAAATTAATATCATCGAAAGCAGAATTTCATGGTGGTGCTGGTGTGAAAATGGATGGGGTGAAAATTCCGCACCTTTACCCAGGTGAAAAACTAAGTTTCACATCATCAAACCACCCAGGACCTAACTTCGCAGACTTTGAAAAATCCGCACTACGGCATTTTGCTGCAGGTTCAAATCTTAGTTATGAAATGGTTTCAAGGGATTATTCTGAAACGAACTACAGCGGAGCTCGAGCAGGAATGATGCACGCCTGGAAATTCCTGATGGGAAGGCGTGATTTGATTGGTGCGAAATATGCCACGTTTGAATTCTCACTATGGCTTGAAGAAGCGATCGACAAAGGGGATGTTAAATTGCCACCTGGTGCGCCTGATTTTTATGAGGCGAAATCTGCGTACACAAAAAGCCGATGGCTTGGACCAGGCGAAGGTAATATCGATCCATTAAAAGAGAGTAAGGCAGACGATCTTGAAATGGATATGGGAACATTAACCCTTGAAGATGCGTGTGCCAAACGTGGCCTTGACTGGGAAGAAAATCTTGAGCAGTTAGCTAGAGAAAAGAAAAGAATGGAAGATCTTGGTATTTCGAGAGCAGACATCCGTGGATACATGACACCTGAACCACCAAGCGAATAATCTGGAGAATATTTTAAATGTATGATTTTTTGATTGAACAGGTATTTAACCAGCCGCAACTGGTACAAGCATCACGGCTTGATGCTATTGGCTCATTTTTGCTATCAAGACAGGGAATGGATCTTGATATTAATAGCCAGTTGGATTTACAAAATCAGCCAGAGCCACAGGCATTTGCAGTGCCGGATTCAGCTATTTTTCAGGATGGCGGGTATTATACCGATGGCGGCATTGCCATAGTCAACATGATTGGCACCATGGTCCATCGTGGCGGTGGTATCCAGGCGTTGTCAGGACTCACTAGTTATCACGCTATCGGGCGCGTGTTTAACAGGGCAATGAATGATCCGTCCGTAACAGCCATTCTCTTAAATACTGATACACCTGGTGGATCTGTCAACGGCGCCTTCGATCTTGCAGACAAGGTACTTTCTGCCAGGGGGGTAAAACCCGTCTTTACTCTGGCTGCAGACAAAATGGCATCAGCTGGTTACCTTATTGGATCTGGCGCTGATCGAATATATACAACACAAACTGGCCAGTTAGGTTCGATTGGTGTTGTCATGAAGCATTTGGACGTTTCTGAAAGCAACAAGAAAAAAGGTATTAAACCAACATACATCTATGCCGGTGAATCTAAAATCGATGGTAATCCAGATGAGCCACTTAGTGATCTTGTAAAATCAAAATTCCAATCAGAAATTAATAATCTATTTGAAATGTTTGTATCCAGTGTCGAAACAAGGCGCGATATGAGCAGAGAAGAAATCATTGGCACGCGCGCAGCCGTATTTATGGGTGAAGAAGCTGTCAATGTCGGCCTGGCTGATGATGTTATCACCGGGGAAGAATTACTTGAAACGATGAAAATCAAGTATGGCGTGAGTAGTTCACGTGTTTTTACATCAACAACATTGGAGACACAAACAATGAGTGAAACAGAACAGCCGCTTGATGACGCGGCATTAACCGGGGATACATCCTCGGCAGCCGGTGAAAATCAAGAAGCTGTCGATGTCGATGCTATCCGTACTGAAGCACGGGCTGAAACACGAACAGAAGAGCGTCAACGTTTTTCAGCAATAATGAACAGTGAGCATGCTGAAGGTAGAACACACGCTGCTGTTGCACTGTCAACTGATTCTGATATGTCTGCAGAATCTGTAATTGCTACGTTACAGAAGTTGCCAATGGATACGAAAGGGCTGTCAAAGCTTGATTTGGCCATGGGTATTACTGAGCAACCTGGTATCAGCGCAAGCGATGAATCCACGGAACAATTGACAGAAGCACAGTCAATCGTTCGTGACTACAAAACAGCAACAGGAAACAAGGGGTAATAATCATGACAATAGCATCTAGTGATGTAAACGCTTATTCAGAAGACAATCTGATTGCCGGCAGCTCTCCAATTGTTACTGATTCAGGTAACTTGATCACAGGACAGAACCTGGCACGCGGATCTGTGGTAGGCCGTATTCTTGCCAGTGATAAGCTGACTGAATGTGATCTTGCCGCGCTCGACGGCAGTGAAGTTGCTGTCGGTATATTGGTTCATCCAATCGATGCCACTGCAGCTGACAAGGTATGCCAGATATACACTGGTGGCACGTTCAATTCAGATGAAATGACCTGGCATGCCAGTTTTGACACCGAAGGTAAAAAGAATGCAGCCTTTGATGGCAGCGCGATAACACTTCGTTAATAACACACCAAGAGGAAAATAAATATGGTTATGCAAGTATATGACACTGATACACTTCTGGGTGTAGTCAACGAGCTGGATTTTTTCGATCCGTTTCTTTTAAGTATGTTTTTCCCTGAGGTTATCACCTTTGACACATCAAAGATTGATTTTGATGTTATCTCTGAAGATGACAGTCTTGCGCCGTTCGTATCACCAATGGTGGCAGGAAAGGCAGACAAGGCATCAGGCGGTGAATTGCGTTCTTTCAAGCCCGCTTATGTTAAACCAAAATCTATTGTTGACCCGGAGCGCGTATTAAAACGCCGTCCTGGTGAGCAGATTGGTGGTGCATTGAACCCTGCAGGTCGAAGGAACGCAATTATTGCTGATATCCTTTCTGAACAGCGTAAGCGAATTTTACGAAGGTTTGAATGGATGGCTGCACAGGCGCTTCTGACAGGAAAGGTCACGGTTTCTGGTGAAGACTATCCAGAAGCAGAAGTTGATTTCAAACGTGATGCAGGTAATTCCATCGTTCTGGCAGGATTGAACGTGTGGTCTGATCTTGCGAATGCCACACCGCTTGATGATATTGAAAGCTGGAATGATTTGGCAGAAGCACCAGTCACTGATCTGGTTATGGATTCTTCTGCATACAAGAAATTCATCAAATTTCAGGAAGTAAAAGATTTGATGGAATCTCGTCGTGGATCTGAAAGCAATATTGAGCTCGGTCCAGAAAATGGAAAATGGGTGACATACAAGGGCATGGTCGGATCTTATCGTGTATGGATATATAAGGGTTATTACACTGTTAATGGTGTAAAAACTCCATATATTCCTGCGGATACAGTGATTGCTTGCTCTTCTGCTCTTGAAGGTGTTCGTGCTTATGGTGCCATCCTTGATGGTGAAGCTGGTTACCAGGCGATGGAAATGTTTCCCAAAAATTGGGCTAACAAGGATCCAGCTGTTGAGTACATCATGACTCAATCAGCGCCTTTAATGATTCCGAAACGTGTCAATGCATCGGTTGCAATAAAGGTCGCATAAACACGCTGTAAATCATTCACAAGTAAAATAAAAAAGCATGGCTTTATAGTCATGCTTTTTTTTGAGGAAAATATCATGTCAGAAAAATTACTAATTACTGGTTCAGTCGTAGTAACAGTTAATAAAAAACGTGAAACCATTGGTGTAGGAACAGAAGTCACTGAAATTGACCTTCCGGATAAAAAATATGGTCTGAAACGCGATGATGTCGATCGAATAGTTTCGTCTGGATGCGGAGTTATTTCAAAAGGAATAAAAGAAGATGCATCCGATGATAATGATAATAACGAAAATAATGGGGAAGGTAAGGGCAAATAGCCCGTTCTTTGAACCATGCCAGTAAAAGGTGACAATTTAGGACAGCTGACGGCATTGACAACTATGGACCACCATGGCGGTGATTCTGTGTATACAGCGCCAGGTGGTTCGCCCATCCCGACAAGGGCCACAGTTAATAAAAACGTCGAGATAAGTACAGGTGAAGCCTATGTTACCGAGAGAGTAACTGCTGTCGATCTTTTTGTTGCTGACGTAGGTACCCCGGAGCGTGGAGCAATTATCGTGACCGGAATTGATACTTATTCAGTCCAGAAAATTATCGATGATGATGGTTTTATCGTCAGCGTTGCAGTAAGGAAAATGTAATGGCTGCAATTGAAATAGATAAAAAACAATTAAAACAGATTAATCAGCTTGTCGGTAATATAAAAAAAGGTGCTGCGACCGTCATTCGACGAGGGGTCAACAGAACTGTCGGCCAGGCTAAGACATTAACAAGCAAAGAGGTCAGAACTGTTGTTAACCTCAAAAAAAAGACTGTCGATGAACACCTGAAAGTCACGAAGGCAAATTTTAAGAGCCTATCTGCAAAATTAACAATATCAGGACGCCCTATCAGTTTGGTTCTATATGGCGCCAGACGAACAAATGCCGGTGTAAATGTCAAAGTTCGTAAATCTAAGGCTATTGAAAAACATAAATCTTCATTTATAGCAACGATGAAATCAGGGCATCGTGGTGTTTACGTAAGAACAACAAAGCCTGGTGGAAGAAAAAAACCCGGTAAGGCTAGTGACTACAATATATCAAAAAGTGGAAGGGTGAATCGTTTGCATATTGATGAAAAATATGGTCCATCAATACCAGCTGTATTTCAGTTTAATAATGAAAAGAAAGTGTCAAAAATCTCCGCTGACAACCTGCAAAAAAATATCGATCGCGAAATCTTATACCTACTGAGTAAACAATGAATAAAAAAACAGTAAGAGAATTAATTCTTGTCAAGTTTTCGGAAGCAATGAAGACAGTCGTTAAGGCTCGTGGATTTACTCTAGATATTGGTCAGCAAGTACATAGATCTCGGCGTGGATTTTTTGAGAATGAATTACCTGGCGCGGCACTCAATGATGGCCCTCAGGAAACATCGGTTGATGACTATGGTGGCGAAAAGTCGGTGATGGAGGTTTCCATACTGGCTGTATTTAAGGAAGCGACTGAGGATACGTTCAGCATATTAGCAAATTCTCTTTTTGGTGAGTTTTCAGAGGCAATAGGAAGTTCTGATCCAACTTGGGGTGAACTGGCAGACGATACTCAATGCATTGGGTTTGCCCCAGCATATCCAGAAGATGGAACAACAACCGTTGGCATAGATATTCAGTTTCTGATCACGTACACCACCGTAATTGGCGACCCATATACCGTATTTAAACCTTAAGAGGTCAATATGAAAATTTTAATTAACAAAACTGCAACTGCAGAAGATCATGACGGTACCGAGTATGTATTCGGTCCTGAAGGACGTGAGTACTCCATCGGTGAAGGTGGTCTCACAAAAGAAATGGCATCTGATCTCGTGAAGAGAAAGGCTGCATCAAAAATCAATGTAAATACTGTAAAACCTATGGAGGTTACTACCGATGGCGATTAATAAAAATGCACGTTTAGAATTTGAGGCTGGTCAGAAGCCACAAGGTATAACTTTAATGACTGACAGCGGTGATGGTAAAAAATTCACCACACCGTTGAGTCCATGGTCAAAAAAAGAAGGTTCCGAATACGAAGTTACACCAGATGGCGTGTTAACTGGCGGTGCCATTGTTCCTGCAATTTCTGGAGCAAATAATCTAGTTGATATCGCTGCCTTAAGTTGTTATTTAGCAGGTGTATCTACTCCTGTTGCAGCAGCAAATGATACTGCAATTACTCGAGCAGTAGCAGATGTTGCGTGTATTAACTCGGTCACAGTCACATCGCTCGGCGCTATTGCGGTTATTAAAGGAACTGACTCTGCAGATGCAAGTTTCTCTGAAATACGTGGCGGTGCGGGTGGCCCACCATTTATTCCAGTAGGTTCAATTGAAGTTGGGCAAGTTAGGGTCGCTAGTAATGTAGCTGCTGCAATTGCCGCAAATGAAATACACACAGTGCACGGTACACATACTGAACGTTCAACTTTCCCAGGTTGGGAAGAAAATGCGGCAAATGGTTCTGTTATCTTTGATGATACATTACCATCAATTCATACTGGATCTGTTAGAAAAGGTGTGGCAATTGATTACAGTATTCCGTCATATGCACCAATACCAATTGCAGGTGATTATAAGCCATCATCAAATAGTCATAATGTTTCGTCTGAATCGTTTTATGACAATAAAACTGTTGGCTCTACTACAACCACACTTGGTCAAGGTGGATTTACAGCAAAACTTATCGATGGCATTACAGACGCGATCGTGAAACTTGCTAATGAAAATCTCTGGTTCAGGTTTTTCCCAAACAAGAATAAACCGTCGCATATTCTTGACCAAGGGATACTTGGTATTGATCAAGATTTTTCCGCAACTGATCACCCGACCGCAAACTGCACAATATCTGCAGAAACAGAGCATGTGAAGGTTGAGCAATAATGCCAGGCTTTAAAACTGAAGAGTTCGTTCAGACGAAGTTTGTACCACGCGAAAAATCCATACCGGTACCTGATCTTAAAAGTTGGTTTGAAGAAGGTCAGAAACCTTTATGGATTGTTCGTGGTTTAGATGGTTATGAGCTCGCAAGGTCAAGGGAATCCGTTGAACGAAATAGGGATATGATAGCCATTGCTGAAGCATTCATTTCTGGTGATAAAACAGATTTGAGTGACGCAGTGAAGGAAAGGCTTGGTAATGGTGAAGCAATACCTGATCATGCTGCTGAAAAAATTGAAATGTTAGTGTTGGGGTCTGTTGATCCGGCTGTTGATAATCAGTTGGCAGTAAAATTATGTATTAATTTCCCTGCTAATTTCACACAGTTGACAAATGAAATATTGAGACTGACCGGTCAGGGGGCGTGCCTGGGAAAGCAGCAAGACTCTGGAGAAACCCAGAAGTAAAACTGGCTATGTTACTTTGCGACAAGAATAATCGATTTCTATTTGAAGTCATGCCGGAATTATTCCCAGAAGGGCGATATACACAGGTCGAGGGCATGGTTTGGGCTCTGTTTTATGAACATCAATCGAGACAAAGTAAGTCGCAATAGTCTTTATAGCTTGACAGCTGACTGTTATTAACACATAAATACCCCAAAACATTGTGTTGATGGGGGTATTATGCGGTATATAAGCAAAATCTTAATCGTATTTATCATGTTTTATTCTTTACCTGGTCATGCTGTTTACAAGTGTAAAGATGAAAAGGGAGCGGTTACTTTTTCAGGTATACCCTGCGGTAGTAATGCAGAGATAGTCACAATCAGACCTAAAGCGACTAATAACACCAGTAATAAAAAAGACTTTTTGACGCCGCAGGAACGAGCAGATTTAAGGCGATATGAGTCGCGCAAACCGAAACGTGACTCACTGGATGCAAGCTTACAAAAAAACGATCGTGACTATTACAGTGAGTCATGTAAGAGTGCAAAAATGTACCAGCAAGATTATAAGGATGAGCTCAGGACAGGGTGCACTGCATCTCGGTGCGAGCAAGTAAAAAGTAATATCAAATATTGGAAGCGTCGCGTTGATCGGTATTGTAACTGATTAAACAAAAACAATTTAATTAAAGCCCTCCATTGTGAGGGCTTTTTTTTGGATAAAATATGCCAGATTTAAAACGTACAATTGATATTATTTTCAATGGTGTGGATTCTACTAGTAAAGGAACACGTTCCGCCATAAATAACCTTGATAAATTTTCTTCAGTAGTCCAATCAACTGCTGGCCCTCTATCTAATGTAACAACTAATTTACTTCAATTTGATGCGGCATTATTTGCTTTATCTGCAACACTAGGTGGATATGCATTCATCCAGGCAAATAAATTCAGTGCTGCACAAGCAGATCTTAGAAAGGTCATGGATGATTCTGATGGTCCTGTTGATCGGTTTAATGACACAATATTTAATTTGTCAAATACATATGGTGTTGCAGCTGACAATATCATTGCGTCTGCAGCAAACTTTAAACAGGCAGGTTTCAGTGTTGATGAATCTTTTCAGTTAGTTAAGAATTCTCTTGATTTGGTAGTTGCTGGCGATATTGAGGCAGCAGAGGCATCGGAACTACTGATATCGGCCTTAAAAGGATTCAACGCCCCCGCAAGTGAGGCTGCTCGATTAGTTGATATTCTTAATGAGGTATCAAATAAGTATGCGACCAATGTTAATGAACTTGGCATTGGTATGGCGATACTTGCTCCTATCGCAAAAACAACAAATCTAACATTCGAAGAAACGGCAGGAATACTTACGCCTATCATCGAGGTATTCAGATCAGGGTCTGAAGCTGCCACCGCATTGAAAACTGGTCTTTTAAGATTAGTTGATGATAATCCAACAATTGTTGCTGCACTTGATTCGATTAATGTATCCCAGAGAAATTTAAATGGGGAATTGCGTCCAGCAAAAGACATTCTTTTTGATGTATCACAAGAGTTTAAAAGTTTAGACCAGAATAATAAATTGTTTATTGCAAGTCAGCTTGTTGGAATCAACCAGGCTGCGAAAATGGTTACCGTTTTTGACAACCTGAGTAAGACAAGTGCAGTCACAAAAGATGCTTTAAATGCAAATGGTTCAGCAGCAAGAGAAGTAGCAATACGTCTTGCCGATGCAGAAATAAAAGTTAAACGCGCGGCAATATCGTTTCAGAATCTTGGTATTGTAATTGGCCAGCAATTTAATGTAAGTCTAGCTGATGCCGTTGGCGGGATTGGTCATTTTGCAAATACAATGCAAGATGTTGTCAGTAGCGGTGGATTGGATCCGCTTTTAAAGGCTATCGCACCTCAACTTGCTGAATTCGAAAAGAATGTAAGAGCTGCAGCTGATGTATTGCCAGAAGCATTTAAAGATATTGATTTCTCAGACTTACTATCATCACTTGACGGGCTGAGTGATGAAGTCGGCGATGTTTTTACAAACCTATTTGGTGACTTCGATTTAACAACTGTCGAAGGAATGCAGAAAGCAATTCAGAAAACTGTAAATATTATATCTGCGCTTGTTAATACGACAAAAGGCATTATTTCTGAATTTCAACCGATTTTTGCTGCAATAGGGGAAGCGGCAGAAAGGACTGGCGAGACTGGTTCCGCAGCACAGGTGGCTGCCGGGCAAATACTGGGAGCAATGAAACTGCTTACCAGTTTTGGTACCGTGCTCGGTTCAGCAGTAGTTATCATTAAAGAATCTGGTTCAGATATTAATAATGTATTTGACGTTATATCTGGAACTATAAAGGTTCTTGTTAATTCTCTTCAGGTAACATTCGACTTAATTGCTTTAAATATCACAAGATCATTGCAAAAAATTAATTCTGCAGCATCTGTTGTGACATTTGGTGACCTTAGCGACAAATACAAAAAACAAGCTGATGATTTAAAAATTCTTGGTGATGGAATAGAAGCCAACCTTGTAAGAAATGCAAATGAAGCCAGGGATGGTATCGATCAAATTGGGCAAGGTTTCAGTCTTATAGAACGAGAAGCAAAAAAATCAGGAGACTCATCAAGTGAGTCAATAAATAAAATTGCAGAGGCAACTAAAAAAGCTGAAAGAGAAATAAAGAAAGCTGAAGATACAATCAAGGGAATGACGAGAACAACAAAGGATTTTGTTGTTACAAATGACCAGGCAGGATTAAGTACAGACCAGTTGGCGGCAGCTGTTAAAAAGTATGGTGACAATTTTAAAGTTGTAAATGGTCTTGTTATTCCAACTCTAAAGGACTTAACAAAAGAAACTAAAAATGCAAACGATATAACAAAGGCTTTTTCAGCAACAAACTCACAAGGCCTGAAGGTTTACACAGAAACAGGTAAGTTGATCACTGATTTCGGTGGCGCGTTAAGTTTGGTATCAAAGGAATCCAAAACAGCAAAAAAAGATACGGACGATTTTCTAACCAAAATGGAAGAAATCGCATCCAATGAAAGGATAAAAACGCTTGAATTTGCTGTTGATCTTCAAATTGCACAACTTGAAACCGATGCAAAAAAGCTAGACACAATATTTAAATCAATTGATAACACGGTAACAAGTACAGGTGAAGTAATTTCATCAGCTCTTGGTGTTCTTGGTGACTTTAAGGGTGTAAGTCAATTTGATGCTGCGTTCAAAGTGATCAAGAATCAACTGGACATAGAAAACAAAGCAAGACAGGAAGCCTTTGAGGTTAAAAGGCGTTTGGCAGAAGCAGAAATAAGACTAATAAATGAAAAAACAAATGCACTGAAAAATGGTGGCGCATTGATCAATATTTCTTCTGATGGGCTTGAACAGCACCTTGAGGCAATCATGTTTGAAATAATTAAGAAAGTACAAGTCAGAGGCAATGCTGAATATGTTGAATACTTAATGGGTATAAATTAATGATCGGAATATCATCACTGACATTTGACATCAATGGAAGCCAGGTTTTCCAATCTATTTCATCAAATAGCCAGTTAAATAATATATCGAGGCGTGTTTCTAGGCGCGCAACTCTTGATGGTGGTGTTTCAATTAATGACAATGGTTTTTCACATGGCGACAGAACATTCATCATTGTTTTTAAAAATGTAAAGAAAGCGACAGTTGATTTTTTGGTATCGTTATTTCAAACATATTCATTGATTGCGCTAAGCACAGATGAGGGTGTGTTTGAAGTTGCACCTGAAACGCTAACACAAAACAATAATGAAGTGACAATCAGACTTCTTGCAAATAGAATTTTATCATAAGGGCATATTATGGGCGTTACAATCACAGAATATGATGCTTCGAAAAAATACAGGCACAATGGAACGCTTGACCTGGACACGGCAACAATAAAAGTTTTATTGTTGGCAAGCACATACACACCAAATTTTGCAACTGATGCTGCACTTGCAAATATTGTTGCACATGAAC
>Ga0316205_10003446_pt1 | contig 14962 bp, 14 predicted proteins | sample 3monthpyrite_MG_FD_204941 | JGI IMG/M metagenome (GOLD analysis project Ga0316205, IMG submission 204941) | Microbial mat bacterial communities from mineral coupon in-situ incubated in ocean water Damariscotta River, Maine, United States -... | ecosystem: Environmental > Aquatic > Marine >... | reverse complement strand
TCCGTCTAAGGCGTGGAGGATATGAATACGACGACGGCCCTGTGGTGGGCCGTCGTCGCCTCCGGTTTGTACATGGGCGTGAATCCTGGCATGGGCTGGCCGCTTGCGGTGTCCGCCGCGCTTATGGATCGAAAGCATGGCAGCCTTTACCGCGCTCTGGCGGCGCTCGCCGCAGGGCATTTTTTGGCGATGCTGGCAATTCTGCTGCCCTTCACGGCATTGCTTTGGCTCGTCGAATGGCAGCGGGAGTTTCAGACGGGCGCGGCGTTGCTTGTTATCACCATGGGCGTTTACCTTTTGATCAATCGCCGCCATCCTCGTTTTCTCGCCCGCGTGCCGCCCTCCAGGCTCACCCTCTGGTCTTTCCTTGTTGCGATGGCCCACGGGGCCGGGCTGATGCTGGTGCCGATTTACCTTGGCATCTCAAACAAGCTGGACGCGGGACATGTCGCAGCCGGAAACCTCATCGGCGGCACGCTTTCCGTCGCGCTGCTTGTCGCGCTCGTCCACACCGCTGCGATGATCCTCTCTGGCGGTGCCATCGCAGTGGGCGTCTACCACTGGTTCGGCCTAAAATTCCTGCAAAATAGCTGGTTCAACCTGGACGTTGTCTGGGCACTCAGCCTGATCCTTGTCGGCGGCGTGGCGCTGGTCTTTATCCACTAAGCCCGATGGGAGCGCATTACCTTGCTCCCGATCTGAATTGGTCATATCGTTTGACCAGTTCATTCCAAGGTTGGCCCCATGCCCTTTCAAAAAGTTACCCCCGAAAAGCTGTCCACCGCTGTCACCCGGCAGATCGAAAAGCTGATCCTGCGCGGGATCCTGCGCCCGGGGGAACGCCTGCCGTCGGAACGTGATCTGGCCGAGAAACTGGCGGTGTCGCGCCCCAGCTTGCGTGAAGCGGTAGCAGAATTACAGGACAAAGGTCTGCTCGCCTCAAAGGTCGGATCAGGGATTTATGTGGCCGATGTGCTTGGCAATGCGTTTTCCCCCGCCCTCACCCGTCTGTTTGCCGAACACAACGAGGCGGTGTTCGACTATGTCGCCTTTCGCCGTGATATGGAGGGGCTGGCGGCCGAGCGTGCAGCGCGTCTTGCATCGGACACCGACCTCAAAGTGATCGACGCGATTTTCTCGAAGATGGAAAAGGCGCATTTGAAGGGCGATCCCGACAAAGAGGCAAGCCTGGACGCCGAATTTCACATGGCGATCATCGAGGCCAGCCATAACGTGGTCATGCTGCATATGCTGCGGTCGATGTTTCAACTGCTGCGCGACGGGGTGTTTTACAACCGTCAGGCGATGTTCCGGCAGCGCACCACCCGTGTCGCCCTTCTGGATCAGCATCGCGCCATCAACGACGCAATTCAGGCCCGCGACCCCGATTCCGCGCGGGCGGCAGTGGCCCAGCATCTGACCTATGTCGAAGACGCCCTGAGCGATCTTCAGAAATCCGAGCGCAATGAAGCCATTGCCCGTCAGCGTCTGGAACATGAATCGGTACGGTGAAGGCCGTTCAGTATAATAAATTTTACCATTTGATAAAATATTTAAATATGCCATACTGCTGATTGCAAACCTTCGACGTGCCAGGAGAGAGCCATGAGCGAAACAGCATTGACGCCGGGTGTGACAAGCGGACGGCTGAGCGCAGAGCAATATGCCGACAACTTTTCCGATTTGCATCCCAGGCTGGACGATCACGAGGCGTTGGTGGCCGCGGATCGCTGTTATTTCTGTCATGATGCGCCCTGCATCACCGCCTGTCCGACCGATATCGACATCCCTCTTTTTATCCGTCAGATCGCTACTGGCACACCCGATGCGGCGGCCAAAACGATCCTGACGCAGAATATCATGGGCGGGATGTGCGCCCGTGTCTGCCCCACGGAAACTCTGTGCGAAGAGGCCTGCGTGCGCGAGTTGGCTGAAGGCAAACCGGTGCTGATCGGACAATTGCAGCGCTATGCCACCGATACACTGATGGACAAAGGCGTGCATCCGTTTGAGCGCGCCAAAGCAACCGGCAAACGCGTGGCAGTTGTGGGCGCGGGCCCCGCCGGTCTGTCCTGTGCGCACCGGCTGGCAATGCATGGCCACGACGTGGTGATTTATGACGCACGCTCCAAACCAGGCGGTCTGAACGAATTCGGAATCGCCGCTTACAAGACCGTCGGTGGCTTTGCCGAACGCGAGGTGGATTGGCTGTTGCAGATTGGCGGGATCACGGTTGAGACTGGCAAGCGACTTGGCACTGATCTGTCTTTGGCGGACCTGAAAGCGCAGTTTGGCGCGGTGTTCCTTGGCATTGGCCTTGGGGGGGTGAATGCCCTCGATCTGGACGGCGAGGACCAAGACGGCGTTTCAGATGCGGTTGATTTCATTGAAGCGTTACGACAGGCGCGTGATCTCTCGTCTCTGCCCGTGGGCCGCGATGTGGTGGTGATCGGGGGTGGCATGACAGCCGTGGACGCCGCTGTGCAGGCCAAGCTGCTGGGCGCATTGAACGTCAGCCTGGTTTATCGGCGCGGGCGGGACCGGATGAATGCCAGCACTTTTGAACAGGACCTTGCCGCCTCGAAAGGTGTACAGATTATTACCAATGCGACACCCAAAGCCATTCATGGCAACGGGTCGGTGCGCGAGATCGAGTTTGAGTACACCGATGACGATCTGACGCCCACCGGCCAAACCGTCCGCCTGGCCGCCGATCAGGTTTTCAAAGCGATTGGGCAGACCCTGGAGGGGAATAATCTCCCTGCCCTTGACGGCCGCAAGATCGCCGTAACCGGCACCGGACGGACAAGCCTTGAGGGGGTCTGGGCCGGGGGCGATTGTGCCGCTGGCGGAGACGATCTGACCGTGACCGCCGTTGCCGAAGGCCGTGACGCCGCCGAGGATATTCACACCAGCCTGATCGGAGTGGCGGGGTGAAACCCCACCCTGCGGGCATTGGAAAAGGAGGGTCATCAACATGGCCGATCTGACAAGCAATTTCATCGGGATCTCATCCCCCAACCCGTTCTGGCTAGCCTCAGCACCGCCAACGGACAAGGAATACAACGTCCGCCGCGCATTCGAGGCCGGATGGGGCGGTGTCGTCTGGAAGACGCTGGGTGAGGATGGCCCGCCGGTGGTCAACGTCAACGGCCCGCGATACGGCGCAATCTGGGGCGCGGACCGGCGGCTCTTGGGGCTCAACAATATCGAGCTGATCACCGACCGGCCACTTCAGGTGAACCTGGATGAAATGACCCGCGTGAAGAAGGATTATCCCGACCGCGCGATCATCGCGAGCCTGATGGTCCCGGTGGATGAGGATTCATGGAAAGCCATCCTTGAACGTGTCGCCGAAACCGGCTGTGACGGGGTCGAGCTGAATTTCGGCTGTCCCCACGGGATGAGCGAGCGCGGCATGGGCAGCGCCGTGGGCCAGGTGCCGGAATATGTGGGACAGGTCGCCGAATGGTGCAAGAAACACACCGACCTGCCAGTGATCGTCAAGCTGACGCCCAATATCACCGATATCCGCAAGCCTGCGCAGGCCGCCAAGGATGGTGGGGCCGATGCGGTCAGCCTGATCAACACGATCAACTCGATCACCGGCGTGAACCTCGACAATTTTGCACCCGAACCGACGATTGATGGCAAGGGCGCGCATGGCGGGTATTGCGGGCCTGCTGTCAAGCCGATCGCGCTGAACATGGTGGCCGAAATTGCCCGTACGCCGGGCTTGGGCGGCATCCCGATTTCCGGCATTGGCGGCGTCACCACATGGCGCGATGCAGCCGAGTTCATGGCACTTGGCGCGGGCAACGTGCAGGTGTGCACGGCGGCGATGACGTATGGGTTCAAGATCGTCGAAGAGATGATCTCGGGCCTGTCCGAATACATGGATGAGAAGGGATTTACGTCGGTCGATCAACTGGTTGGCCGGGCCGTTCCAAATCTTTCCGATTGGCAACACCTGAACCTGAATTACGTCACCAAGGCGCGGATTGATCAGGATCTGTGCATCAAATGCGGGCGTTGTTATGCGGCCTGCGAGGATACCAGTCATCAGGCGATCTCAATGAGTGAGGATCGCGTGTTTGACGTGATTGACGGCGAATGCGTGGCCTGCAACCTGTGTGTGAATGTCTGCCCGGTTGAGAACTGCATCACGATGGAAGAACTGGCCCCCGGCACCGTGGATGAACGCACCGGGAAGGTTGTCGAGGATGAGTATGCCAACTGGACAACGCACCCGAACAATCCGGGCAATTGCGCCGCCGAATAATGCGTTCAAGATTTTTCGTACGAAAAATCTCAGATAGAGAAAATTCGTACGAATTTTCTTTAAAACAAAACGCGGATTGGTCCGCTGTGACAGACAACAATGAACTGATCTGCCGTTTCGATCAGATGATACCCGCGTAGCCGCACTTCTTCGATAAAACGCTCTCGCCCGACTTCCCGATTCACCCAAGACAATGATCGTCGCACGACCGACCCTTTGTGAGCCGATTTCGCTGAGAAAAGCTGAGCCACCCAGGGCTCTGGCGGGACGGGGCGTGTGATCATGTTCATACGATCAACTTGCGCCAATCGTGGTAAACACCCGGTTAAGGCGTGAGCAACCGGCGAAACAGCGCATCCAGATGCGCCCGCGCACCATCCTGCGCTGGCTGCCCCCCCATCAGCACATCAACCTGCGCATCGAAATCGGCGTAGTGCTGGGTTGTGGCCCAGATTGAAAACAACAGGTGATGCGGGTCAACAGGGGCAAGCCGCCCCTCCTTTACCCAGCCGTTGATCATTTGCGCGATGTGCGTCACCAGCGGTTTCAACCCGCTTTCCAGATGCGGCCCCATGCGCGGCGCGCCCTGTAAAATCTCATTGGCGAACAATCGGCTTTCGCGCGGAAACTCGAACGACATGTCGACCTTGCGATGCACATAGCGCATCAGCTCTTCCAAGGGGTCGCCATCAGCATCAATCTGGTGCAGCGGATCCAGCCAGGTTTCCATCAACTGGTTCAGCAAGGTGACGTGAATCTCTTCCTTGCCATCAAAATAATAGAGGATATTGGGCTTGCTCAACCCCGACGCCTCGGCAATCTGATCCAGCGTCGCCCCGCGATACCCATGTTGCGAGAACACATCCAACGCCGCCTCAAGGATCAGCTTGCGGTTTCGCAACTGAATACGGCTGGTTTTCTTCTTGACGGGGGCGTCTGCAGTCATCAGCGGCTCCGGCGCAGTGCAATTGGGTTCAGAATGGTGTATTTTTCCGCCTAAGAAAAGGGCAACCCCCGTCTGGGGGACTTGCCATTGCCAAGGATAGTGTTGACCATGCGGCTTGGGTGTGGTGCTGTGTTCTTGACCAAATGGTCAGATTCTGACCGAATGCCAGATGCCAGCATGATTGGCCCGCATAATCTGGGAGATTACGATATGACCGCCCCTGGGCAAAACCTGAAAGTGAACGGTGATCGGCTGTGGGACAGCCTGATGGACATGGCCAAGATTGGCCCCGGTGTGGCGGGCGGCAACAACCGTCAAACACTGACCGATGAAGACGCCGAAGGGCGCGCCGTTTTCCAAGAGTGGTGCGAGGCCGCAGGGTGCACAATGGGGCTGGATAGCCTTGGCAACATGTTCGCACAGCGTCCGGGCACAGACCCCGATGCCCTGCCCGTTTACGTCGGCAGCCACCTTGATACGCAGCCCACGGGCGGCAAGTATGACGGTGTGCTGGGCGTGCTCAGCGGGCTGGAAATTGTTCGCACACTCAATGACTTAGGCATCAAGACCAAGCACCCCATCGTGGTCACAAACTGGACCAATGAGGAAGGCACGCGGTTTGCCCCCGCCATGCTGGCCTCGGGTGTGTTTGCCGGGGTGCATGAACAGGGTTGGGCCGAAGCGCGGGAAGATGCCGAGGGCAAGACATTCGGCGGCGAACTGGACCGCATCGGCTGGCGCGGCGATGAACCCGTCGGTGCGCGCAAAATGCATGCCTTCTTTGAACTGCATATCGAACAAGGCCCCATTCTGGAGGCTGAGGGTAAGGATATCGGCGTGGTCACCCACGGTCAGGGCCTCAGCTGGACGCAAGTCACGATCCACGGGAAAGACAGCCATACAGGCTCCACCCCCATGCCGATGCGCAAGAATGCCGGGCTGGCGATGGCACGGGTTTTGGAAAAGGTCGAGGAAATCGCCCTCTCCCACGCCCCCGATGCGGTCGGCGCGGCGGGCCATATCGACATCTACCCCAATTCGCGCAACGTGATCCCCGGCAAGGCCGTGTTCACCGTCGATTTCCGCTCCCCCAACAAGGACGTGATCGAGGATATGGTGACGCGCATGAAAGCCGCCGCTCAGGCGATCTGCGGCGACATGGGCCTGACCGTGGAATTCGAAGTGGCCGGTGGGTTCGACCCGGTGACCTTTGACGAGGGCTGCGTAACGGCGGTGCGCAACGCCGCCGAGCGTCTGGGCTATTCCCACCGCAATCTGATCTCAGGCGCGGGGCATGACGCCTGCTGGATCAACCGCGTCGCCCCCACGGCCATGGTGATGTGCCCCTGTGTGGACGGGCTATCGCACAACGAGGCTGAGGAGATTTCCAAGGAGTGGGCCACGGCGGGGACGGATGTGCTGATGCACGCGGTGGTGGAGACGGCGGAGATTGTGGAGTGAGCCGACGCAACATCCCACGATTTCGCCTTGTTGCCGAACCAGACGAGCCTTCCGCTGAGGGAATTGAATACAAATGGGCGGGTGCGGACATCGGCAAAAGAAATCAACTCGGTGGTATACCCGCCGAAATTCAGGATGAGCAGTGGCCAATATGCAAAGATTGTCGTGAGGGGATGACATTTTTCGGCCAATTGGACGCGCCTGGCGACGAGTATGACCTCGCAGATTGCGGGCTGGTCCAAGTCTTTGTTTGCTATGGCTGCTTTGAAACGCATTCTCGTCTAGTTTCTTACTAGAAAACAGTGGGGGAAACCAATGACCACCAAAGCCATCAAGAACGGCACCGTCCTAACGGCGGGGATCATGGAGTGATGATGCTAATGCACAGCACCTCCATCCGTCCGGCGACGCGGAAATGCGTTGGGATGACCTTTCTGGCCCTCGCCGCCTGCACTCAACCACCGCCGCCGGTCGCGCATGATTTCTCGGACCGGGCCTTGGCCGCCCTGCCCCCTGGCCAGGACCTGACGCTGGTCTATCGGGGCAAAGACGGGTGCTACAAGTATATCAGAGAGAACGATCTGAGCGGCTATGTCCTGCCGCTGGTTGACGAATACAATCGACAGATTTGTGACGACCTGAACGGCTGACCGACAGATACAAGGGAGATGAGATCATGACCAAAGTCATCAAGAACGGCACTGTCTGCACCGCGGATCGCACGTGGAAAGCCGATGTTCTGATCGAAGGCGAAGTGATCAAGCAGATCGGCGAAGACCTGAAGGGCGACGAATATATCGACGCCGAGGGGGCCTATGTCATCCCCGGCGGGATTGACCCGCACACCCATCTGGAAATGCCCTTTATGGGCACCACCGCCGCCGAAACCTTCGAGACCGGCACATGGGCCGCGGCCTGTGGCGGCACCACGATGCTGGTGGATTTCTGCCTGCCGGGTGCCGATGGTTCAATCAAGAACGCAATCAACGAATGGCACCGCAAATCTGCGCCGCAAATCTGCAGTGACATCGGCTATCACATGGCGATCACTGGCTGGAACGAAAACATCTTTGAGGAAATGAAAAACGCCGTCGAGATGGGCGTCAATTCCTTCAAGCATTTCATGGCCTACAAAGGCGCGTTGATGATCGAGGATGACGAGATGTTCGCCTCGTTCAAACGCTGCAAGGAACTGGGCGCGCTGCCGATGGTGCATGCCGAGAACGGCGATCTGGTGGCGGAACTGCAAGAGAAATACTTCAATCAGGGCATCACCGGTCCTGAGGGCCACGCCTATTCGCGGCCCCCGGAGTTGGAAGGCGAAGCCGCCAACCGGGCGATCACCATCGCCGACACCGCAGGCGTGCCGCTTTACATCGTGCATGTCAGCTGTGAGCAGGCGCATGAGGCGATCCGGCGCGCGCGTCAGAAAGGCATGCGGGTCTATGGCGAACCGCTGATCCAGTTCCTGACGTTGGATGAGAGCGAGTATTTCAACAAGGATTGGGACCATGCCGCGCGCCGCGTGATGTCGCCGCCGTTCCGTAACAAGGAACATCAGGACAGCTTGTGGGCCGGTCTGCAAGCCGGATCGCTACAAGTGGTGGCGACCGACCATGCGGCGTTCAACACAGACCAAAAACGCGCCGGACGGGATGATTTCCGGATTATCCCCAATGGCTCGAACGGGCTGGAAGAACGTCTGTCCGTGCTCTGGACCGAAGGGGTGGAAACCGGGCGTCTGACTCCGAATGAGTTTGTCGCCGCGACGTCCAGTAACGTCGCCAAAATCCTGAATATCTACCCCAAGAAGGGTGCAATTGTCGAAGGGGCCGACGCCGATATCGTCGTCTGGGACCCTAAAATCACCAAGACGATCAGCCCGGCAAACCACCATTCCATCCTTGATTACAATGTGTTCGAGGGCTTCGAGGTGACGGCCAATGCCCGCTACACCCTGTCGCGCGGCGAAGTGATCTGGGCCTGGGGCCAGAACTCGCAACCCCAACCCGGCCGTGGCCGCTTTGTGCCCCGCCCGGCGTTCCCATCGGCGCATGAGGCGCTGAGCAAGTGGAAGGCTCTGACAGCCCCCAAGATGATCGAACGCGATCCGCTGAACATTCCGGCGGGGATTTAATGATTATGGCGCGCCTAAGTTTGGCTAAACTCTGCAGACTTGCTTTGATTGCAACGTTTCTCTTCGGAGTTTGGTATGGAAAAAGCGATGCTCAGAATTTTGACGAGTACCCGCCGGAGATACTTCTCGCCTCTCCTCCGACTGAGCCTGACTTTAGAGGTCGAGACTCTTGGGCTCGCATGTTCCGAACACGTCTGAGGGAAGGTGCAGCATCAGGGGTGAATTTCGCCGGTTATCTTAGTTTGGTTGAAATTGGATGCGGGGGCTCTTGCAGAAATGCCTATCTGATCGACCTAAGAAACGGGGAAGTGTTCAGATTTCCTTATGGAGGCGAGGAGAACTATGCCATGGAACTGAATTATCGCAAACACAGCAGGTTGCTGTCTGTGACGTGGCGTGAAACGGACACCTATTGTCTGAATCAGCTCCTTACGTGGTCTGGTCGTGAGTTTTCAGTCGTCAATCAGAAGAAGGTCCCTGTCAGGTACCATTTTTGCGAGCAAGCGTATTGACGGTCAAAACCAAAAATACAACAGATTCGAAGGCGGTGATTTCCGCCCAGAACCTCTCGCTCACCTTCGAGACCAATGATGGCCCCGTCCATGCGCTCAAGGACGTGAGCCTCACCGTCGAGAAGGGCGATTTCATCAGTTTCATCGGCCCCTCGGGCTGTGGCAAGACGACCTTCCTGCGCTGCATGGCCGACCTGGAACATCCCACGGGCGGCACGATATCAGTCAATGGGATGAGTGCCGAAGAGGCCCGTTTGAACCGCGCCTATGGCTATGTGTTTCAGGCCGCCGGGCTTTATCCCTGGCGCACCATCGGCGGGAATATCCGCCTGCCATTGGAGATCATGGGATATAAGCGCGCCGATCAGGACAGCCGCGTTGCGCGGGTTCTGGAACTGGTGGACCTTGCCGGGTTTGAGAAGAAGTTTCCCTGGCAGCTCTCGGGTGGGATGCAGCAACGCGCCTCGATTGCCCGCGCGCTGGCCTTTGACGCCGATATCCTGCTGATGGACGAGCCCTTTGGCGCGCTGGATGAAATTGTGCGCGATCACCTGAACGAGCAGTTGCTGCATCTCTGGGACACAACCCACAAGACCATCTGCTTCGTCACCCACTCGATCCCCGAGGCCGTATACCTAAGCACCAAAATCGTCGTGATGTCCCCCCGCCCCGGGCGGATCACCGATGTGATCGAAAGCCCCCTGCCGCGCGAGCGCCCGCTTGATATTCGCGACACGCCCGAATTCCTTGAGATTGCCCACCGCGTCCGCGATGGATTGCGCGCAGGACATGGTGATGATGTCTGACCGCATACCCCTAAACCAGAATGCCCCCGCCCTTTCAATCAGGCGGGGGGCTTTCACTGTTCACGGTCATCGGCTCTCCAGCCTGTACCGTTGGTCCAGAAGGCCACGTATTCCTTTCATTGTTCTTAAAATACTCAAAAAATCCGATGCAAATCTCCGCGGTCGGCTGAGTATTTCTGGAACACTGAAAGCAGGAGAGGCGTGATGCGCAACCTCGCACCAATCCTGACCGTGGTCGCCGCGATCTTTTTGATCTGGTACGGCGCGGCGGTGGCGTTGAACACCGCTTGGGCGCAGGACAAGGCCGAAAGGGCCGGAGTGAGCCTGACGTTTAATGAACTGGTGGCCGACACCTGGAGTCAGGACAAACCCAAGCTGCCCGCGCCACATCAGGTGGGCGCGGAAATCTGGAAAACCACGGGGGAGATGGTGGCCAAGGGGCGAGCCTTTTCCAAACGCTCGTTAATCTATCACAGCTGGGTCACATTCAGTTCGACCGCTTTGGGTTTCCTTCTGGGCACCGCCCTTGGCGTCGCGCTGGCGGTGGGGATTGTCTATAACCGCACGATGGATATGAGCGTGATGCCCTGGGTCATCGCCAGCCAGACCATTCCAATCCTCGCCATCGCACCGATGATCATCGTGGTTCTGAACGCCGTTGGAATCTCGGGGCTTTTGCCCAAGGCCATGATATCCATGTATCTTTCCTTCTTCCCCGTCGTCGTCGGGATGGTGAAAGGATTGCGCAGCCCAAGCCATATGCAGCTGGATCAGATGCGCACATGGCATGCCAGCCCATCCCAGACCTTCTGGCGGCTGAGGCTGCCGTCGTCGATGCCTTACCTGTTCACGTCACTCAAGATCGCCATGGCGGCCAGCCTTGTGGGGGCCATTGTTGGCGAGCTGCCAACGGGCGCTGTGGCGGGTCTTGGCGCGCGTCTCCTCGCAGGAAGCTATTATGGTCAGACCATTCAGATCTGGAGCGCGCTGATCATGGCCGCGACGCTGGCCGCATTGTTGGTCGGGTTGATCGGGATGATCCAACGCGTCACCCTCAAACGCATGGGAATGGCGCAATGATCTGGCTTGCTGCAGCTCTGGGTGCATGGGCCATCGGATGGTGGATCAACAGTCAGTTGGCACATCGTCCCAAGACCCGGGCCACCGCGCTGGCCGTGCCCGTGATCTTTGGCGTGACCATCATCGTGATGTGGGAATTCGTGGTGCACGGGTTGAAGATCTCGCCCGTTCTGTTGCCACCACCAACCCTGATCGCCTCCACCTTCGCCGCTTCTACCGCCATCCTATGGGAAGACTTCGTACAGACCGCCATCAAGGGCGCGCTGTCGGGCTATGTCATGGGCTGTGGTGCGGCGTTCCTGGTGGCCATTGCGGTGGATCGCTTTCCCTTCCTCAAACGCGGGTTGCTGCCGGTGGGGAATTTCGCCGCCGCCCTGCCGATCATCGGGATGGCACCGATCATGGTGATGTGGTTCGACTTCGGCTGGGAATCCAAGGCCGCTGTCGTGGTCGTGATGGTGTTCTTCCCGATGCTGGTGAACACCGTGCAAGGTTTGGAAGACACAGATGCCATGCAGCGCGACCTGATGCGCACCTACGCGGCGGGGTATTGGAAAACTCTGCTAAAACTGCGGCTGCCTGCCGCGATGCCCTTTATTTTCAATGGGTTGAAGATTGCGACAACGCTGGCCCTGATCGGGGCAATTATTGCAGAATTCTTTGGCTCACCGATCAAGGGCATGGGCTTTCGTATTTCCACCTCGGTGGGGCAGTTGGCGCTTGATCTGGTCTGGGCCGAGATCGTTGTGGCCGCCATCGCCGGTTCGACCTTTTACGGGGCAGTTGCACTTGCCGAGAAAGCCATGACATTCTGGCACCCATCACAACGCGCAAGAACATAAGATAAAACAAAACCAACCAGGGAGACGACAATGAACAAATTCACATTAACACTGGGCATTACAGCCGCTGGCCTTTGGGGCAGCATGGCAGCCGCCGCCGATGATGTGACATTGCAACTGAAATGGGTCACACAATCCCAGTTCGCAGGTTATTACGTGGCGCAGGATCAGGGCTTTTACGAAGCAGAGGGCCTGAACGTCACCATCAAGCCCGGTGGGCCGGATATCGCCCCCGCACAGGTGATTGCCGGGGGCGGTGCCGATGTGGTGCTGGACTGGATGCCATCCGCGCTGGCCAGTCGCGAAAAGGGTCTGCCGCTGGTCAATATCGCGCAACCCTTCAAAAGCTCAGGCATGATGCTGACCTGCCGCAAGGATGCCGGAATCGAAACCCCCGAGGATTTTGCCGGTAAGACGCTGGGTGTGTGGTTCTTCGGCAATGAATACCCGTTTCTCAGCTGGATGAGCAAACTGGGCCTGTCGACTGAGGGCGGTGATGATGGCGTGACCGTTCTGAAACAGGGCTTTAACGTCGATCCGATCCTCCAGGGTCAAGCGGCCTGTGTGTCGACCATGACCTATAATGAGTACTGGCAGATCATTGATGCGGGCCTCACGCCCGACGATCTGGTGGTGTTCAAATACGAGGATCAGGGCGTCGCCACGCTGGAAGACGGCATGTATGTGCTGGAAGAAAACCTGGCCGACCCGGCGTTTGAGGACAAGATGGTCCGCTTTGTGCGCGCCTCGATGAAGGGCTGGAAATGGGCCGAAGAAAACCCCGATGACGCCGCACTGATCGTCCTGGACAATGATGCCAGTGGTGCGCAAACTGAAGAGCATCAAAAGCGGATGATGGGCGAAGTTGCCAAGCTGACCGCAGGCTCGAACGGCGCGCTTGACCCGGCTGATTTCCAGCGCACGGTGGATTCGCTGATGTCCGGCGGCTCGGACCCGGTGATCACCGCCGATCCCGGTGACGCGGCATGGACCCATGCGATCACGGACAAGGCGCTGAACTAAGCCTTAAGTCACAAGCAAATCAAAGGCCCGGAACGCACCGCCGTTTCGGGCCTTAATCATGCCCCCTGCGGCATCCGCGCCGTCTCCAGAACCCAATCAACAAAAGCGGCCACCTCTGGCCGGTCCATCGTTTCGGGGGCTGTGACCAGCTCGTACCCGATATCGGTTGTCACGCGTTCAGGAAACGGGGCAACAAGGACCCCTGCATCAATCGGTTCACGCAAGATCGGCCAACTGGCCAGCATCACGCCCTGTCCGGCAATCGCGGCTTGCACGGCCTGACCATATTCGCTGAAAATCAGGCCTTGTTTGGTCATCAAATGGGAGGCACCGACGGCCTTCAGCCAGCTTTCCCAGTTGAACCAACGGCTTGTTGCCGTTGCCCAGGACAATTGCGAGATATCCCAATGGATTAAGGACACCTGAGCAAGGTCTGAAAGGGTTTCAAGCGCGGGCGACCCGTGTGCCAAAGCGGGGCTGCAGACCGGGAAAATCTCATCCTCGAACAAGCGGTGCACGATCAAGTCGCCAGGACTTTCAACGCCATAGCGGATGGCGACATCTATGTCGCCCTGCCCCAGATCGACGATGGATTGGTTTGAATCGATCAGAACCGTCACCTCGGGGTGTCGGGCGCGGAACCCTTCCAGCTTTGGGACCAGCCAGGCACTGGCGAAGGAGGCTTCGACAGACACGAACAGCCGGTTTTCCGCACTGGGGCCACGAAACTTGCGCACCGACCTCTGCAATAGCGACATGGCCGTGCTCAGGTCGTCTTGCCCCCTCTCGCCACGGGTGGTCAGTTCAAGGCCGCGCCCCTTACGTCGAACAAGTGGCGCACCAACAGCACTTTCAAGCTTGCTCACAAGCTGTTTGACCGCGGCCGGGGTTACCCGCAACTCGTCCGCCGCTTTGCGATAGCTCAGATGCCGGGCGACGGCCTCAAACGCCCGAAGGGCATTCAGCGATGGGATCCACTCTGACATAATCTTTAGTTATTCTAAAGATTGAGGTCAGATCAAATGATTCCGCTCTACGACTTTATATCTTTAGGACAGGTTAGAAAGAATACACGGCTTGGCCATGCAGCCCAGCTGTCAAGAAAAGCTAATGTTCCAAAGAACACGGCAGCACCCGGCAATGAAAGGCAGCACCATGCGTTGCAGCGATACAAAGACCCGAGACCTTGTCACCACCATGCCCGGCGCGGGGTGGGATTATGCCCAGACCCGGCACCCCTATCACATGATCGAACGCCCCAAGGGTCCGCATTACTGTCTCTACAATCGCCGTCATATGGCCGTGTGTTTCGATGATCACAGCACCGAGGATGGGTATTGGCGGCTGCGCCAACAGGCCGCCGTGCTGCATACCGGGGAATATCCGCTGCAATTTGAAGGACCCGATGCGGAGCGGTTGTTGGACAAGCTGTTTACCAAGGACATCACCAAGGCCAAGGTCATGCGCTGTGCCTATGGTCTGGCGTGCTACGAGGATGGCGGGTTGTTGGTCGACGGCATTCTTTTGCGTCTGGAACAGGACAAGTTCTGGTACGCGCAGGCGGATGGCGACTTCTATAGCTGGGCACGGGCCCATGCGGCGGGCATGGACGTGTCGATCACTGACCCGGATATCTTCGTCAGTCAGGTTCAGGGTCCGAATGCGCTGAAGATTCTGGAAGCGGCCAGCGACTCCGGCATGCCCGATCCGTTTGGCTATTTCGCGGTCGCACGCGTGCCTTTCGGAGGTCAGGAAGTGGTGATCACCCGCACCGGCTATACAAATGAACTGGGCTGGGAATTCTACACCGAACCCCATCACGACGCCGAGGCGCTGTGGGCGCATCTATCTGCCGCTGGTGCCCCTTTTGGCA
>Ga0316205_10003445_pt1 | contig 14962 bp, 25 predicted proteins | sample 3monthpyrite_MG_FD_204941 | JGI IMG/M metagenome (GOLD analysis project Ga0316205, IMG submission 204941) | Microbial mat bacterial communities from mineral coupon in-situ incubated in ocean water Damariscotta River, Maine, United States -... | ecosystem: Environmental > Aquatic > Marine >... | reverse complement strand
TGAGCTTGCAAAACTTCAAGAGATACATCCACAACTAACAGCAATTGCAACAATAAACAATGACATGAAAGTTGGTGGAAATAACTATATCAACACTCTAGCTGAAGCAGTTTATAAAAGCAAAGTCGAAACTGTAGCAGGAGCAACCTATAAAGCTGTTGTTGAAACAGTAGCAGGAAGTGTTTATAAAGCTTTAGTAGAAACTGTTGGTGAAGCAACATATAAAGCTCAAGTAGGAGTTGTTGCAGATGCTACATACAAAGGGCTTATTCAAACAGTAGCAGAAACAGTTTTTAAAGGTAAAATAGAAACTGTAGCAACAAATATTCTGCCCATTCAAAACGCAGAAGCAAATGCAACAACAGCTACGAACAAAGCTCAAGAAGCAACTGACATAGTCAATGAGATAAAAGCATTAGGTGGAACACATACAGCGAATACGCTGATAGCAGGAAACCCCGTAACTGTATCGTATGATGCATTAACTGGGTTATTTACTTTTAATATCCCTCAAGGTGCAAAAGGTGAACGTGGTGAATCATTTAGCGTTAATGCAATTGGAAATATTGCAGATAGAACAACTTATGATGGACAACTTAAAAACTTCTCTTTTTTCGCTGTTGATGCTGGCGAGATATATTTCAAACTTTCAGATACAAACGCAGACTGGTCTGCAGGTATTCCATTTGGTAAGGGTGATGATGGGGTAGGTATAAGTTCAGTTGTAAAAACTGGAACTGCTGGGTTAGTAGACACTTACACAATCACATACAGCGATGCTAGTACTTCAACATATACTGTAACAAATGGAGCACAAGGTGTAGGTATAAGTTCAGTTGTAAAAACTGGAACTGCTGGGTTAGTAGACACTTACACAATCACATACAGCGATGCAAGCACGTCAACTTTTAATTTAACAAATGGTTCAGATGCACCGAGTCTTTTTCATGGTGAGTTTGGAAGTGAAGCTTTACTGCTTGCTTCTGCAAACCCAACAAGTGCTGGATATACTGCAACAGTAAATAGTAACGGTACTGATGTAGTTGCATACAATTGGGATAACTTAGATACAAAATGGGTAAAACAAGGCACTATTGCAACACCAACGCCTACATGGAAAGTAGGAAGTGAACCAGCAAATACAAATGAAGAGTCAAACCAAGAAGTGCAAATAGATTTAACTGGTGTAGATGCGAATACCACTCACGCAGTAACTTTTGTATCGGCTGAACTTGGAGACATTACAAGCACAATCACAACAAACATTGGTACAGCAGAAGAAACTATTAATACAGATGGAAAGTTTACTTACCAAATGCCAAAAATGACTAATACAAATGATGTAACTATTACAGTTAAAGCAACACTAGACGGTGTAGTGTCTGCATCTTTAATTTCTACGATTACAGTTTGGGATGAACCCGAAGCCCCATTATGGGTAAGTGGAAATACTTATACAAATGTTGCGCCTGATGTTGTTAAATCTCCGATTGATGGTCTTTCATACAAATGTATAGTTGCTTCTACAAGTGGAACAACCGACCCTAGCGCAGATGCTACAAATTGGACTAGACACAGCATTAAATATGATGCGGTAGGTACTTTAATAAATGATACAAATTTTCCAATTAGAATGAGCATGGTAACTGCTGGGTACTTGCTAAAAGGTGATTTAACCGATTTAGCTGGGCTTACTGCTTTATCCACTACTTCACTTACAACTACTACAAATATATTAGGTCAAGAAAAGCTATTAATTAGTGATGGGGGTGTTAGTGTTGATACCCCTATAACTGTTGCTGAAAATGCTGTTACTCCAATAGCTAAATACCTACTTGACTCTACATTAGATGATTCCCTAAGTGCTAATGTAGCTACACTTAGTGGTACTGCGGTCTATGATGTAGGACAAGTTAATAATGGGTTTAAGTCTAATGGTTCTAATGGATTTTCAACAGCTAGTGCTACTAATACAATAGCTATTAGTTTTTGGGTATATGTTCCTACTACTGCTAGTGCCTCTAAACAAATATTTGATACTAGGTCTGTTGGTACAGCGTATCTATACCACAACACAGGTGAAACATTCTTTAGAGATAATGGAACATTAGCTTCCTTTAAAGTTAATGGAGTTACTGATACACAAACTGCTGGTTCAATCACACTAGATGCATGGAACTTTGTAGAAGCTGTACTTCCAGCTTCCATGACTGGTATAATCCACTTCTTAAAGAATGAAGCTAGTATAGCATACGCTGAAACTGGCACAATCATTGATGAGTTATCTTTATATGATACAACTGATACTACTTCATACACAGCAACCTTTACAGCAAAAAACAACGCTGTAACAAGTGCAAAGAAATACAACAATATCAGCTTAACACCATTAGCAAGTATAACAAGCGGGACAATAAACAGCTTTAGCACAACAACAGCCCTAGCACAATACAACCAACTAGCAATTGTTGATGGTGATGGAAAAGTTTACATTAGGACTGCTCTTACATTAGGTGGAACTTATGATGTAACTATTGCTGATTTAGATGCTACAAAAACGGTTGTAAGCGCATATATCATTACTGATGCTATGGAACTAGCAATTACAGCTATTAATGCAACTTCATTTAGTTCTACAACTCCACTAGGTAAAGGGCAGTTAATACAAACTAAGGGTGCTAGTGGTTGGAGAACTGCGGAGGCATTGGGTGATGTTACTGAAAGTGCTGGTACATATACAGCAACAACTACAACAGACCCTAGCTTAGGTGTAAAAGTTGTAAACCCTTGCGCATGGACTGATACACTAACAAACAATGAGAATTGGGCGAAATACGCACCATTTTTTAGACTTCCTCATGCGAATATTTCTGATGGGAACACTCCATTAACTACACCTGATAGAGTTGTAGTAACAAGCCCCGTAGTAATTGGCGATAACTTGCTTTGTAGTAATGCTGGTGGAACTTTTGATAGCTTTGGTGTTACTGCTGTAAGTAGTGCTGGTGTTGATAATAATGTTGTGAATAATGGTTCGTTTGATACAGATATTACAGGATGGACTGCAATTAACAGTAATACTTTAACTTGGGAAGCTGGAGAGTTAAAGGCTGATAGAACTAGTGGAACTAGTGCATACTTAGGCGTTCAAGCGATAACAGTAGAAGTAGGTGTAGAATATACACTTACATGGGATATTACACAACTACTGAACGGTTCTAATATTAGAGTTAGAATAGGTACTACCCAAGATGCTTTAGATGTTTTACAAACAGCTCCACTAGGTGTTGGTAGTCATAGTGCTACATTTACTCCAACAACAACAACAATATATTTTCATATAGTGGAAGAACTTAGTGTAACTGGTATTTCATACTGGGATAACATCAAAATATATAAAACATCATTAGGTGCTGGTGGTATAGAATACACAGCAACACTAGACGGAACACCTGATGCAACGGGAACAGACGTAAGAATTGAACCACAAAATGTAGGTCTTGGAGTACCATTCAACGACTTACAATCAGCAAACAGCATAATCGAAAGTTACAGCGCACATGATGCAAATAACCTAAACATTAATTTCGTACAAGTTGCAGACAATGCACAAACGGTAACTGGTGATAACTCAACAATTCGTTTCAGAGTTGAAAATGGTGGTGAACATAAGATTAATGTTCTACAAGCAGTAATAGATTTGGAGGGTTAATATGAGTAATTTAAAAAGAGTAGAAACACCAAAAAGAAATTCAGCTTTTGCAAAACAAAAGAGTGTTCATTACAAAGAAGAGCATGAAACTAATATCACAAAAGCATCGGGTGAAAAAGCAGAAGCAAAAAAAGCTTTAGAAGCACAAGGTTTTGAAGCAGACCATTTATCATTGCTATATATGAACATAGCAATGACTTTAGCTAATTATAAATTCAATGTTCTTATTGCAAATGGTGTAGCCCCAGCAACAGCAAAAGTTGATACCTTAGAAAAGGTGATTGTTTGGAAGAAAAAACTTGAAAAAGCAGACGTGGCTATTGGTGAGATTGCACTAGCATCGGAAGAGGCTATGAACAAATTGGCTGTAATTGTTGGTGCGGTTTAATGAAAACATTAAAAGCTTTTGGACTGTTTCTTTTAGCATTAACAGCAATGCTATTTCTTTGGCTATTTGTTTTTATATATGGTCTATATAAATTCAAGTGGAAAGATTACTTTTTTACCATTGCAATTGGAATAGACCAACTAGGTGGAAGCTTTATTTACAATAAAAAGAATTGGACTATTAGCGGTTATACGGGTTACTTAGTTGCTAGGAAAAACCCAAAAGCTAAGAAGTTTGCAATCTTTATAAACTGGTTATTCCAAGATGATGAACATTGCGCTAAGGCTTTGGTATGGGATTTGGAAGTTGATGCGATGTCTGAAATAGAGAGTAAAACCTATAAGTCTCAAAAAGAGATGGCAAAGCAAAACAGATAAAGGAACAATATGTATCTTAAAGAGCTATTGATGATTTTAATTCTTACAGCTAATTTACTAGCTACTGCAAACTACCAAAAAGAGTGCGCTGGGTGTCATGGTGTAATTGGTGAAAATATCTTAGATGGAATGAGAATCTCATTAAGTGAGTTTGAACCTCAAAAGCTTATTAATGTGCTTACAACATTTAAACATGATGGGAATATAACAAGATGATTGAAAGCTGGATGATAAGTTCAATCATTGCAATTATTGGTTTTATAAGCACTTTTGCCGTTATGAGAAGTAAAGTTATTTCATTAGAAGCAAGGCTTAAAAAACTTGATGACACCGTTGAAGAGCTAAAGAAGTTTATGAACTCATACAAACCTGTAATAGATCATCTATCAAAAGAAGAGGATGCAATAACTAAAACATGTGAGGAACATAGCAGTGATATACAAAAATTAAAATATCAAGCTGAAAAAACTATCACAATGGAGCAAGTAAGACCAGAGTTTGTAACAAAAGAGATGTTCAAACAAGTAGAGAAACACTTTGACTCTAAGTTCCATAGTATGGAAAAAAAATTTGAAAATGGCATGGATAAACTTTTGAATGCTATTAAAACAGCGAGGTAATAGTAATGGCAGATTTTAAAAATATAATTGACAAAGTTTTAATTAACGAGGGTGGTTATGTAAATGACCCAAGCGACAACGGTGGTGAAACAAAGTTTGGAATCAGTAAACGTGCTTACCCAAATGTTGATATTAAGAATTTAACTACAGACCAAGCCAAAGATATATACAAAAAAGATTATTGGGATAAGGTTAAAGGTGATGAGATAAGCAGAGACTCTGTAGCATATGAGCTTTTTGATACTGCTGTAAACATGGGCGCACGAACTGCTAGTAAATTGGCTCAAATGGTTTGTGGTGCTCATCCAGATGGGATTATTGGAAACCAAACATTAGAAAAATTAAATGGTGTTGGTGAAGAGTTATTCATTGCAAATTTCAAGCTCGTAAAAATAGCAAGATATGCTCATTTAGCCAAGAGTAGGCCAGCTAATAGAAAGTTTCTTTTAGGTTGGATAAATAGAGCGTTGGGAGCATAGTATGAATTTAGCAAGTATTTTAAGTGGTGGATTAATTGAGAGTGTTGGAAAAATTGCAGATGATTTAATAACAAGTGATGAAGAACGTCTTGAAAAAGAGAACGAGATGTTAAAAGCAAATCTTCATTATAGCCTTGAAGATAAGAAGCTTGACACTAAGTTAATGACAAGTCAGATTGAAGTAAATAAGATTGAGGCTGGACACTCAAACATATTTATCGCTGGATGGCGACCAGCTATCGGCTGGATTGGTGCTGTAGCGTTAGGCTATCAGTTTATTATCTATCCATTTTTAATATGGATATGGACTTTTTTACAGTCTCAAGAGGTTATACCTAAAGAGGTTAGTTATCCACCAGTTTTAGACATTGGTGCGTTGTGGACAATTGTGAGTGGAATGCTTGGAATTGGGGTAATGAGAAGCTTTGATAAGACAAAGAACATCGACACCAAGCAAGTTACAAAAGTGCGATAGATGGAGAAGATGCAATGACTCCAGAAAAGCAGGCTAAGTTAGCAAAAATTGCATACATGAACACAAAAGTGCAGGCTGTGACCATAGCTGTAGTAAATGCAAAGATAGATGCCCTAGCCTCAGCTCTTGGCATCACGTTTAATGCAAATGGAACATTACAAAGCAATGGGTACAGCTCGCATACGCATGCATACACAGATGCAACAATCGCAGATACTGCAGATGGAACTGGAACAACATCACAAGCTAATAAAAATACGCAAGGAGTGAACTAATGAAGAGAAATACACAATACAACTCACAAATATTTGCACTAGCAATGCCACAGAGTAACGCTTTAAGTGACATTGGAAGAGGGTTAACAGATGTTGGAAATGTTTTAGAAAATCAAGAAAAGACTAAGAGTGAAAAAGAGGCCTTCAAGATTAAAAACGATACACTCAACATGCAGTCTCAGATGTTAAAAGAGGACAGAGCTGATAATGCATTATTCTCAAACATGGTTGATTATGATGATTATGAAAAATTTGCTAAAGAGAATACATTTCACAATGGAAGAAATGTTGCTTTAGCAAAAGATTATTTTGATAAGAACAAAAAAGTATTCGAGTCAAAAGAGATAGATGATGCATGGGGTCAGATTATAAAAGAGAACAATGGCGAGATTAATGAGGGTGCATTTAAGAGCACTATGAAGAAAGTATTTGAAGATGATACGCTGCCAAACTTTGTAGCAGTAGGGCTAATGGACAGATACAATAAACACAACTTAACACGCTCTCAAGTACACAAAAACAAAGAGTCAAAGACTCCATCAGTAAGTGACACAATAAAAGTCAATACATATACAGCTAGACAAAAAAATATAGGGAATGAAAACGAAAACTACTTAGAAGCATTCGGCAGAGAGATGAATGAAGCAGAGACTGCTGAGTACTTAGCAAATGGCAAGAAAACGTATACTGACTATAAAGCCATGACCCCAAAACAAAAAGAGCAGATAGGTGCTCAAGTAGAACTTGACAGAGTCATAAAAGAGTTAAAGAGTTACTCTAAAGAAGAGCTAGACAGCATCTCTGGACACATTGTAGGTAACAGCTTGGTTGAGGGAGCTAGAAGCTTATTCCATGGGTATACAGAGCGTCAAAACAATTTAATCCAGCTACTAGGTAAGCTAGACTCAGAAGAGATGCACAAACTATATGGTGCAGCATTAACTGGTACAGAAGCAGGGCGTGCAGCTAAGTGGAACTTTGAGAAGTCTCAAAATACAAGCAAGCTCATGGCCTCTGTAAACGCACTAGCAGAAGCTAACTCTCTAGCCATTAAAAACACAAAGCAGGGCATAGTGAACTTCCCAATCAAAGATTATGAGTATGGTCAAATATTTGCAGATACCAAAGCAAAAAAACCGGTCAAAGCAAAAAAGAAAAAAATCATATACGATACAAACAGCACCAAAGAGAACATAGTCACAGTTAATGGCAAAGAGAAAAAACTAATCTTTTAAATCCAATATGAAAGCTTCCAATCTATCCCTCTCTTCTTTGAGGGAGTTTAAGCAGTTAAGTGATGCCCACCAAAAACCTTGTGGAGTCTCAAAGTTTGGATTTGTACTAGTGGCCTCAAGCAGAAAACTAACCGCCTCTATTTGATTATCCATTTCACATAAGGAATGGCGAATATCGCTTAAATCTAACATTTTTATTCTCCGATTAAATAAATTTGAAAAATTGTAGCGCAAATATTTTTTTTAAAACATAAGCCACAAAAGGCTTACAGTGCTGTTTTTTGGAAAAAAGAGGCAAAATAGCACTTACTGAATAGACGAAATAGGACTAAAATGGTAAAAATAGCACTTTCTTAAATAAATAAATTAATTACATACAAACTTTCCAAAATTACACACAATCACCTAAATTTACAAATTAATTCACATTTTAAGAATTATTAAGACTTCTTTTGTTTATAATTCACATAATAACATTTCAAAGGGTTGAAAGTGATATGTATGACATGTAAAGAAGAACTGACAGAGAAGATAGCTAATGGTTAAGACAGAGATGAGAATAGTAGATAATGGCGCAAACTTTGAAGTGTATCAAGGTGAAGCAATTATGGCCAAAGGCTTTCCAACAAGAGATATGGCTCTTCATGGCATCTGGGTGAAAGAGGGTAGCGTAGCAACTAACTGGTTTTATTGTGATGATGAGGGAACAGTATTCCAAGAAGAACCAAAACTAAAAGAATAGAAAGTGAGCTATGTAATAAGAAAATCGGAAAATAAGCACTTTTGGTTTGTCTATGCGTTTAAGGAAGTTGAAGAGCTAATGGATGTTGAGAATCAAACCATCGTCCGTATTTGCCACACCTACGACAAAGCAATAGACTGCATGGCCACATTAGAATTAAAGAACGACCCAGAGAATTTTTAAAGGAAGATGATGGAAAAAATATTTAAAGTAATGAAAAAAGGCGCAAATGGTTTTTCAAGTCTTTCACGAGCTGAAAAGACAATGGCATTGAATGCTCTAAATGGTTCTCATAAACGGTTAAATGTTAGCGAACAACAAGCTTGCAAAATATGGGTAGATAAGTATGAGTAAAGTAAAACTTGAAGCAGATGAACAATTACTAGCATTTAGTAAATGCACTGAATTTATGAAAGTTTACAAAAGAGAGCCTGAGTCGCTTGAAGAGCTTAAAGAGTTTATGTATTTAAAATAGAGAGGTGGATGATGGAAAAAGAGATAGAGATTTTTACAGACTGGATACATAAAGATGGTGGTAGATATCTTCTAGTAGGTTTTACCAATATTGAATATGAAAAACGAGATATTTTAACAGTTATATATGTTTCAAAAGATGATGAGAACTTAGGAAACCTTGAAAAGGTTAGACTGTTCACAAGAGAGTTAAAACATTTTAAAGAGAGCTTTAAGAGGGTTGAGAAATGATAGCTGATAACATTAAATCAAAATTAGAATTTGTTAATAAGTGTAGGGATAATGGACATAAACTTGTAAAAATTGTTTTTAAGCCTAACCGCTTAATGATGAGTGAACACCTAGATGAAGAGCTTTATTTTGATATATCAAGCAGGAGAGGTCGTAAACAATTTTATTCCATTCCTTGCACTCAATACATTGATAATGACTGGAAACAAAGAGCTTTTTATCTTAGTAATAAATTTAAAGACATTTTAAATTCTATTGATATTTTCGATGAAGCAGTTACTGAAATATCTAAAGAAGAAACAATGGCTTTATTGGAGGCGGAATAATGGCAGTTGAAAATATGGAATTAACATGTGTAAAAAAAGACAAGTATTGTGACGTACATCTATGCTACAGAGATGGTATGCTTATCTCATTTGCTGATATTAATTTACACCAAACTGATAGATGGGTTGATAAAGAAGCTATGTATGAGACAGCTTGTAAGCTTGGTGATGAAATTGTTAAGAGTTTTAATAATAGAAATAATAAGACTTTAAATAGTACAGAGTTAATACAACTTACACAAGAAAGATTTGAAATTGAAAACAAGAATGGTGACTTAGATTATTCTTCATTTTCAAAAGGTTTTATGAATGGCTATATTCAGGCTAACTTTGCTGAAAACCATAAATTGATGGAGCAAAGATGAACCAAACTAACGAACGAATAGCAGAAGAGCTACACCTAAGGTTTGAAGAAACATATAGACCGCTCATTGCAAACCTTGCAGTTATTGCTAAAGATATTGCAAAGTCTAGTGGTGGCATTGTAAGCCAACAAGAACTGCTTGATAGCTTTTACATGGAGACACAAAATGGTAAAAAGCATTAAGGAACTTAATATAAATGACAAAGTAAGAATAGGAAAATCAAAAGACTCTAAGTTGTGGAAAGTGGTGGGCTTTGACATACCGTTACCGTTCATGGGGGGGGATAATGTAGTCATTATCTTTAGTGGTAAAAGAAGCAAGAGAATAAAATTATACAAGATTAAAAAAATTTAAAAAAGGGAAATGTAGATGAACAATTCTCCAAAATGCATGAATAAAGAATGCACCAAAAGAGATGAGTGTAAGCTTTACGTTGAACTAGTAGAGCATGGTGACACATACTCTATCTTTGCTCCAACTTGTAATGAAGCTATTAATTTTATGTGTGAACAACAAATTACAGAGGAGTATAAAAACTGATATATGGAGGGAATAGTAGTAATAGTTGTAGCAGTAGCATTTGTATTGGGTGGTGTGTTTGTAAAACGCATTTGTAGCTCTACTATTGAGAATGAGAAAAAAGAGCAGATAGATATTGCAACAAAAAAATTAAATCAAAAACAAAAGGAGATAGGGTGCAAATAGGTTTTATTAGACAAGAGAAGTTCACACCAAAGGCTAAAGCTGGCGAAGAGGTTAAAGAGCAAAAATGGCTAGAGTGCCACATGAGAATAGCAGGGCTTCGTCCATTTAACGCAAAAATCTCTAAAAATAAAAGAAAAGAGAAAGAGAGTGAGCCAGACTTCAACATCTATCTAAGAAGCAATGTAAATAAAAATGACAGCTTCAGAGATATCGCCATAGGTGCATTATGGCTGGGTGAGAAAATGATAGATGGAGTGCTTCAAAAGTTTATGACTGGAAATATAGAAGTAGCATTTAACAAGGTTTCAATTGCAGTATGGGCTGCTAAACCAAATTTTGAGGGTGAAGTTGTCAAATACCTATACGACATAAAGACCATGAAAGACACAAGAAATGGTGGAAACTCCAACAATGATGCTTCTGATTACGGTTACAACTATGCACCACCAGAGCAAGAACACTACGAGCAAGGGCAGCCTCAAGAAGTGCCTGTAATCCATAAAGATGCAGTGGGGAATGCAGTAGCAGCTCCAGTAGAACAACAGCCAACATCAAAACTACCAGTAATTGATATTGAAGAAGATGAGATACCGTTTTAGTTTATAGGAGATATTAATGGGCAATAAGAAAAAAAGATACACACTAAACTGTCCTACATGTGGACACATAAAATTAATAGAAAAAACAGTTGAAAAATGTACGGTATGTGGTATGCCATGTGAAGTCATAGACCATAAGAAAAGGGCTGGATTATGAGTGAACTAGATGATAAGTAAAATAACCATATATATATTGTTATTACAAGCATTGCTATTTTCAAAGAATTTACATTTTGAAAAATATTATCAGAATAAGTTTTGTTCTAAAATAGGTGGGGTTGCTGAATATGTATTAGAAGATAGAACTCGAGTTGATTGTCTAACAGATGAATATGCAATAGAGGTTGACTTTGCTAAAAAGTGGGCTGAGAGTATCGGACAAGCTTTGTATTATGCGAAGATGACAGGTAAAAAACCAGCCATTTATTTAATAATTGAAAAGAGTAGTGATAGAAAGTTTTTAAATAGACTAAAAAAAGCATCACCTAAAAATATTACAATTTTTACAAATATTAAAGAAGCAGAATTAAATGATAAGTGACAGCTCAATAGAGAGACTAAAGAGCCAGATAGATGTTGTAGACATTATAGGCTCAGTAGTTGAACTGAAGAAAAAAGGTGCTAATTATGCAGCATCATGTCCGTTTCATGACGAGAAGACTGCATCATTTACAGTTAGTCCGCAAAAGCAGATATACCATTGTTTTGGTTGCAGTGCTGGTGGAGATGCTATAAACTTTATACAAGAGTACAAGAAGCTCACATATCCAGAAGCGATAGAAGATATAGCCACATATTACAACTTTACTCTTGAGTACTCAAAAGAATCAAGAACAAAAAACTATGATGGGATCATGACAGCTACAGTTAAATACTTCAAAGAGAATATAACTCCAGATATATTAGAGTACTTGCAAGAAAGAGGTGTGTCTCTTAAAAGTATCGCACAATTTAACATAGGTTATGCACCAAAAGGTAATGTACTAATTGAGCACTTAAAAACGAACCATTTTAATTTAAGCGATGCCATAGAAGTAGGGCTTATTGCAAAAGAGAGTAGTAGAGATAGATACTATTCAAGGTTTAGCGAGAGGATAATGTTTCCAATATATTCTCAATCTGGAAAGGTTGTAGGTTTTGGTGGACGTACACTAAAGACAGACCATAGCAAAGTGGCCAAGTACTTAAACTCTCCAGGGACAAAACTCTTTAACAAAAGGTCTCTTTTTTATGGATACAACATAGCAAAAGAGCGTATCCATAAAAAACATACCATCATTGTTACAGAGGGCTATTTAGATGTCATAATGCTACACCAAACAGGCATAAGTTCATCAGTTGCAACACTTGGAACTGCGCTGACAGAGAGCCACATACCACTTATAAAAAGAACAGGCGCAAAAACTCTTTTATGCTACGATGGAGACAGAGCAGGGCGAGATGCAGCGTTTAAAGCAAGTGTGCTACTTACACAAAGCAATATTGATGGCGGAGTGGTAATATTTGCAGATGGAATAGACCCAGCAGATATGGTAAAAAGTGGGCAAGACAAAGAGTTAATAACTCTTCTACTGAACCCAATAAATATGATTAAATATATAATCAACTATATAACACAAAAGTACAACCTAGAAGATGCATATGCCAAGCAAACAGCAGCTAACGAGGTAAACGATTACCTACAAAGCATAGAGCTGTTAATCGCAAATGAGTATAGACAATATGTAGCTCAAGTGCTGCAGATAGAGACAAGATTTGTATCGCATGTTCAAATGCAACAAGTAGATGCACGAAGACATGCAGATAGTGACATATCAGAACTTATGCTCATGAAGACAATGATAGAGAATGGTTACTTGATAAGTGACTATCTCAAGGTGCTAAAAGTAGACACGCTTAAAAGCTATACTAGAGAGTTTCACCTCTTAATAGATGGAAAAAAAGATGACCCAAGCATAAGAGCCATAGCAATACGAGATGACATCAAGACTTATAACGATGCAGAGTTTATGAAAGTTTTGAAGTTCAAACAAAAGCAAGAGATGAATATGCAGCTTGAGCTACTGGTAAAATCTCTAAAGCCAGATGAGCAGAAGCTTATGGAGATTAAAGAGTTGAAGATGAAGTTAAGTACAATCTCTGTTGAATAAAAAAGGATTAGTAAATATGAAGATATATACCAAAGATAAAGAGATATTAGACACTGGATTAATCATTACATTTAAAAATGAACCCGTAATATTTGAACTTAGTGAAAATCTAAAATATACTGTTATCTTAAAGGATGATGCTACCATAGAAGGGCAACATGTTCAACCAAAAGTAATTAGTAATGAGGAGCTAATGTTAACATTAATAAATTTTAATAATTCGCTAGGAGCAGGAAACATAGAACCGCTAAAACTAGGCGTAATGGATGGTAAAACTATATATTTAAATTTTATTGTTTACGCGATGTCAAAAGAGGCTCAGAAAACCTTGCAATACACTTGGTTTAAAGACAAGGTGGCTACCGATGGCAAGTAATGTTATTTTACCAGAAGATATAAATCTAGCGAAAAAGGTGATTGATACAGAGCATGAAATAAATAAAAAGAAAACAGAGAATGGGTTCTTGGGTAATTTTTGGGGTTCTCCATCAAGTGCTCCTAATAATATTGCTGCTCTTACAGTCGTTGTTTTAGTCATATATGGAGTTATATGTTCAATGAACTCAGACGCAGATTGTTGGGAAACCATAAACCCATTAATAACTTTGTCGCTTGGGTATTTATTTGGTGGTAAAACTAAAGAAATATCTTGAAAAAGAATCACCTCAATATAAAATAGTTGACAACCACATTGTCGACTATCTGAGCAACAAACTAGCTTGAACACCAAATCTTAACGTCAACTCAACTACCCCCCCTTTTTATCATTGAAAAAAAAGAGAAAATAACAGTAAAAATAATAGGCTTTTATTTATGGAATTTAAACCACTCTCTAATTTAGGAAAAGATAGTACTGAACCAATCATAGAATTTCATCCAATAGATGCATTCAAAGATTGGTTTAATGAGGGTAAAGAGGACAACAACTACGCAGACGAAGATGAGATAGCAACAATATCTGCAATTAACAATCCTTTCGATGATACACTAACAGACATGGCCGATGACCTGAGCGAAGAGTACTTAGATATAGACTTAAAAGCTGACAGAGAAATCAAGGCTTCAGATATAGAGAATTACAAGACAAATGTGAAAACTGCCCTAGGTGAAAAGTATGAGGTAGGTTTTGACCCAGACGATTATAAGCCTTTTATTAGGCCAAAAGGAACTAAAGATGAGTTTAAGCCCGTACTCAACAATTTAGGAGATGCTACAACAAGTGAGATAGGAGAGAGAATATGGGCTAATTCACCAACATGGCTAGGTGAGCTGGGCGGAGATATTGCAGGGGTTACAGCTGGTGTGAAGATGGTTTCTAAATTTTCAAAGCATCCGGCAGTTTTAGTATTTGGTGGTGTGTTAGGTGCGACATTTGGAGCTGGAGCAGGTGCTGGTGGTGGAGCTGGAGTGCAGACACTTACATCAGATGAGCAGATGAGCAACACAAGACGTGCTGAGATTATGAAAGATGCTGGAGTAGATGCAATTGTAGGAAACGCAGTAGCAATAGGGCTTGTGGGTACAGTTGCTGCAGCAGTTAAAGGCACTATGAAAGCTAGTCCATTTCATCGTGTGAGAGTTGGAAAAGATGAATACAAGGAGAAGACTTTATATGATGTTAAACCATCAACCCTTAATCCTTTAAACCCAGATGCAAAAAGAAACAACAAACTAAAAGAGATAGCTGAAGCCAAAGCTCAAACTGATTATATTTTTAAAACATTTGGTGGCAAAAAAGAGCAAGACGAAATCATAGAGTTAGCTGGAAGCCAAGCGACAAAAGATGTAGTACGTGACTACTATGCACAT
>Ga0316205_10003444_pt1 | contig 14963 bp, 10 predicted proteins | sample 3monthpyrite_MG_FD_204941 | JGI IMG/M metagenome (GOLD analysis project Ga0316205, IMG submission 204941) | Microbial mat bacterial communities from mineral coupon in-situ incubated in ocean water Damariscotta River, Maine, United States -... | ecosystem: Environmental > Aquatic > Marine >... | reverse complement strand
CACGAATTATATTTGCGAAGCCGCCAAAAGTATTTGTACCCATGTCGTTGCCGGTAACAACAACTAATTCATTTTCTTTAAAGGTACCGGACTTATCCGAAATTACAGTACCTACTGCATCAATGCCTGGGATGTGAGGGTAAGATTTAGTTACTTGATTTAACCCTCTTGCTGAAAGAGCATCCTTATAATTGAGTGATGAGTAAGAAACTTGAATCGTAACTTCATGCTCAGGCAAAAAATTTATCGGTAAATGCCGAATAGATGTTTTAAAATCTTTATCTACAAAAAAAGCTTTGAAAGAATTGGGTATCATCGAAAAATGGTTTTTAGCCACTTAATTTTACCATCATAGGGTGCATATCTGATTGGAATATCCAACAAAAAATTCTTTTTCATAATGCTTTTCTGGTGTGAAAAAGAATCAAAGCTTGCTTTGCCATGATATGAGCCAAAACCACTGGCACCAACTCCACCAAAACTTAAATGATGATTACCAAATTGGGCTATGGTATCATTTATCGCGCCGCCACCAAAGGGCACTTGTTCTAGTACTTTTCTTTCGGTAATGGGTGAATTAGTGAACACATACAAAGCTAATGGCCTTGGTGTTTGTAGTACCTGATCAATTGCATCATCAATAGTATTAAATGTTAAAACGGGGAGTATAGGACCAAATATTTCATCCTGCATAATCTTGTCATCCCAAGAAATATCAGATAAAACGGTGGGTGATATGTATCTGAGTTCCATATTGGTTTTTCCACCACTAACAAGTGTACCATCCTTTAAAAAAGATAATAGTCGATCAAAATGATCATCATTAATGATTCTAGGATAATCTTCAGATTCAAAAGGATCAGTCCCATATAAGGCGTGAATTGCTCGATCTAGTTCAATAAGTAATTCTGTTTTCACAGATTCATGAACCAATAAGTAATCCGGTGCTACGCAAGTCTGCCCGGCATTTACAAATTTGCCCCAAACAATTCTTTTTGCAGTGATTTCAAGATTAGCTGTTTCATCTACGATACAGGGCGATTTCCCTCCGAGCTCCAAAGTAACAGGAATCAAACGTTTTGCTGCCGATTCCATAATTAGCTTACCAACTTTTGTACTGCCGGTAAAAAATATATAGTTGAAATCTAATTCTAACAAGGTTTCACTAGATTCAACACCACCAAGAACAGTGCTCACCACTTCAGGTCTGAAATATTTACTTATTAATTGGTGTAATACAGCAGAAGTATTCGGTGTCAATTCAGACGGTTTAATAATAGCTGTGTTACCCGCTGCAAGCGCCCCAACTAAAGGCAACAAACATAATTGAATGGGATAATTCCACGGTGATATGATAAGAACCGAGCCAAATGGCTCTTTTAAAATGTAATTTTTTGATGGAAAGTTTACCAAGGCGGTTGGTACATGTTTAGGCTTTACCCATTTGTAAATATTTTTTAGAGCGTAAGTAATTTCATTTAAAATCAGCCCTATTTCTGTTCCAAAAGTTTCGAATGGTGCCTTACGAAAATCTTTATATACAGCATTTATTAACTCTTTTTCATTCTCCTTTATCAGTTTTTTTAGTTGATTAAGTTGCTTAATTCTAAATGGAATGGGCTTTGTACCTCCGGCTCTAAAAAACTGTTTTTGATCCAGTAAAAGGGAAGAATAATCATTCATCACTGTGTCCTTTAAAAGTGTCCATGGATGCATAAACACGAAAAATTTTTGAGGCAACAAAATCATACAAAGCTGTTGGTAAAATTCCTCTTGCGAATGTTGTAATCTTAACCAAATTTGGTGCTTTTAACGTAGCCTTATTTCGTTCTACGTAATCAATAATTTTACTAGTTATTAAATCGGGATCTAGCAATGGCATGAATCGAGGCGGCGTAATGCCACCAAACATTTTTGTTCCGATGTAGCCGGGCATCACATTTGTAAAATGAATTCCTGGATGAGTTTTTTTTAATTCCAATCTTAAGGATTCAACCCACCCAACGGCACCCCATTTACTTGATACATAAACCACCATTCCGGGATTTGGTGTTAACCCGGCTGAGGAGGTAATAGCAACGACATGACCGGAATTTGATTTCATCATTGCGGGTAAAAAAGCATTGGTTACATACATTAAGGCAAGTTGATTAACACCGATGGTCCGCGATATATCTTCTGATGAATGTTCATGAAAAGGTTTTCCAACAATGATTCCCGCATTGTTAAATAAAACATCAACTTTGTTATACTCTTGGAGAACCATTTGCGCTGCTTCATTAACTTTTATAGGATCTGAGACATCCACCATTTGGCAGGAAACGCTAAAACCATCATTTTGTAAAGTTAATTTTGCAGCCTCCATAAATTCAAGATTTATATCCCAAATAATTAGATGCCTGGCGCCTTTCTGTAAAGCTTTTTTCCCCATTAATAAACCAATTCCATTTGCACCACCTGTTACCAGAACAACTTTATCTGTAAATGAACTCATAATAAACGAACTATTTCTGGTAAAGCTAATCATTTACAATTCATAATCTCAAAAGGCTTTTCATTCGAATGGTGGAGCCCTATTTTTATATCAAAAAAAAGATGTTAAAAAAAGCTCTTCTCCTCAGTGCAATTATAGTTGCCCAAGCATGTACAGATATTAATGAAGCCTATAATGGCGCCGATGGAATCACTCAGGAAAAAATGATGGAACATATTGAGGTTCTTTCTTCTGATGAGTACATGGGCAGAGGAACCGGTACTGCCGGCGAGCAGATGTCGGTAGATTATCTTGTTGAACAAATGAAGGAAATAGGTGCTACTTCTGGGGTAGATGATGGCAGTTTTATTCAGCCATTTCCTTTAGTTGGGCAGAAAACATCCGGTCACGTTTTAACCATTGGAAATAAAACAGCCACTTATTTCGAGGATTTTGTTGCCTGGCCAGCTGGTGAAGAGTCAGATATAGCGATTAGTAATGCAGAATTAGTTTATGTGGGATATGGGATTCAGGCGCCGGAAGAAAACTGGAATGACTTTAAAGGGCTAGATGTTGAAGGCAAAGTCTTGGTTATCAAAAACAACGATCCTGGCTATACTGAAGATTTATTCGGTGGTTCAGCCAGATTATATTATGGGCGTTGGTCTTATAAATTTGAGAAAGCAAAAGAGATGGGTGCGCTTGGTGCAATCATTATTCATACTACCGAAACAGCGGGATATGGCTGGAATGTTGTTTCAAACAGTTGGAGTCGAGAGCGATTTAATGTTAAAACAGAATCAGCAACTACCGAACTAAGTGCCTGGATTACTTACGATTTTGCTAAAAGCATTTTTACAAACGCTGATTTGAATATAGATGAACTATTGGAGGCTGCTGATAGTCCGGATTTTGAGCCTGTATCGCTTGGTAACCAAACACTTGATGCTAGCTTAACCGCAGAATACCGAACAATTAATGCTCAGAATGTACTTGGTGTAATTGAAGGTTCTGATCCTGAATTAAAAAATGAATATTTAATACTCACAGCTCATTTCGATCATTTAGGTATTACTGTTCCTATTGATGGCGATGATATCAATAATGGTGCGGAAGATAATGCAGCAGGAGTAAGCGCCTTACTAGAAATGATGCGTGCATATAAAGCACAACAACCAAACATAAAGCGCAGTGTTCTTGGCTTGATAGTTTCAGCGGAAGAAGTTGGTCTGCTAGGATCGCAATATTGGGCTGAAAACCCAACGGTTGACCCGGCTAAAATCAGCGGGAACATAAATCTTGATGGAATGAATGTTTACGGGTTAACCAACGATGTAGTAATTATCGGTTATGGCAGAAATACTATTGGTGATTTGGTTGAGAAGCATGCAAGTAAGCAAGATCGAATGGTTATCCCTGATCCTAATCCATCTCTTGGTTTGTTTTATCGATCGGATCATTTTAACATGGCAAAGGTCGGTATTCCGGCAATTTTTCCGATACCCGGTAGTGATTTTGTTGGAAAAGAGGAGGCTTTTTCAGCCATGATAGATAGCGTCTCTTCAGCAAATTATCATACTGTGAATGATGAAATAAACGAATATTGGGATTTTTCCGGTGCAACTGAGGATACTCGGTTATTTTATAAAGTAGGTGTGGATATTCTTAATGCTGACGATATGCAAAAATGGATGACAGGCGACGAATTTGAAGCAACCAGAATTGAATCTTTAAAATCAGAAAAATGAAATTATTAACAATTGCTCTTCTTGTATTTGTAAGCTCATGTTCCTCTAAAACGGAAGAATATGCTAGTTATGTAACACAACTTGGTAACGACACACTTGCGGTAGAATCCTTCAAATTGGATGGTAATTCATTTCTTGCAGATGTGGTAGTTCGATCACCAAGAACAACTCTCACTCGATATGAGGCTACATTAAATGAATCTGGTGGTATTGATGATTTATCTGAATATCGCTTTGATCCAAACACAGGGTTTTCAGGATCGGGCACAATAGTCAGAACAATCAGCACTGATGGAGATAGCTTAAAAATTTCATTTCTACAAAATGATGAAACAAGAGTTGTAAAAATTGCCAAGTCTGATGAAATAATTCCATTTATAGAGTATACCCATTGGCCGTTTGAACTGGCTTTACTGCAAGTAGGAAGCGCAGACAGTGTAATGGTTCCAATGCTAGTTGGCAGCAGAGCGCGTAATTTTTTGTTAGCTAATTTAGGAGGAGCAAACAGAACCATTCGGCACCCATCTCGTGGAGTTATGGATGTAAAGGTGAATGCTTCTGGTGAACTTGTAACGTTGGATGCCGGTCAGACCACGAGAAAATTAATTCTGAAGCGAACATCAGGCGAAGACATTGAAATGGCAGCTCGTCAATTTGCTAATGCGGAAGCAAACGGTAAAGGCTTTGGTGCTTTATCCGGTGCTATTGTAGAAGAGTTCAACATTCGAGGTGTGAACTTCAGATTGGATTACGGCTCGCCATCACAAAGAGGAAGAGAGCTGTTTGGTGGAATAGTGCCTTATGGTGAACGATGGAGAACAGGCGCAAATAGAGCTACACATATTCGTATTTCGAAGGATATCATGATGGGTAATGTTGAAGCTGCGGCCGCAGAATACACGCTTTTTAGTATACCCGAAGAAAATGGAGGATTCTTGATTGTGAACAAACAAACCGGGCAAAATGGACAAAGTTATAACGAAGAGCTAGACTTAGGGAGAATACCTCTTCAGCGGGATTATAATTCTGAATCAGTTGAAAACTTTACAATTACCGTCACCGAAACATCAGAAGGCGGTCGGCTAAATTTACAATGGGGCAATACTACCTATTTTGTAGAACTAAAGTTCTAATGTATCACAATTAAGGTACGCTGAATATCACCGATAAATTAAGTGAATTAGCGTCACATGATATGATTAATAAAACACTCCTGTTTGAACGGCTGATGGAGAATGTGACTGAGACAGTATTCTTCAAAGACTTAGAGAGCCGTTTTATCGCAATAAATAAAAGCGGAGCACATAAATTTGGTCTAGAGAACCCGGCTGATGTAATTGGTAAAACTGACTTTGATTTCTTCGCAATAATACACGCCCAAAAGGCAATGGAAGACGAACATCAAATTCTTCTTACACAAAAACCAATTGTGAATATTGAAGAGCGTGAAGTTTTTAATGACGAAAACCGTAGTGTGAAATGGACTTCAACCAGTAAATTTCCTCTATTTGATGAAACGGGTGTTCTTATTGGTACTTATGGAATTACTAAAGATATTACCGAGCAAAAACAACATTTTGAAGCTATCAGTCAATTGAAAGTGCAGGTAGAATCAATTTTAAATGCTGTGCCAAGCATGATTTTTGTAAAAGACGAAGTAGGTAAATATGTAATGGCAAATCAAGCGGCAAAGGATTTCTTTAACCCGGTTGATGGGGAAATTATTGGAAAATCGGATATTGATTTAGGCTTCCCTGCTGAAACAGCTCAACGTTATCTAAAAACGGATCGTTTAGTAATTGAGACAAAGAAACCGGCATTCTACTCGGATGAAAAAACTCTAAACCGGGATGGAATGGAGCAATGGCACCAATCAATAAAAGTTCCTTTTTCCACATCAGAGGATCACACACAAGCCGTTTTGTCTGTGGTAACTGATGTGACACAACGTATTGAGTATGAAGTTGAACTAACAGATTCTTTAAACGTGATTAGTAAACAAAATGAACGATTATCAAATTTTGCACATATAGTTTCGCATAATCTACGGAATCACGCAGGTGGAATTTCTATGCTGATTAGCTTGCTGGAAAAGTCTGATAATTATGTAGAAAAGAAAGAATTATTTGAATTGCTTTCGAAAGCATCAAGTCGATTAAATGAAACTATTGTAGACTTGAACGATATCATCGATACTCAAAATAAGGTTGAAGTAGATCTGAAGAGCATAGATTTTAAAGACACATTTATTGGGATTAAAGAAGTGCTGAGAACCGAAATTTATAAAAATAAGGTCGTAATCGAAGAGGATATCGAAGAAGGATTGAAGCTTAACTATAGTCCTGCATATTTGGAGAGCATTCTCTTGAATTTGCTTTCAAATGCGATTAAATATCGTAGCCGGAAAAGGGATCCTGTTATTATTGTAAAAGCTTGGAAGAATGATGAACGAATTCTACTACTTATAAAAGATAACGGTAGAGGTATTGATTTGGAGAAATACGGCAATAAACTATTTGGTATGTATAAAACCTTCCATAACAACGAAAATGCTAAAGGGATTGGGTTATATATAACCAAGAATCAAATTGAAGCATTGGGTGGAAATATCAAGGTTGAGAGTAAACCCGATGAAGGAGCCACTTTCTATGTAGATTTTGGTAAACATCAAAAAAACCGAATATTAGTTCCAGTCTAATTTTGCCGGATTGGAAATGAGAGCCGGAAACATGTACCGGGTGTATGATTTTCTTCATACCCTGATTTCCCCTCAAGTTGTTGCGATAAAATATCGATCAGAGTAGTTCCAAGTGAAGGTGTATTGGATGGATGAGGAGCTACCTTTAAGCCAACGCCGTTATCACAAACAATTATATGTATATCTTCCGAATTTCTTTTAATGCGAATATCCACACTCGGGTCATTAACCCCGGAAAAAGCATGTTTAAATGCATTAACAACTACTTCATTTATTATTAACGAACAAGGAATGGCGTGTTCGATGTTCAAGAGAATATCCTCTGCATCAATTTCAATTTTTACTTCCTTGTCTCCTTCAAACGTTGAAACTAAACCATCAACAAGATTTTTAAGATAAACAGCAAGGTTAATTTCATCCAAAGACTCAACTTGATATAACTGTTGGTGAACCAAGGCAATTGATTGAATTCGATTTTGAGAATCTCTTAAAACATCGATTGTTCCTTTATCTTTTATGTTCTGTATTTGAAGTTCAATTAAACCTGAAATAATGGCGAGATTATTTTTTACGCGATGATGAATTTCCTTCAATAAAGTTTCTTTTTCACGTAACGATTTTTCAATGATTTCTTTCTGTTTTTTAATATCGGTGATATCGTATAGAACAGATTGGATCGCCGTTTTACCCTCATAATTAATTCGATGGGCATGTGCTACCACATGTTTGGTTTTACCATCTTTCGACAATAAAATACTTTCTCTTGGTGTAATTTCCCCATTTTCGATTAAGAACTTCTCGCGTTTATTTATCACTTCATGGTCAATTTCAGGGACGAAGTCGAATAGGTGTTTGCCAATAAGTTCCAGTTGGTTTTCAAAACCATAAAATTTTAAAGCAGCTGAATTCGCAAATACAATAATTTTCTGTACTAAAATAATTATGGGCAATGGATTTTGTTTAACTAATTCTTGCCATCGTTGTTTGGTTTCAACAGTCTCGGTAATGTCATCGAATATTGCAAACACGCCCACAACTTCACGGTTTTTAAACCGAGGGAAAATGTGAACGCGAACTCTTTTCGTAGTCCCGTTATGTAAAACCACAGAAAACTCAAACTGATTAGCATTACCGTTTGTAGCTTCCATAAAAACCCGTTCCGCTTCTTCAACATCACCAGATTGAATAAAATCAATGTAATTGTACTGTAGTAATATAGAATCTGGAATTTTTAAAAAATCTCTCAGCCTTTTATTAACTCTTAGAACCCTGCCATTTAAACCCAGATAGCAAAACGATTGTGGAATATGCTTAAATATGGAATTGATTATTTCGGGTATATCATCTCGACCTTCATTGTCGGCAATGGTAATAAAGCACTGATAATAGTCTGTCGATCCATTCAAACTTCTTTGATATGTTGCATTAATTTGAACAGGTAGAAAGTTTTTTGGATTGAAAGAGCTTCGAATTCGACAATCCTCGCTAACGAAATCTATACTGCCGTTTTCTAGTTGTTTAAAACATTGAATAATAGATGGAGCCTTTGAGGGAAGGCAATTATCTGCGAAATTAGATGAAACAAAAATTTCTGAAAACTCAGGATTATCAGCACCAAAATGAGGGTCCGATTTTCTGATTGAGAAATCTAAATTAAGTTGAAACGAATAAGATGTAGGCATTTCCTTTTTTATACTAATAAAGTTATTAGTATAGACACCTGTAATTAGTTGAACTCCGGTCACAAAAGCTCAGGAATATAGCATTGATAAACTTGAAAGTATAATCGAAACTCAAGTATACTTAGCCTACTTATAACATAAATAAACGATGAAATTGATCTTCAGAGAATGAATCTAGACCTTTTTGAAAATAGCACACTTACTCAAAAAGAACGCGTAAATGCTGCACTTTCGGATGACCCACCACATCTTCCCGGTGTGTATACTATGTATAATAAATGGGGTGAGGTATTATATGTTGGAAAGGCTAAAGATCTACAAAAGAGGCTTAGTTCGTATCGGTATTCAAAGTCACGAAAAGTGCAAAGGATGATATCCCACTTACACGGAATTGGAATTGAAGTATGTAAAACGGAAACCGATGCAATTTTACTAGAGAATTTACTAATCAGGTCATTACGACCGCCATTTAACGAGGCTAACAAAAAGCCGGAAACTTACTATTACATTTCTACAACTAGGCAAGGTAACAAGCGAGAATTTCGTCTGTCGATGCGAACATTGCAAGACTATCCAAAAGTGTATGGCTGTTTTAAAGGACATTTGCGAGTAAGAAAGGGGCTTGGAGCTTTATTAAAACTTCTGTTTGTTATGAATGAAGAAATAGATAGCGCCTACTTTTTGCCAACTCAATTATTGAAGCGAATTACACCCATGCGATATGCAATTCCTTTGAGTGATCAACGGGGTGTTCAGGTACATCAATTGCTAAAAGGAACTAGTTCAGGATTGCTGGATGAGTTAGATGAACTAATAAAAACAAACCCATTTAAAGATCGTTTTACCAATAAATATTTTACGAACGAATTGGATCATCTACGACAATTTATTGAATTAGGTCCGATGCGAAATCAACTCATAAAAAAAGAACTAAAGCTTGAATCTGAACTTATTCCCCAAGATCAGTTAGATGATTTACAGGTATTACTAGCCGAGCGGCTGAATTAAGCTTTCTCAACAAGCTTTTCTCGATATCGATTGTATAGAAATGAAATAGCTAGCAACAATATACCGAGCGACATAAACACTACTGTTTTCGAAATGGTAGATAGGTGTGAGATATCGTAAAAAAATAGCTTTACCAGAGTCACTGCGAAAAGAGCTAAACTAGCAACTCTTAATTGCTGATTTGATTTAAGAATTCCATACAAAACTAATGCAAGCGAGAAGAGGCCCCATAGAATACTAAGTCCCAATTTGTAAGAGTTTTCGAAGCCAAAAATGTCAAGCCATTGAATTAATTCAGAACTGAGAATAAAGAGCAAGGTAAAAAATAAGAACAGTTCAAATCGACCTGTGAATCTAATGCTTGATTTCTGATAAGGTAATAAATCAGTTAAGGTTTTAATGTTCAAAAACCCAAATCCAATAAAGATATAACGCATTAAAATATTGGCAATACTCTGGTTATGTGGTGATGCATCATTAATGCCTAAGTAATAATGTCTTAAATCTTGAACAGCCCCAAAGAAGGCCATGAAGAAAAATAACATAGCCACGATTGAAAAGAAGAACCCGATTCTATACAAAGATTCAACTTCGAACCACTTCTTGTTAATTTTAAATCCAAGGTGTAGGAAAACAATTGAATAACTTATTTGCGCCAAGATTTTAAATAAATATATCGATGGGTTATATACATTAAAATTATTATATCCACTGCTTTCAATGATTAAGGAATTGAATTCCCAAAATTCAAATACTCTACTTAATTCAAAAAATAATACTAGATAAGTACCGGTTATTAGAAATAAAGGTACGATGGTATTCACAATCGAGAGGACAAAATTATTCTCTTGAAGTGATGAACGCTCTTTCTCTGATTTTAATAGGAATAGAATTGCAGCAAATGCTAGCAAAAAAACCAACGATGTAAGAAACATCTGGTTTATGAATGGATAAGTCGCGGCCGAACTACGCTCTAGATAAAACCACACCCAGTAATAAAGTAAACTGAGTGATGCTAAAAATATAGTTGGGTAAGATAGAATTTCGTACACAACAAGTTTTTTTGTTCGCCCCATCCATAGTAAAAGCAGCGCTTCTAAACTCCACGCAATTGTAATCCACTTCTCTGTAAATTGAATTGGAATGGCTAAGGTAATAAATACTAAAAAGATGCCATTTATGAAGCTATGAGTTGTTTTAGTAGGCAATTCATAACGTTGTATAACCTGCCCAACAAAAAGGTGAACGATGGCAAGTAATACAGTAAAAGCACCATGATATTTCTCTAAACCTACATTAAGAGTAGCATAGCCAATGCCAAAATATAGAAATGTATTCAGCAAAAGGGTCGAAATATCAATACCTATTAATTCATTTTTATATCTGACTTTCGAAATCAGAAAAGCAGCATAAAAAAGCATAAAAAACGCAGTCGAAAAGAAGAAACTCAGATTTACATCTCTAAGTGCTGGATCAACAGAACTAAACCAGAAAAGAAAGATCACCCATGTAAACCCAAAGGCTGATAAAAATAACAAACGCCAATATTTATAAAGCGAGACGATTAATACGCCAAGATTTAAGAACAGTACATAGCTAAATAAGACGGCGGTACTTCCAGTTTCATCGCCGAGCAGAAAGGGTACTGCATATCCACCCACAAGACCGAAAACGGAAATCCATTGTTTATTATAACCAATAGCTGTTACGACGGTTACCATTGTAAGTATGATCAATACAAGAAAAGCGGTGAATTGAGGTATAAGCTCATAAAAATCATAAGCTGCATAAGTCAACAAATACATTGAGGCTAATGCGCCTCCTAGTAAAACCGAACTATAATTCAGATATTTTGTACGTAGTTTAAAAGCCACTCCAGCCATTGCAAAACTGAATAAAAAACCAATCAGAATTCGAGTTAATGGACTGATCAAGTCATTTTCAATTACGTAATTTGCACCAATACCTATACCAACTACTGTAATTATTATCCCAACTTTATTGATGATATTTTCACCAATAAGTTTTTCCCAATTAATCGAAGGTTTTGCAGCTTTGCGTTTATTATAGAATTCAGTATAGAATTCTTCAGCAGATCCTATACTGGTTTTAAGTGGTACTTTATCTCGTTCTTGTTGTATTTGATTTGCCGGTAATTCAGCGGAACTTTCAACTTCCTTATTTAATTGCCCAGATTCTGTTTGAGATGTTTCCGAAGGTTTTTCATCAGTATCTACACTTTTTATTCCTTCAATTTCTTGCTCAATTAAATTAAGATCGCAGCCTAGTTTTTGATGTCGTTGCTCAAGTATCTTAAATTTTTGTTCTAGAATTGCAAGACGATTATTGTTCTGTTCCATTAAAGATGAATGATTTTATTGATGAAGAATAAACCAATAAGTATACCCCGAGGAATGATGGTGAATTATTTCAATTCACTAAATAAATCATAATTATTTAATCTGTAATTACCTAACTGATATTTATAGAATAATTCCCCAATAAAAAAATAGCGCCTAGGTTTGGAATTAGATCAGACTCAAAAAGACCTCAATCTTTCAGATCGTTATCTTCGGTTTTTGAGTCAGGAATTGATGGTGAAAGTACTATTTTTTAACATAGTTCTTCCAACTTCTTATCGCTCGAAATCCTATAAAAAAATGGTATTTCTTGTCGGATATCTCAACGTCCAATTCTTAGAAATACTGAACCATCAACCGATATATTCAGATTTTCAAAGTTGACTAAAAACGCCATCAAGGTCAAAGATTACAAGGCTAGTCATTCTTTAGAAAAGACCCAATCGGAAATTTAATCCCGTAACCATCAATGCTAAAGCTAGAGCACTTAGTATGCCAAAATATCTTGCAGCGGTTGAAAGATCACCTTTTTCGGGAGATGACATTCCCATCTTTTTTCCAACAATCATCCAAGCAAACAAAGCAACCCATAGTATTAACTTTAGAAGAATTGATAAGGAAATATTAGTTTCGAAACCAAACCATTCGCCCATAGGGAGATAAATCATGGCTAAGCGGAATCCGAGTAATAATTGAACCGTTAACGCGATATGCGATCCACGATCGAAGGCAGTGATATAGTTGAAAGCGAATGAGGGATCACCGATCTTTTTTGCATGTGGAATCACTATAAATGAAGCCAATAAAACACCACCGATGATTATGATGGCAAGAAAAACATGAAGTAATACGAGAATCTGATATTCCATAAATTATTTGAATTAGGTTGGCAGAAAATAGTTGTATTTTTTCCGACTAGCTACGGAATTTTATCGAATGACATCCACAGAAACGGACGAAAGACAAAAGGATAATAAAAAGGCTCTTGCGCATGAATTCATCGCCATTTGTGCGGTTTTTTTTCTAATTGGATTTAACTTTTCTACATGGGCAAGTCGAATTCCAGCTATTCGGGATTCTGCATTTTTAATTCCGGCTACACTCGGCTATGCGTTACTTGCAAGAGGAATTGGCTCGGTAGTGATGATGCCGATTACCAGTTGGTTAGTAAATAAATTTGGTGCCAGAAATACAGCATATTATTTCGGTTGGGTGGTAGTATTCTCATTGATCCCAGTCGCGTATTCACCAAATTGGATATTCCTCGCACTTTCATTGGCAATTATGGGCGGTGCCGGTGGTGGATTTAATTTAGCAATTAATGCATTGGGGGCAGCGTACGAACTGCGAGTTGGTCGACCAAGAATGTCGACGATTCACTCATGGTTTGGCGTTGGGAATTTAAGTGGAGCTGTGCTGGGTACGGGAGCTGCGGCGATTTTGATTACAGCACAAATTCATATGATTTCTGCCACCATTCTAATGCTGATAGTTGTCATAATTTCTTTCAGGTTTATTCCCGATGAAAAAGCCTCTATAAAGCACCCAGGGTTGACCCGACCGGAACCTACAATTTTGTGGCTAGGTGTGATTATATTTCTAGCTGCTTGCACAGAATCATCCATTATGAACTGGATTGCCTTGTTTTACTCTGATTATTTAGGCACAGGAGAGCGAATAGCAGCAATCGGTTACACTGTTTATGCGTCATCACTACTAATGATGAGATTTTTTGGAGATCGTCTTCGGTTTAATTTTGGAGCTCAGAAATTAATAATAGTCGGCACCATGTTAGCATCTGTTGGTATTATATTCGCAATAATAACTCAGAATTTAGTCATTTCATCAATCGGGATTTTTCTGATGGGTGGCGGTGTCGCACTCACCTTCCCATTTGTGTTTAGCATAGCCGGTAAAATCAGCTCAAATGCTCTTGCAACCGTAATGATTTTTGGGGGAATTGGCGAGTTAATTTCTCAACCGGTTATGGGAGTTATCGTCCAGAATTATAATCTGGATGGCGGTTTCTATACAATTGCCGGAGTAGTACTATTGACATCAGCTATAGCATGGAAAGCGAAATTGTTGAGGGAATAAAGAGTAACGTTAGGTGCTATGCGAACAACTGAATCAATTTCCACACATGTTTTATTCAGTTTCTGTTTTGACAAGATAAATTAGCTTCAAAGATTACGGGTCAAAAAATGATATGGAGAAGACCGATGGGGTTCTTTACTAAAATTTCTTCTTCGAACCATCGTTCAGACGGGTAATCCGTCAGACCGTTGGATCCGAAGTATAATATCAGAATCGTGGATTTATCGGATGAATGGATTTCGCTGATGTTAGCTTTCCATTTAATTAAATCCATTTCCCAATTACCTTTTCACTTCTGTCATTCCGATTCGCCAGCTGGCGGAGAGGAATCTGCACAACAATCTAGACGACTCGTTATATGTGAAGGCTCCTCGCTTCCGATAGCATCCCATTTAATATAATTCGTGTTAATCTCAATATCCGATAAATCCGTGATTCAAAAATTGATATGAGGAAGACCGATGGGGTTCTTTACTAAAATTTCTTCACCGAACCATCGGGCAGACGGGTAATCCGTCAGATCGTCGGCATCGTGAGACAAGAAACATTTAAAGTATCATCTTAAGTGAAGACCAAAATTATCACTCCAACTCCCAAATGGAAGTTGTTTTTCCAGGCGCGACAAAATCAGCAGTTACATCAACGGTTGTGCCATTATGAACGCTAGTACCGGTTGAGAAGTGATCCAGAATTTCAGCCAACATCATTCTAGGGATAGTTACATCTTCTTCGTTTTGATTCATGATCACCATCACATTCTGATCTTCATGAAGACGGAAATAAGTATAAATTCCATTTCGTGGTACAAAATGAACGAGTTTACCTTCATGAATAGCAACGGCATCTTTTCTCCAATGATTTAGATTTTTTGTGTACTCAAAAATTTCGTTCTCTTTG
>Ga0316205_10003443_pt1 | contig 14970 bp, 19 predicted proteins | sample 3monthpyrite_MG_FD_204941 | JGI IMG/M metagenome (GOLD analysis project Ga0316205, IMG submission 204941) | Microbial mat bacterial communities from mineral coupon in-situ incubated in ocean water Damariscotta River, Maine, United States -... | ecosystem: Environmental > Aquatic > Marine >... | reverse complement strand
AAGCATTGCTTAACAAACACAAACAATTCGGAATTTAAAATATCTGAAAATCGATTCGTAAAACGTTCTATTTATCGGTATTACTTTTTAGCATTTAAAAATGTTTCACTCTTTCTACTAAGCAGTTCAAGAAATTCCATTTCGTGACCGTAGTTTAACAAGTCAAAATCGAACATTTCGTCTTCAACGTATCTAATAAATTCTTCCACACGATGCTCTGGAATATCGAAATTATCGACTAAAAAGTTAGAGCCAAGGTAGTATTTAATAGATTTTGCTGGTACTTCTGGAATTCCTGCCGCCTTTTTATCTTTCACTTCAGATCTAAAAAGCGGTATCAATAATTGATCTACAATGTTAACAACATTTAATCCATTTACCATAGATTGACCCTCTGAATACACACCTGCGTTTTGAACCTGACTTCTGTTATCTTCACTAAAATTATACGCTTCCTTATTTTTTATTCCAAAATAAATAGCATCAAGTTTTGGGCTAAACGTTTTTACTCTACTAATGTCTACTTTAAGGTTCCCCGTAAGTCCTTTGGTTGTGATGATAACGTCGTCCAATTTATTGATTTCTTCAATTAAATAAATGCTCATTGTTTTTGATTCTAAAATGGCTTCATTAATTATAACATCAAAGTTTTCATATTCTAAGGCCCTAAATTCAATAAGATCATTCAAGGCTACTGCAATGGTAAACTCGCCATTTTCATCGCTTATTGTGCCTACTTTTGATGAGGAATTATAAATAGTAATGCCCTCAATATCGTTGCCTTCGACAATAATTGTTCCGTTAACATTTTCGCGTTTGACATCTTGAGAAATAGCCGAAAAGCTTATGCAAAACACAAATAATAGTAGTAGATTTTTCATAGGTAGATTTTTTACTATAAAAATAATTAGATAGCATTCAATTTCAATATTAATTACTGTAATCTTTTGTTAAAAAAACCTTGACTAAATTGCACTGAATTTTACTCCAATAATGTATAGCGCCGCTAACAGAAAACGGGTTTTATATTGACAAATTGGTTGAGCCAAAACCATTAAAAGAATTCGAAAAACTAGACCCAAAACATTTCAAAGAACTCAATGAATTCCCTGTTTTTTTGTGTGTTAGGGCCGTCAAAAAATAGAAGAATATTGGGAAGAAAACTAATAACAACCTCTTATATTTACAACATCGCCATACATAAAATTGGGCTATGTTTCATACACGAGACCGCTGTGCTTCATTTTAAAAACAAAAAATGACCGAATATATTTTACAATTTCACTCTTTAGGATCGACCGAAAAAGTTAGAGCTGACTTCAATTCGGAAAATTCTGCTGAGGAATTGATTAGGCAGCTGAATTTTGAAGGATATAAAATGTATCAATATATTTCAAGCGAATACACTTATAATATGTCCGTTGAGGAGCTAGGAGAATTAAATATTCCCTTTGCAAAATATGACAGAGTTAAAAAGACTTGGTTTGGCTTATCAAAAAAAACGGTGTCTGATTTATTAATAGCGCCAAAAAATAGATTTTTCTATCCATACCAATATGGAAATTATTTATACATTTTCTCAAAACGCGAGATTACTAAAAATGAATTTAAAAATTGGTTGAATAAGGAATTCCCAAGTCAGCATGCGGATCTAGATTACACCTTTGCAGGATTCAATTCTGAATACTTAAAATTGATGAACACCGATGACTATATAATTGTAACCTGTCACGATTATCAAGAGCAACTTGGTATAACTGGTAATTCAAGTGTGATTTCAGAATTAATCGAAAGGTTGAACAAGCTGAACTTAACTGAATTGGAATTAGAGAAATATCAAGGAAGGTCAAGAAAAACGAAAACACAATAACCTGATTAACGCATTACCAAAATTTAGCTAACTTTAATACCTCTCCAACAATTAATACTCAGTCTCGACTGAATAATAGTAACAAACCATATGGCGATGTGCCTTAAACAAAACCTTTAGCAACAAGCAATATTATCATGGGATTATTTTCAAGGAAAAAAAGACAGTTCACGTTAGAAGAAAAAATTGAGAGTTCAATTCAATGCTACTTCGACTACTTTCAAGATTTGAATAAAGTTAATCGCAAAATTGCAAAAATCACGGATACGGAAGATGAATATATGCAACTCTACTTATTCATTCCAATGGCTTTTTGCAGAGAATTCGTTCCAGAGGTTGAATATTCAGACATTTATATTACCGCTGATAATGGAGTAGAAAAAGAAAACCACTTCTCCAAAAGTCAGATTTTCTCAGAAATAACTAGCGTTGTAAAAAGAAAATGGAACACATTTTCTGGTGAAGACATCATGAAAATATTGTTTTACAGTGGTGATTTTAAAGCAATAAATGAATCATTACATAATGGGGCAAAACCTGAGGATTTAAAATCTGTCCCTGCACGAATTTTATAAGGCCGGCTGCTAACAACGTATATAACACATTGCCATACTATGGAAAAAGGGCTTTTATTAATAGTGTCGTTAATTTTAAGTTTTTCCATGATAAGTTGCAAAAAAGAATCAGGAAAGGACTTATCCGAATTGTACTCAGAAAAGTCGGCAGAATTGGTTAATCAAATTCTTTCTGAAAATATCAATTGCCAATGTATCGTTGAGCCACCACCTGAAACTTTTTTGGAAATTATAAAACATGATATGCCTGAAATGCACATCATGTTTAGAAAGAATACGATGGCACAATTGAATATGGATCAGCAATCGACTCTCGATAGCATGTTACATCTTTCTAATGAATTCAACTTAGAGAAATTGCTAGTTAACACCTCAATAAAATTTATTGACGGGGAAGTGTTTGAATCAATCAATTCCATGGAAGAACTTGAGAAATGGAACAAAATGTTAGCAGATAAGTGCCCAGAGAACTTGTGCTATATTACGAAGCCAATTTTTAGTGAGGATTTTAAGTTAGTTTTATTTGATCTTGGGTATCCAAATTATTCATGTTTTCCAAGTACTCGAAAAATCCTAAAGTATTATAATAATAAATGGGATAGTTCTGATTACACATGGGACTGATAAAAATATGCGACGAGAAACCACCAACACAAATATGTTACGCACAACAATGAAAAACTTCTTCATCATTTTTATGTCACTAACAATTGGGCCATCCCTTTTTGGACAAAATATTCCGACCTCATTTGTGAATTATGAAACTCCTGAGCAAAATGTAGAAAACCCAATCTTCGATTACGTTTGGGACGATAAAATTTGCGAGATAACGCTCAAATCGCAAACCGAATTTGTTTTTTGGAGCCGCCCACTTTACTCAAGTTGTCTAACCTGGAAAGAATATAACGGAACTTGGAAAAGAATAAATGATACTATTGTCTTTTCGGACCAGTACGAGATTATAGAACGTGATGCCATGTTTGAGTTCGCCAATAAAACCCAGAACAAATTCTATCACCTCAATTTCAAAACAGACCAAGATTCGAAATTGACTTTTAAAACAATAGCAATACGATACGTTTATGACTTCACCTCTGATTTAGATAATGTCAAACTGAATATGGAGTTATCAAACGATTTCAGCTTGAAAATTCCGTTCATAGACATTCCTAATCGCAATGAACTGGCATCCATTAGATATGAATATTTCTTGCCGAATGGAAAAAAAAGATATGGCTACATCACAGAAAGTGATACGGTAAACACAAAAGAAAACGACCTTCCAAATTATATCGATATAACTTTTATTGAGCAGCCTAAAAAAGAGATTGTCTGTAGAATTACAAAGGCAGTTTTAATAGATGATACAATTAAAATAGTCTCGAAAGAAAAGACTAAATCGAATTTACCAGATTATTCTGCCGAAATAGAATTCAAAGAAGTTTATGAAAAAAGGAACTAGAATAATTGTGAGCAACAACGTATTTAAGTCATTTACAAAACCGTTAGTCAATATTAAAGATGCAAGGCCATAATTTACAAATACCTCCTGAAATTGAACTTTTGATGAAGAAAGGCATTTGGCCTGACTCATACGAAAAGGGACTCAAACAGAATTCGCTTCCAATTTTTCCCATTGAGAATTTAAAACATATTATTCCCGAAGAAGAAACTATATATTTTAGACGACCGCCGTTTCAAACTGTACGGCAAGAATTGGAAAGTGATACGTCAAACTATTGGTCTGAATTTGGAGCGGTATCTGAGCTCAACCCTGATTTATCAATAATAATTGGTGATTTTGGAATAGGATCTGACGCACCACTGATTCTGAAATATGAAAGTCAAAAAAGTACCCCATCGGTTTGGAAGCTAGTTTGGGCTAAAAAAGGAAACTATTGGCGTGAAGTATCTCCAAGTTTTGAAGAGTTTATGGAAGCATTGGGCCTAAACGTTTACCTACCAACCTATACAAAACCAATACGCTTTGGTGGATCTCAGCAGCCTGAATCTAGTACTAATTTTTTCTGTCATTGCTGCGGTTTTAACTCATTGAGTGAGGAACCTAATGGGACTTATGAAATTTGCCAGATATGTTTTTGGGAAGATGACCCGATACAGTCCAATGATCCAAATTATAAAGGCGGAGCTAATAGTGAGTCGCTAATTGAAGCGAGAAAGAATTTTACAAAGTTTGGAGCTTGCAGAAAAAGTATGATTAAAAACGTTCGAAAACCGGACAAAAATGATATCCGGAATCCAAATTACAAGGTGGAATAAACTTAATTTCGTCTGAAAAAACTCAAGATTCCATTTATTCCCACCACACGACAAAAAACTTTTGAATCTTCCCTTCAGCTGATTTCATCCAGCAAAGAGGTGATTTATGCACCGCAAGGAATTCGGATATTTCACTCTTAAAAGCTTCAGCTGAAACCCACGCAACATCAGGGTGAGGATCAACTAACCAATCCAATTTAGATGGAACATAGTAGATGTGATTTATAAATAAATTTAAGTCTTTGTAGCGAATATAAAAACCTTTTATACAGTCGTTGTTCACCAGCTGGAATGATGATTTTAGCGATTCAAAAGGAACAAAAAGCTGGGCTTTAAAACATACTTTCTGCTTAAATTCAGCCGAATTGAGATTCAATTCATTCAAGAGTTTGGCTGTCTCTGGATGGAAGAGTAACGGCAATTGCTTTTTCTTCAATTTGTTAAGCTTTAGCACTAGGCTGTCATTTCTATTTGGACCTACCCAACGATTCAATTCAATTGAAATGGATGGATCATAGAGATAAAATTTATACACTATTTCGAGATGAATGTTTACGGCTAAGTGTTTGATTAAACAATCTAATTCCCCTATCGTTACTTTATCACGAAAGACTTGAACATTCGATGTTAATAGTATGGTTGATTCATCTTGCTCCAATTCGAACAAAACAAATTGTTCTATGAGTTTACCTAATCTAATATGTGATGTCGAATCAATCTTCGGATAGTCGGTTATTGAAAGTTCGTCTGTTGTATGCATCCTTAACCCTTCCAATAATACTTCCCATAGAAATGGGGTATTACGAAATCCGTCAAATCGTCTTTTTAATTGAGGTGTTACATTAGAGGACAACACGGCTTATTTCTTTATAATTATTCGGATAATTGAGTTTCCTTCAGAAGTAATGAAAACTAACTTTAATACGGTGTCTCTTCTTTTCATTGAAGGAAATTATAAGAAGTACTAATGTACAATTTATAATGTTCATGAGTAAAAATGATGGTCTGGCAGACAAACTCAGAGTTTTGGAAAATTCGATTAACTTAGTACATGTGTTCTTGCAACAGAAACTTATACAAAGCTAGCGCATTTACTTCTTATGAATATAAACTATCAACTTACAAATTCAGATTTTATAACCTATCAACTTTATACTTCTTCTAAATCTGCATTGCAGCGAAAAAGACGATTTCGTTCTCGAGTAATTGTACCGTTAATCTATTTGTTATTCGGACTTTACATGGCGAATTCAGATGGGAATATCACAATCGGAATTGTGTTCGTGGCGGTTGCAATATTTTGGTTTGCCATGTATCCAATGTATGCTAAATGGAGGTATAAAAGATATTTTGAAAAGCACGTTGAGGAAAACTATAAAAATCGGATCAACAAATCCGTGGAACTTGTCATTGACGAAAATTCGGTGAACGCCAAGGATTTTACATCAGAAAGCAAGATAAACGGATCGGAACTGAAAGAACTGATTGAAACGAAAAACCACTTCTTTGTAAAATTGACTACCGACTTATCTCTTATAGTTCCAAAACATTCCGTTGAAAACCAGACAGAATTTAAAAAACTTATGACCGAATTAGGAGCCAATTATGTTGACGAACTCAATTGGGAATGGAAATAAGACCAGTAGCCAAAAACGTATATAGCACAATTATAGGTAATACAAGAACACATAATGATATTTGAAACACACGCACTAGAAGGAATATTAAATCAATACATTGAATCTATATTTCATATTAAAGATTTCATGCCAGACCATTCCATTGAGCGTGTTGTTCCAACGGGTCATATCTTTATTATTTTTGAATTAGATGGTTTTACTCGGAATACATTTGATAATGAAACTTTAAAACCCAATAACACATTTACCAATGTTTGGGTTTCTGGGATGCACAAAAATTACCTTTCAATTTCGGCTCATCAGAAATCTGAAATGCTCGTTATTCAATTCAAGCCTTATGGTGCGTATCCATTTTTTCACCTTCCCATTCAAGAGTTAAATGAAAAAGTAATTCCTGCTGAAAAAATATTTGAAAATGAAATACTTGAGCTCAGAGAAGAAATTTTAGCCAAGAAAACCTCTGAAGAAAAGTTCAAAAATGTTGAAAAATGGCTGGTTGATAAATTTCATGAAGACAAAAGACCTTCTGATGAAATATTAAACATTCTAGAAAAACTACAGACCGAATCTGTCGTTAATTACAGTAAAATAATCGAGAGCTATTCTAAAACACACAAACACTTAATCGATCAATTCAAAAAGTATATTGGTTTAACTCCCAAATATTATCAAAGAATTTTGAGGTTTAATGAAATCTTGCAAAAAATTCATCAATCAGAAAAAATTGAATGGTCTCAAGTTGCTTATCAATGTGAATATGCAGACCAATCACATTTCATCAAAGAGTTCAAGCATTTTTCTGGGCTAAATCCACAAAAATTTATCCAACAAAATTTTCATAACGATCAACCAAATTTTTTCCCTTTAGATAGGAAAGGTTAATTTTTTACTATCCTAAGAATTCCTATTACAGTAGCCTTGTGTTGTAATTTAAACACAAGAAAATATGGATTTAGTAGCAGCGTTTGGGAATATTAATTGGTTATCAGTACTTGTAGCCGCAATCTCTTCATTCTTAATTGGAGGTATTTGGTATGGTCCAATATTCGGTAAGGGTTGGATGACCGAATTTGGTTTCACCGAAGAAGACTTAAAAAAGAGAAGCATTCCAAAAACTTTCGGACTCTCCTTCTTCTTAGCCTTCGTGGCAGCGTTAATATTAGAAATGTTCATTGGTGCAGAAGCCGATTTAATATTTGGCGCTTGTGCCGGTTTTTTCGCGGGTTTCGGATGGGTAGCTACTATGTTAGGTATTTTATATTTATTTGAAATGAGGTCCTTCAAAGCCTATTTAATAAATGCAGGATACTGTGTTTTTTCATTGACAATAATGGGCATCATTTTGGGTGCTTGGTAAAATGGAATTATGGTCAAGACAGTATTGAGTTAGTAGATATTTCAGAATAAAAAACAACCACACAACAACAAATTCATAAAATAGCTTCAAAACCTTGCTCTCTATTAAATTTCTATCTTTAAAAAATAATAGGAAGTCACTTGGTAAGTAATAACTAGACTTGTCGATTTTAGGCGCGCGCTCATGTGCCCTTATCGCACGCAAGCAAGAAAAGCTGCCTTGCCTATTAGAGACTGTCGATTACAAGCTAAAAAACGAAGATCAAACAACAACAAATAAATGAACAAACCGATTCCAATTGTATTTCTATTTTTCACAATAATTTCTTGTAAACAACCATCCGAAACCTCTAACATACCGAAAAAGGATTTTTTAGAAGTAAAAGACTCTTTCAACCGATACTGAAAGCGGAAAAGAAAACATCTATTCTCTTTCAACTTCAAGGGATTTACTTTCAAAGGCAGCTAAAGATTCTATTGCCAAGATCATGGACTCATGCCCTCATTTGAAACCAAAATAAATGAATAATAATCTGAAACAAATCAAAAAGCAGATTTACGACCAATGTGCTCTTGAGATTTCGGCCTTCCAACTGGAACTAGAAAGTAAAGAATATGATGCTTGTCAATTTGATCTAAATGGCTTGAATATCGTAAGTAGAACTGCGAAAATTACACCTAAAAAGGTTGGACAATTCGTGACATTCTGGAAACGAAACGGAAACGGACCAATTGCACCATTTGACGAAACAGATCCAATTGATTTCTTTGTAGTAAACGTAAATGCAGAAAACGAATTCGGACAATTTGTTTTCCCGAAATCTGTACTAATTAAAAAAGGAATATTATCGACTGAAAAGAAGGAAGGAAAAAGAGCATTCCGAGTATATCCGAATTGGGATATTGCTAAAAATAAGCAAGCCGAACAAACTCAAAAATGGCAATTGGATTACTTTTATGAAATTAATGACTCAACAGACCTCAACAAGGTTACCGAATTATATAAAACAGAATAATAGATAAAAATGTTGCCAACGCAACTTAAGTAGCACAAATCCTATGTTAAATCGTTGGGGCGGACGTAACAAAACCACGGTCCCTTCGTCTTCCATAAACAAATCAACTAGAAAGGTCAAATGCAAAAGCAATTCTCAGAACGTAAAGAAACTTGGAAAACAATCTTCATCTTTTTGGCCATTGTAACCGCTATAAGTTCCCTATTTCATTACGCAATCGTTAATTTATATCCTTCATCAATATATATTGGAGGAATCATGTGGTGTCCTGCCGTAGCCGCTATAATCACAATAAAATTGAGAGGACGATCTATCGCTTCTTTAAATTGGGGCTGGGGCAATTGGAAATATATTCGCTGGTCTTATTTTGTTCCAGCCCTATATGGCATTATTACTTATATACTTATCTGGCTTTTTGCTTTGGGAGGATTACCGAATGAAGAAATGGTACTGGAATGGGCTCAAGAACTCGGGTTAACAGGAATAGGAACTTTAAATCCCATTGTTGCTGTAATTGTTGCCGTAATTTTGTTAGGAACCGTAGGTGTAATTAGATCAATGGCAACTACTTTAGGAGAAGAAATTGGGTGGCGAGGATTCTTTATATATGAATTAAGAAAAGTTCTTTCTTTTACTGGTGTTTCCCTTTTTAGTGGAATTATTTGGGCGTCTTGGCACTGGCCAATAATTGTATATTATGGTGGAAATGTCCCTTTGGAATTGACAGCTTTCTTCGTTGTTATAATTTCGATGTCATTTATAATGACTTATTATACGTTCAAATCTAAAAGTTTATGGCCGGCAGTAGTCTTTCATGCAGTAAGTAATGTATACATTCAGAAAATATTCCCTCCATTAACAGAGAAAATTGAAGGAACCGAACATTGGCTCGGTGAAAACGGAATTATGTTTGCGATTGTAACCCTTGTTTTTGGACTATACTTTTGGAGAAAAGCGCTTAAAGAGAAATTATAAGACAGCGCCTAACAAGGTGTTTTAGTATACTCAAGCGGTTAAATCAATTAATCTTCCTACATTTATATCCTCCTCCTCTCCTACTGAAATGTGCGCACACAAAAAGGCGTGCTTTTCATGTAAAAAAAGTAATTTATTTGCAGAAATCTATAAAACCGGAAAGGAGTTCGCGATTAACAATGTTTTTAAAATAACCCGCTTGAATGCTCAATCTATTTAGAAAACGAAAAAAAGAAGTTCCAGATTTTGATTTTTTGCAAAATTCTGAGCTTCGAGACAAATACTTTAGTCGTTTATCACCTTGGGATTGGATGGATGACAAAACAATACATGTGATTGATATAAATTCTCCGAGAGTAATTACTATGGATCCATGGCCACAATTAATTTACTTAGGCGCAAATGGGCAAATCACAGTTTCCGAGTTTATTCATGAAATGGCCTCAAGCTACCATCGAAAAACACCAATTCCTAAAGAATTAGATGTTACAATAATTACTCTTCTGACTGATTTAGTAGACGACAAATTGATTGAGATAACTGCCGACAAAAGAATTCTTTCGCCCGACGTTGAGCATCCGAAATCTAAATAAAAGGGTTTACTGCTTGTTGCTATAGTTCTGTCCAATTTCCTGAACACCGTGCCTTTTGCCTTCTTTGCGATATCATGACTAATTATTTATCCATACGTTAGCCTTAATTTGAAAACAAATAAAATTATATCAACACTGAATAAGCCCGCAAAGAGGGTTAAACTGCTGAAAAAGTTGGCCGTTATAATTTGTGTTTTATTTCTGAGTGCAATTTTTACCAACTTTTATACCAACCAATTTCGATATCATCCAGAATTACACTGGATGTTTATATCTGGTAAAAAAACCTTTATAATCTTATTGATGATCTCAGGAGTTTGTTCAGTAATTAACACAGTTATGTTATTCGTTGAGTCAAAATCGCATTGGAAGAAAAATCTATTTTGGATGCTGTTAAGTGCATTTCCTGTTATATTGGTTGCAGCTTGTGTGCTACTTATTATAAGCAAGGTTGGGTTTGAATGAGGCCAATTACATGATTAATCAATTGCCACGGCAAGCTTACTTTCTAAAATCTCTACGAAATTTCTATTCAGTTTGTATTTCCTAAATTAGTTGCTTAAAACAAATAACCAATCTTACACATGACCGTAGTGTGTAAATAACAAATTCAAAAAATAGGTAACGATGAACAAGATATTAATTGATGTGAGCATCCTTTTGAATATTCTTGGTTTCGGGCAAAGTATCTTTTTAATCTTTTCATTATGGCGTACTAGAAAGAAAAGACTTGAAAATATTTACTTGATTTATCTAATTATTGGTATCTCTATTATTATTCTTAATGCAGTATTTCGATTGTTTAATTATATAAATGAACTTGGCGGTTTTGAGGAAATATCTAATTCCTTCCTACTCATAATTGCACCTAGTGCGTATATATTTATTCAATTCAAAACAGGTCGGGCTCATCGGCACTCTAAACAACTGATTCATTATGTACCGCTAATTATTTATTTAAGTTTCAATTTAATACACTTGACCTTTTATGATTTTGCGCAATCTATCAAAGACTCCATAGATATATTTTTCTATCTTATATTCAACATTCAGTTTATTGTATATTTTGGGCTTTCACTGTATAGAATAGGAACAATAAAACCGCTCCCAAATACCATCAAATGGTTACGCGTTGCCATTTGGCTAATTTTGATACCGTGGGCAATTCAACTATGTTTTTTAGTTTATGAGAAAGTTTTTGATAAAATTGTATTCGATATCTTTTCGCTCAACCTTGCACTATTATTTGGCGCTTGCGCTTTTTTCTTAAGTTATGTACATACTTCTGATGCCTCTGGTTTTTCTAAAGGAGAAAAATATGAAGGTTCTAGAATTGGCAAAGAAGAGTTAGAAAGAAATTTAGATCTTATCAAAAAAACAATCACCGCAGAAAAGCTTTATTTAGATAAAGATTTATCACTGATTAAAATTTCTAAGTTAACCCAATTGACTCCACGGGATATATCTCAATCCATCAATTTAGGTCTGAAAGAAAGTTTTGTCGATTTCATCAATGGTTATCGAGTAGATGCATTTAAGCTTGCCATAAAAAAAGACTCTTCAAAGAACTTCACGATGGTAGCAATTGCAGAAAATTGTGGATTCAACTCTAGTTCTGCATTTTATGCCGCTTTTAAAAAACACTCAGGAATAACGCCTAAACAATATAAAGACCGCCTTATCAGTTAGGTTGTTTCATCTCATTTTAATATCACTTCTTCTCCTCGAACCTGTTTCAGGAGAAAGCCAAGGTTATTTTTTACCCTCTTCCAGAATTCTCATTTTATGTTTGTGCAAACAAAACTATAACAATGATGAAAACAATTAAAACAACTTCAAGAACCCCAAATGTCTTAACCTTAAAAGTAATTGCGCTATTAATTTTGACAAGCCTCACAGCTATGTCCTGCCAAAAAGATGATACAACAGAGCCGTTTGAGACAACAGCACTAACATCAAATTCAGGACAGCGTATTTCAATGGATGGCACTTGGTCAACGGGATGTGTCATGGCTAATAATGATATGATTTTAAATGAATCTTTATCCTTTAATAATAAAAATCTTCAGATCGATATTAGAGGCTATGACAATCTACAATGCAGTGGTGAAACTATCTATAATCAATCCTTAGTTATTACTTTTTTAAATGCTGGCACTACAACAGTACTTTTTAATGGTGCACAAGTGATAGTGAACAAGATTGACGGGATTGCTAGGTATAGCGATGGCCGAGTAGAAAGTTTTAAGCAAATTTTCTTTATCGAAGATAGTGGCGAAGATATGTATATGCATCACGCTCTATTTGAAAGCGACGGAGGACAAGTTAATTCAGAAGGTTATCCAATAGACATAATTCCAATATCAATCACTAAAGTGAACTGAGAACTCTAAAAGGAATCTATAAAACAACGGAGCCAATAGCTTTTAAGAGTCACACATTATATACAAAGCCGACTGTACACATTCCCTAATAATTTGAATAAGATGAACAAAAAAACAACATACTTACTACTGGCAATCGTCGGTTTTATAGCACCAAATGTGCTCGTATTTACTGAATCTATTGAAACGGGTAATATCCTTCTGTATACTAATCCGCTGGCAACTATAGAAGGAATGTTCGCCAATAGAATCTCAACAATTTTTATGATAGACTTACTTTTTGCCGTTCTGGTATTCTTTGTTTGGACTTATATAGACGGAAGAAAATATGGAAATAAAAGATTGGGATTGGTGTGGATGCTGACTTTACTATTGGGACTGGCCGGAGCATTTCCCTTGTATTTATATCTGAAAGAAAAGGCCATTGCCAACAAAGGCCAAAAACAGTTAACCAAACCGTTATAAGACATGAAAAATTACATGATGACTACAAAAACCTTGCTTTTTTATATTTTTATTTATTTCTCTATGTTTTATCTCACTAGTTGCGAGAAAGATGAAGCTGCCAGTAATAATTTGGATTATCAGACTATTGCTGAATTAGAATTACCTTTTAATGATCCGTGGTTTGTAGTCTGGGGAGGCCGAACTATCGATGAAAATCACCATGCCTCACTAAATGACCAAAGGTTCGCTATTGACCTAGTACAAATGGAAAACGGATCGACGTTTGAGGGAGACGGAAGACAAAACGAAGATTACTATTGCTACAGAGATACTCTTTATGCACCAGGATCAGGTCGAATTGTCGAAATGGTAAATTCTGTTCCCGAGAATATTCCAGGAGAAACGAATACAAATCAGCTTTTTGGCAACTATGTGATTATTGACCATGGAAATGAAGAATTTTCAGTTTTAGCACACTTTGTTAAAAACTCAATTACCGTTAGCGTAGGAGATTATTTAGACAAAGGACAAGCAATTGGTTTAAGCGGGAATAGCGGTAATTCGACCGAACCACATTTACATTATCACCTGCAAAACAAACCCTCCATCGGGCAAGGAAATGGATTGCCAGCACAATTTAAAAGTTACTATGCGGATGGTATTTTTGTGCCAATGGGAGAACCTTTAAAAAATCAAACTATTAGAAAGGACTAGCCAAAAAGCCATATCACAAAGCATCTATTTCCATTTTCATCTGCAAAAATGTACTATAATCTAAACATTGAACGTAATTTAAGAATTATGAAAAATCAAAATAAGTTTAAAAGAAGACAAACCCATACTACAAATGGGGCTCTTAAAGGTCGAAGGTAATTTTGCCATAGAAGAAAACGCTCTAGAAGTGGAGTTTTTAGGCTCTGAGAGCAACCCAAAAATCGAGTTTGTATTAGAGGAACATAGCGTGAAAAGTAATAAATACAAGGGGTTGGTATTTGAAAAAATATAGCGGCTATTGTGTTAAATTGATATATTTGACCCTGAAAGTTTTTGTTTTATGGATGAGATCATAAACGTCATTCTCTGGGCAGCTCTAATTCAAGGTTTGTTTTTAGCAATTCTTTACATATTTTCAAAAAAATATAGAAGTTTTGCGAATTTCCTACTTGGAATGTTTTTGATAAGCCTATTGCTTGAGGCATTTACAACAATACTACCATACGATTCTATAGGAAGCTATTCTATCCAAGGGTATTTTACTTTGCCCGAAGTCAAAATATTCATTCCATTATTTTTTCTACACTTTGTTTTAGAGAAAATTGGTTGTGCTTTTAAATACAGAAGCTTTTTAAAAACAAATTATGTTATTGCTTCAATAATTAGCGCAATAGTTCTGGTAAACCTCTATTTATTTGCCTTTAGTTCTTCTTCAATTTCACAAGCAATAGGAGTTGATACATTAGAAATATTACACTTGGTTTTTCAGTGTTATGCCTTTTTCATTGCAGTATGTGCATTTGTTATCTCCATAAAAGAAACTCTGCGATATCGCGAATTAGTAAGAAACGAATATTCCGATTATCGAATGCTTCAAATAAATTGGTTGTGGCAATTAATATTCATGTTGTTGCCAGCTACAATTTTATGGGGGTTAGAATTATTAACGATTCTATTTACTGGCAGAGGATGGGATGATTTTGTTTTAATTACTTGGGGTTTTGTTGCTCTCTTTTTATACTTTTTGAGCTATCAAGCGTATAGACATCAAAATTTATTTGATAAACTTCCAGAAAGTGTTTTAGCAAGCAAAGAAGGTAATTTAAAGACTGAAAAAACG
>Ga0316205_10003441_pt1 | contig 14974 bp, 14 predicted proteins | sample 3monthpyrite_MG_FD_204941 | JGI IMG/M metagenome (GOLD analysis project Ga0316205, IMG submission 204941) | Microbial mat bacterial communities from mineral coupon in-situ incubated in ocean water Damariscotta River, Maine, United States -... | ecosystem: Environmental > Aquatic > Marine >... | reverse complement strand
CGTCATGGTGTCATTGCCCACATCGGGCGAGGCCCAGAAGATCGAGTTTTCGCCGAAATCGACCCGCTTTTCATAGGTGTCCGAAATGCGCACGATATCCTTTTGCGGCAGCGTGTAGTGAAACACCGCCAGCACCAATATCCAGAAGGTAATCCAGAACGCCCATTTGAGGTAAACCATGCCCGCCCCCGATCAGTAGAAATTGGTGAAATAGATGATGATGACCATTACGGTGAACGGGACCACATAGACCCCGAGGATCAGCTTGCGCCTGAGCGAGCCATCATACTCGTCCAGCCCGGTATCAATGTAGGTCTCCAGATCGCCGGGCTGGCCTTCTTCCTCCCACCATTCGCGCAGCTTGCGCTTGCGCACCGAGCGGGAATAGAGCGACAGGCAGACATAGATCACCGTCAGAACGACAAATCCGATCACCATAAGGCGGGCCAGGGCAAACATCGTTTTAGTTCCTCCTTACCGGACCCCAAGGGCCAACACGGTCAATCAGGGCCTCGATCTGGGCCTCGCTGCGTACGGCGGGAGCAGGTTCTTCCATCGCAGCCTCATGCCCGAACAGCGCCTCGCGCGCGCCCAGTTTGTCCACCTGATACTCGTTATTCAGATGGTCTACCACATACTCCTTCTTCTCGTCACTCCAGGTATTATAGAGCTGATAGAAGCGTTGCTTGTGGCAGATGAACAGCTGGCGGATATCCTTGGGGGAAAGTTCGGCCAGCATCATGTTGACCAGATCGGCATCGGGATGGTCGGCGGCGCGCAGGGTGTAGAAATAGGCCGGGTCTTCGGACGTGATGCGCGGCCAGCGGCCCTTGTTCTGCGCCCAGTTGACCAATTCGTTCAGGGCGTGGAATTCGGACGGTAACTTGTCGGCATGTTCGCGGGCCAGACGGCGCATGTCGGTGCGCGAGCGGCGGCGCAGGGTGATGCCTTCATCGGCCAGTGCGTCGACCAGAATGAAATCCATTTTTTGGCGCAGCACGGCAGCGGCGTCGATGCCGCGCGCCTTGACGATGGGTTCGACCAGCCCGTTGAGTTCAAGGAAATTGGCCAGCCGGTTGCGGTTGGACAGATCGAACACATACTCGATCGGCATTTCGCCAACGCTGTCTTTGGGCGCACAGGTGATCACACCGGGCAGTTCCAGCGACTGGAACAGGTAGATGCCGCCAAAATGCTCGGTCCAGTAATTGCGCTGTTCAAACTCCATATGTTTCAGGCTGACCGGGTTGCGCAGGACGTCGCCGGTTTGACCCGCTAACTCGATCATCTCGGCGATCAGCACATCGTCGAACCACGCGTCATCCTCGTTGAGGAAGGTGGTGACCTTCTCATCCAGCGCCTCGGACTGGCGGATCGCGCCGTTGGTGGTGTCGGCCTCGATGGTGATCTTGCGGATATCGAACAGGCGCGCGGGGGACGACAGGTCATAGACCGAATTCACCAGCTCGCCCGCCACCGCATCGCGCGTGGTCAGGGCAAACAGCGCGCTTTCATTATCCTCGATGAACTGACGCAGAATGCCCCGCGAGGTCGAGAATTTGGCATTGAGCAGGGGTGCTGTTTTCTGATGGGTCGAGAGCAGAATGAACTGCCGGTTCACGCCCTGATGGTTGAGGTAGAGATGATCCTGCAACTCATGCCCCACCTCGGGGGAATAGCCCGAAATGTCGATATAGAAATCGTCGAGGCTGGTGGTCTTGCCGGTCAGATGTTTCAGCGCACGGTTATAGCGTTCCACCAGAGCGGGGCTGTCCACATGGATCAGATTGCCAAACATGAGGCCGGATTTGATGAGGCGTTTCATTGGGGGCCTAGCTCTTCCAAAAATGCATTTTCTTTTTCATACAGTTTTTCTAGCGACGACCTAACCTTCTTAACTCGCGTTGCCTTGAGTAAGGAGGCCTCACGATCTGGAACACGATCTGCTAAATCGTCTAGCCGTACGACTGCAAGATACAGCTTATTGTGATGGAAGTTTCTCGCAGGTTTTGTGTCTACAAGCTCAAAGTTATCAATTAGCAATGCTGCATTTTCCAATATAAATGCACATCCAACACCTAGGTTGTTCTCGTGGTCTTCAGTTCTGTTTTTGGGGCGAGAACGTATATACAACTGCTCCAAATTTTCTTGATTAGGAATCTTGTAAGACCATTCTCCATAGATTGCTTCAGGATCGGAAAGAGAGAAAAAAGCATCAGAAAATTCTTCCAACGCTAATACATACTCTCTTAGAGCATCGCGTTTGACTTCTATTTGTGTACTCGCTCGCAGTTCATCGACCGTTGAAGAAAGTTCCAATCGTTGAATTACAACCGATGCCACAACCCATATTAGTGCAAGTCCGCTGGCAACTCCTGCTAGAGCGTCTCCTATTTCATTAGGAGGTGCCGCCATGAAGTAGCTCCACCTTGACTGGCATTTTTCAAAAATGACGAGGTTACTCGCACAGACCTCCCCGGCCATTAAAAAAATCACAAATATAAAAAAACCTAGAGTTACAAGCCCCGCAATTTTGAAGGCATTGCGAGCAATTAAGTTGTTGGGAGGGATAGCGCTCACCCCTTCCCCTCCAAATACCGCCGCTTGGCCTCTTCTGTGCGCCCAAAGTCGCGGATCATGTTCTCAATCGCCACCTCGTCGGACTTGTCGGCATAGCGGAACTCGGAATCGGCGTAGCGGTTGATTTCCTGGATGACCATTTCGATGGTGATCGGCTGGCGCAGCTCGGCGATCATGCCCAGTTTCTCGTCATAGGACTTGAACAGGAACAGGTCGGGCTCTTCCATCCATTCATCGGGCAGTTCAAAGTCCATCGCGCGGACCTTGACCGCGTCGGTGATGTTCTTGATGGCGCGGCCGGTAAAGCGGTCATCGGCCTGTTGGATGCCTTTCAGATAGGTGCCCATCTTGGCGATGGTGTCGAGCGGCCCGAGGTCTTTGGCGACCCGCTCCCAGACTTTCAGCAGCCCATCCTCGTGCGGGCGGCCATGCGATTCAAACGATGCCGCGACGGCCTTTTTGATTTCCTGTGCGGCGAACACCTCGTGATCGCCCAGCGGGATGTCGTGGTTCTTGCCCATCAGCAGGTGCAGAATGTCGATGTAATCCTCGCGGGTCTGCGGGCCATCGACCAGAAAGCGCGCCCCGGCGCGTTGGCGCAGGGCGTCATCGACATTCTCGGGATAGTTGGAGAACATGCCAAAGGTGCAATTGCCGCGCACGACGGTGTTGGCGCCCGAAAAGCTTTCCATCAGAACGGCGGTGATTTCCAATTGCCCGGCGCTGGACTGCCGGTCACCGCGTTTCCCGGCCAGCTGGTCGATATCATCGACGGTGCCAAAGCCGATCACCGTGGGGTCAATCACCGTGTTGATGAAATCCTTGGCGTTCTGGCCCGATTTGCCCTGATAGCTGTCGATGCTTTCCGTGCTCAGGTTGGAATAGCGGAACGGGTAGCCCGCGTTGGTGCAATAGTCGTTGATCAGCCCCGCCATCATCCGGATCAGCGTGGTTTTCCCGGTGCCCGGCTTGCCATCGCCCATGAAGGTAAAGATGAAACCGCCCAGTTCGGCAAACGGGTTGAGGCGGCGGTCAAAGTCATAGGCCATCAGCATTTTGGACAGCTTCAGCGCCTGATATTTGGCGATATGGTTGCCGACCACCTCGTTGGGTTTCTTGAAACTCATGGTCAGGGTTGTGGATTTCGCCTTGGCCGAGGGGGTGAAGCCCTGAACGGTGAAATCATCGGCCTCGACCTGCCAAGTGGCCCCGGTGAAGGCCCCGAGGCGGCCTGCGTTTTGGGCGCGCAGGGTGACCTTTTCCATCAGCTGTTCGGCAAAGGCGGCGACGGTGGCCACAAGGCGGGCATCGTCGGGGGCGTGTTTGGCGATGTCCTGATCCAGTTCCCACAAGGCACCGTGCAGGGCCAGTTGCGCGTTATCGGTCAGAACTTCTTCGACCTCGCCCACCTCAACGCTGACCTCAGAGCCATGTGGCCCCAACAGAAACGCGGTGGCATTGCCGAAGACATGGAGGGTGGCCAGCGCCTCGGCCCCCAGTAATTCGGTGAATTCGGTCTTGCGGTCGGCGGGCAGGGAGCCAGCCAGATTGGCGCGGCGCAGATCGGCAAGGCCCGTGGCGTCGGCGTAGTTCTCACCCACCGCCAGGGCAATCGCCAGGGCGCGGCGCAGGGAATGCATCACCGTGGCCTGCAAAGGCGAGACCAGCGGGTCATCGCCATCCGCCGCCCCGATCCGGTCGATCAGGTGCACGCCCTCGGGCCGCGCGGTCGAGCGGGTCACCAAGCCCGGCGTGGTGCTGCGAAACCGTCGCCGTGTGCCGACGCCCGAGGATTTCTCGGCCTGCGCGGCCCCGCCCTGTTTGGCAATCCGGGGCGTGTGATCAAACCCGTCCAGCATCGCCACGGCACCGTCGTAATGCTTGGCAATGTCTTCTTCGCGCAGTTCCATCGTGTCGGCGGTCAGGCTCATGTTTTCCTCCAATGTGGTGGGATTAAATCCCACCCTACACATCATTCGTAGGGTGGGGTTTCACCCCACCGATTTAAATCAATACCGCAGCACCTTGCCCCCCGGGCTGACGACAAATTTCGTGACCGAGGCAAAGCCCGGTGGGTTCTTCTCGGCCAGCACCTGATAGGGGCGTTCGGGCAGGATGATGGCGCGGTCCATGCGGGTGGCCCCGGTGTCGGCACCCTTGCCCGAGAACGGGTCGAGGGCAAACACCTCGCGTTCCACGCTGCCAAACCAGCCCGAGGGTTCTTCGATCACCCGTTCGCTTTCCAGCACCTCGTCGGTCCAGGCCAGCGCCCAATCCTGCCCCTGTGGCGCGCGCGCCTCGGCCAGAACATCGCGCAGGGGGCCGGATTGCCGGGTGAAGCTGTGTGAATACATCGGCCCCAGATGCAGGCGGCGCAGGCGCTTGGGGTGGAGATCGTCAAATGCCTCGTCAAAGCCCTTGGCGATGGTCAGCAGTTTCAGCCCGCCAAGGGATTGCCCCATCATATGGGCCTGCACTTCGGGCCAGCGGCGGCCATCCTTGGGCAGCGAGGTACGCCCGGTATCCTCAAGCTCCATCAGGTAGATCGTGGGCAGGTTGACCTGACTGTCATAAACAGCCCAGTGCACCAGATAGCGGCGGCGATCATCCAGCCCGCTCAGCCACAGGATCCGCGGGTCGTTGCGCGCCCAGAACAGGTGCCCCTTGAGCATTTCCTCGTAATACAGCCGCTGGGACATGGCGAATTGCAGCTTGGTGGGAATCTGGCGCTGACTGATGATCTGCTCGACCATTTCTTCCTTCAGCTGATCGACAGGCGACAGGTTGTCCAGGTGCTGGCGCGCCTGTTGGGCGTCGTTGGCCATCACCAGCAATTCGTTGAACACCGGAAAGCCGCTTTCACGGGTGTCCATTGCCAGTGAGCCGAAGAAATGGCCGGTGTCGCGCCCGACCAGAAGGTATTTCATGCTGAGCGCGCGGAACGTATAGGCGATGCCCTGTACATAGGCGGTCAGGATTTCCACCTCGTCCTTGCGCAGATCGCCCTCGGCCTGCATCACGGCGGCAACGCGGTTGAGATAGGTGGTGATCTTCTCGAACTTGGCAAAGTAGCGGCGCGATGCGAAGACATCCGAGAGGGCCGCGTGATCCTTGTTGGGCGTGTGGTCGATCATCTGGCACCTTTTGCGTCAAGGGCGGCCCGTTCGGCCATATCGGCACGCAGGGGCATATGCGCCTGTTGGCCCAGCACCAGATCGGCCAGCCTGTGATCCGTCGCATCAATGGCGCGGTGCCAGGAGTGGCGGGTGTCGCGGGGGGCAAAGACCATCGCCGCCAGATCGCCCAGGGACAGGGCCAAGCCCAGCGTGACGCTGAGCACCCACAGCAGCGCAATCGCCGCCACCGGAAACATCAGGGCCGAGGCGATCCCGGCAAACGCCGCCAAGGCTGCGGCTTGCATCAGGGCCTCGCCCCAGCTGACATCCAGAACCGCGCGGCCAATGGCGGCACAGATCAGCCAGACCGTGACAAAGATCAGGATCAGCGCCCGGCCCGTAATGCGCAGCTTGGTCGGTCTGCCCTTGGTCGCCACGGGATGGCGCGGGATCGGGCGATACCCTGTGCGACGGCGGGCAATATCTGCGGCATGGTGGATCAGGTCAATGACCATGAAAACAGTCACACCGACCGCAAGAAGCGGCGACCACCAATAGGCCAGTGCCGCCATGCCGATGTAGATCAGCACGCGGCCGAACCATCCATTCCAATTGGGGATTGTGTACTGCGTCTCTGTCATCCTTTCCGTCCTTTGCGACGAGTCCCACGTGCAGGCCCGACACTGCAAAGGTGGCCCCCTACCTGCACGACGGCAAAGACATCGCACAAGGCGGTGTTGTCTTTGGTGCTGTGAGTCATGAGTGTACCGCACGCCTTCGCTCGATCTGCAGCTTGGCCATGTCAAAAGATCCAAACGCGATTATGCAAACAAGGCCGATTATGGCCATCATCGGCAGCCGCCATGCCCCAAGGAAAAAATACAACCCAAACGCAATCACGAATATCTGGACCCATTGGCCCCAGAACAGACGAAGCCAAACCTCCTTTGAGGAGAGAGCCTCGCGGTAACTCATCTGAAACCGCTCATCTTCCAGCGCACCGATCTGCAAGGGAAACAACGTCCGCATAGCAAAAGACACCGCTATGAACAGCCAGATCGCAGAGGTGACGAGGAGCAGGTTTCCGGTACCGATGCCGCGCATCAGAAGAATGGCCACGCCAATCCAAAGCATCACTCGCAGGATACGTTTCCAGCTATCTTGAACCCAGCCCAACGCGCATCACGCCCCGTAGAGGTTCTTGTCGTGTTTCTCGATGATCTCGCCAAAGCGGCGGGCGAAGCGTTCGTCGGCCTTGGCCTTGGCTTCCAGCACTTCGCGGGCAAAGACCATGTGATCCTCGTGCGCTTCCATCATCTCGGCCATGCGTTGGTTGGTGGCCGCCCCGATCCCGGCCATCGCCGATTGCGCCTCCTGATCCGTTTGCACACCGATCTCGTTGATCTGGTGGGCAACGTCCTGCTGCTGTGCCGTCTTCAGCGATTTGGTCAAGGCATCATAGAGCACCACACGTTGCTTGGTGTCGGTCTGCAGCTTGTTGATCAGCACCATCTGCGTCGCCGCTTGATTTTGCAGCGAGTCGACCCAGGTTTTGCCCTTTTCGATATAGCGTTCCAGCGTCTGGGATTTGGCCAGCTTGACCTGTTCGTCCTGCACCATCTGGTTGTATTTGGCGTTCATCTCGGCCAGTTCGGTTTCCAGCTTGGTGCGCGCGGCGGCGTCGGTTTCATTGGCGATCTTGCCTTCCAGCGTGATGATATCGGGGTCCATCCCCTGAATATCCGTGCGCAGGGTTTCCAGCTCTCCGACGGTCAATTCCCGCTCGTCCAGCGTTTCGGTCAGGTTGTCCTGCACCTTGATCTTTTGCTCTTCCAGCGTGGCCAATTGCCCTTCGAGCAATTGCGTGATCACGTCGGATTTCGAGATCAGGTCTTGCAGCTTGTCGTCGATATTCGCGGTGCGAATACGATCCTGACGCATACTGTCGGCTTTGTGTTTGGAAAAGATACCCACCATGCTTTCCCAGCCAGTCTTGGTGCGCATTTCATCGAAATCTTTCGAGAAGGCGGCGGTGACATCGTCCAGCCCCATGATCAGCTCGGCAATGTTGGCGTTCATCACCTCGGTATGAGCATGGACATCCTCAAGCGTGGCGTTTTCGATATCCATCATCGCATCGTCGCCGCTTTTGATCTTGGCGCGTGCGGATTCAATCCTGCCCGTCAGTTCCGCGATTTTGGACTGTGCTTCTTCCACCTGAGCCTGCGACTCGCGAACCTGTTGATCCAAATTGGCCATGCAATGCGTTCCTTTCGACAAAACAACTTTTCTTCATCAATATATGCACTTGAGCGCTGGAGTCTAAGTGCAATTGCCGGAAATCGCTGCAAAATAAGGGTATCTGCGGCTATTTCCGACCCTCGAAACAAGGTTTACAGGGCCGTTCGGGGTGGTGCAACAAGGATGCAAGCCTCAGGCCCTGCCACAAAGGACACCCCATGATGACCATGCCACCCGGCAAACCCCGTGCCCGCGACCTGGGTCTGCCTTTTCCCGGACAGACCGGTCCGCTGAATGCAATCACGGATGTCGCCGGGGTCGAGGTGGGTCTGTGCACGCTGCGCGACCCCGCAAAAGGGCTGTGCACCGGGGTCACCGCCATTCTGCCGCGTGGCAAGGCGCGCACGCCGCGTTCGGTGCGGGCCGGGCAGTTTGCCCTGAACGGCAATGGCGAGATGACAGGCACGCACTGGATTCACGATGCCGGGTCGTTTCTGGGGCCGGTCTGTATCACCAACACCCACGGCGTGGGGATGGTGCATCACGCCGCCACCCGTTGGATGATCGACACCTATGACGGCTATTTCCGCGACGAACATGCCTGGGCCATGCCGGTGGTGGCGGAAACCTATGACGGGGTGTTGAACGATATCAACGCCATGCCGGTGACGGTTGATCATGCCCTGAGCGCCCTGTGCTCGGCCACGACGGGGCCAGTGGCCGAAGGCGGCACCGGCGGCGGGGCGGGCATGATCTGCTATGAGTTCAAGGGCGGCACGGGCACGGCCTCGCGACAGGTCGAGATTGGCGGGCAGACCTACATGATCGGTGCCTTGGTGCAGGCCAACCACGGAATCCGCCCGTGGCTGAATATCTTGGGCAAACCGGTGGGTCAGATCATGACGGATCACCAGCTCTCGGATCAGGAGACCGGGTCGATCATCGTGGTGCTGGCCACGGATGCGCCGCTCTCGCCCGTGTCGCTGCGCCATGTCGCGCGTCGTGCAGCCCTTGGTGTCGGGCGGGGCGGATCGCCGGGTGGGAACAATTCCGGCGATATCTTTCTGGCTTTCTCGACGGTTGATGACGGCCCGTTGCACCCCGAGCCGCCCGCCCTGCTGACCCGGACCGAGTTGAATAACGACGGTCTGGACCCGTTATATCTGGCGACGGTCGAAAGCGTGGAAGAGGCCGTGATCAACGCGATGGTCGCGGGCGAGGACACGCCCACCTTCAAACCTGCCGGGCAGGTCTGCAAAGCACTGGATGGGCCGGCGCTTGCCGCTTTGTTCGCCGCTGACCGTTAAAGGGGTTCCGAGGCAGCGGCCAAACCTTCGTGGATTTGCGCATGAATGCGCGCCGCGGCGATGCCCAGAGGGTGATCGCGCGAGGTGATCATGACCAGTTCGTGATAGATCGCCGGGGCAAACGGCCGCCAGATCACCCCATCCGACAGCGCCGCCTTGCCATTGACCGGGTCGATGATGGACACGCCGTCGCCCGCCGAGACGAGATTGCGGGCGATGGCATAAAAATAGCTTGATGCGTTGCGGCGCAAGGAGGCTTCGGCCTGGGCCATGACCTGATCCAGCTGGCGATCAACCGGGTGATCACCGGTGACCCCGATCACCGGGCGGGCCTGCAACAGATCAGGGGTGATCACGTCATGCACGGCCAGCGGATCGTCCTTGCGCATGATGCAAACGCATTTCATCCGAAACAGTTCAGCCGTCAGCCCCGCCACAGGCACGGGCGCGTCGATCAGCCCGATATCGACCTGGCGGCTGGTCACCCACGACGCGATCTGACGGGAGGAACGCACCCGCATATCGACGAAGGTGCCGGGATACTCGCGCTGAAACTGGGCCACCATTTGCGGGAGGAAATTGATCGACATCGCGCCGTTGGTGGCGATGATGATCCCCCCCGTGGTGCCCGAGCGGATATCATCCGAGCGTTGTTCGATTCGCGCCAGCGAATCCAGACCGCGCCGAACCTCGTCATGCAAAAGCGTGGCCTCGTTGGTCGGGGCAAAGAAACCCCGGTCGCGGTGAAACAACCGGTATCCCAAATCTTCTTCCAGATTGGACAGCGCAATGCTGACCGCCGGTTGGGACAGATTCAGTCGCTGTGCGGCGCGCGACACGGACCCCGCTTCGATCAGGGCATTGAAGACTTCGAGATGGCGCAGCTTGAGGCGCATGTTTCGACTCACTTATATAAAAAAATCGAATACAAGTATTCAGCATATTAAATTGATAAATTCAAACCCCCTGACTACCGTCGATGGACGGGGGTTTTTGCCACCGTTGCACCAACGGGGGGACCAATGGCGCGACAGAACACGCAAATGATCGGCAGTTCAGTCTGGCAGGAGGGCTGGTCTGATCAGTCCTATTGGCTGGATGGCATGGGGCCGCAGCCCGATTTGCCAAGTGACCTGCCGAGCGAAGCGGATGTGGTGATTGTCGGGTCGGGCTATACCGGGCTGAACGCCGCGATCGAAACCGCGCGGGGCGGCAAATCTACTTTGGTGCTTGAGGCCGGGATTCCAGGCTTTGGCTGCAGTACCCGCAATGGCGGCCAGATCAGCACCTCGATCAAGCCGTCTCTGGACAAGCTGACGGCCAAGTATGGCACCCAGCGCGGCACGGCGATCCGCCGGGAAGGCGAAAGCGCGCTGGACTGGATCGAACAGCGCATCGTGGACGAGAAGATCGACTGTGATTTTCGCCGGGTGGGTCGCTTTCACGGGGCGCATAGCGCGCAAGCCTTTGAAGAGATGGCCCGCGATGCACAGAAGATGCACAGCGCCGAAGACATCGAGGCCTATGCCGTTTCGCGATCCGATCAGATGTCCGAACTGGGCAGTGACAATTATCACGGCGGCGTTGTCTTTCCGCGCCATGCTGCCGTTGATCCCGCGCGTTATCATCTTGGCTTGCTGAACAGCGCCATGCAGGCCGGGGCAGAGGTGCGGGCACATTGTGCCGTCACCGGCATCACCCGCCGTCCTGTGGGGTTCGAGATCGAGACCGAAAAGGGCAAGGTGCGGGCCGATCAGGTGATCGTGGCCACCAATGGCTATACCACCGGGGTCACGCCGTGGCTGCGCCGCCGGGTCATTCCCATCGGCAGCTATATCATCGCGACCGAGGCCTTGCCGCCCGCGTTGATGGACCGCCTGTCGCCCAAGGATCGCATCGCCAGCGACAGCCGCAAGGTGGTCTATTACTATCGCCCCTCGCCCGATCGCACGCGCATCCTGTTCGGTGGGCGGGTGTCGGCCAATGAGACGGACCCGCATATCAGCGGCCCGCGCCTTTATGAGGATATGTGCCGGGTTTTCCCGGAACTGCGCGGCTATCAGATCAGTCACTCCTGGATGGGCACCGTGGCCTACACGTTTGACGAGCTGGCCCATACCGGCACCCACGATGGTGTGCACTATGCTTTGGGCTATTGCGGGTCAGGCGTGTCGATGGCCAGCTATCTGGGGATGCGCACCGGCCAGAAGGTACTGGGCCTGAAAGACGGGCAGACCGCGTTTGACGATCTGCCGTTCCCCACCCGCCCGCTTTACACCGGCACACCGTGGTTCCTGCCGCCTGTCGTGGCCTGGTACCGCTGGCGCGACCGGATGCAATACCAGCGCAGCATGACTGCCGGATAAGAAACAACCGGGTGGCTGCATCGCCACAGCCCCCGGATCGCACCAAAGGCGAGAGACAACAACAGAGGAGATGAACATGAAAAAGACACTTACACTCACATTGGCCGGGGGCCTGATGGCCACCGTGGCCTGGGCGGCAGAAAACGAAGTGACCATCGCGTCCTGGGGCGGATCTTACCAGGAGGCGCAATCCAAAGCCCTGTTTGAACCGGCCGAGGCCAATACCGGCATCAAGGTCAATCAGGAAAGCTATGGTGGCATGTCGGATGTGCGCCTGCAGGTCTCGTCGGGCCAGGTGACGCTGGATATCGTGGCCTCGGGCTCGGGTTCGGCGGCACGCGCAGCAGCCGAAGGGCTGTTGGAGCCGCTGGACTATGACGTGATTGACGTCTCGACCTTCTATCCCGGACTTTATTCCGAGTACTGCGTTGGCGGAGACGTGTTTTCGACGGTTTATGCGTGGAACACCGACACCTATGGCGAAGACGGCCCCCAAAGCTGGGCGGATTTCTTTGATGTCGAAAAATTCCCCGGCACCCGGGCCTATCGCGGCAAGGTGGCTGGCGCGCTGGCACCGGCCATGATGGCTGATGGTGTGCCGATGGATAAGGTCTGGGAAGAACTGGACAGCGAAGAGGGCATCGAACGTGCGATCAACAAGATCCGCGAACTCAAGCCCAACATCGCGGTGTTCTGGACGTCCGGCGCGCAGCACGCACAGCTGATGAAAGACGGCGAAGTGGATATGACCACGGGCTGGAATGGCCGGTTTGACAACGCCAAGAAGGATGGTGCCAAAGTGGCCTACAGCTTCAATCAGGCGCTGCTGGATTACGACTGTTTTGCGATTCCCAAAGGGGCGCCCAACAAGGACGTGGCGATGGAATTCCTGAACGAGATTTCCAAACCCGAGTATCAGGACGACCTGCCCAAGTGGATCACCTATGGCCCGACCAACAAGGCAGCCTATGACACAGGCGAAATCACGGCCGAGCAGGCTGCCGGCTTGCCGTCATCCCCTGAAAACGCGGCGTTGCAATTACCTGTTTCGCTGGAGTGGTATGCCAAGTGGGAAACCATCGCGGCAGAGATGTATCAGGAAATGCTGACTGAGTGATCGGCAGTTCCGGGTACGATGGCTGCGGGCGAAATTAGGCGCCCGCAGCCCCATAAGACAGGGACGGTAATTTGACCAACACTTCGCAAGACGCGCTGCCGATCACGGTGCGCAATGTCACCAAGACCTACGGCAAGGTTTTCGCGCTGGATGATGTGTCGCTGGACGTAAAAAGCGGCGAGTTCCTCACGCTGCTGGGCCCATCCGGGTCGGGCAAGACGACGTTGTTGATGGTGCTTGCGGGCTTCACCCGCCCCGATCAGGGCAGCCTGAAATTCGGCGACGCCGAAATGATCCGCAAACCGCCCCATCTGCGCGATGTGGGTATGGTGTTTCAGAACTACGCCCTGTTCCCGCATATGACCGTGGCGGGCAATGTGGCCTATCCGCTGCGCCTGCGCAAAGTGGCGAAGGCCGAGATGGATGCGCGGGTCGAAAAAGCCCTGGAAACCGTGCAGCTGGGCGGGTTTGGCGACCGGCAGATTGATCAGCTGTCAGGGGGTCAGAAACAGCGCGTGGCGCTGGCGCGGTCGATCGTGTTCGAGCCGCGCATCCTGTTGATGGATGAGCCGCTGTCAGCGCTGGACAAAAAGCTGCGCGACCGGATGCAGATCGAGCTGCGCCACCTGCACGAACAACTGGGCATGACGACAGTTTACGTGACCCATGACCAGCGCGAGGCGCTGACCATGTCGGACCGGATCGCGGTGGTGAACTTTGGCCGGATCATGCAGCTGGCCACACCCCAGCAGCTATACGAGCAGCCCGAGAACAAATTCGTCGCGGATTTCATCGGCGACAGCACGTTTCTGGATGTCACCCGTGACGGTGACGCATTGGTGGCCGCCGGGGTGGCCCTGAAAACCACGCGACCCATTCCCGACACGCCCGAGCTTTCCCTGATGCTGCGTCCCGAACGGGTCAGCCTGCTGGACGGCGATGCGGGCGGATCAAACGTTTTTGACGCCACGGTGACCGAGCTGGTGTATCAGGGCGAAAGTTTCCTGCTTTATGCCCGCCTGGCGGATGGCACCGAACTGGCCGTGCGCGGCGCGATGCGCGCAGGCACGTTCCAGACCCTGCCCGGCGTGGGCGATACCGTGAAGCTGACGCTTGATCCGGCGGATACGGTGATCATTGCCGGGGGCGAGACCTGATGGCGGTCACCGACAACAACGCGGGCGGGTTGCGCCGGGACGAGCGGATGGAACGGTGGAAGCTGTTCGGCCTTTCCTCTCCGGCGTTGCTGATTGTACTGGTGATCCTTGTGATCCCGACGGGCTGGCTGTTTTACGTCAGTTTCATCGGGGCCGATGGCAGTTTTTCGATGGAAAACTACGAAAGGATGATCAAGCGCAAATCCTATGCGCGGATTTTCCAGACCACTTTCGAGGTCAGCCTGCTGACCACCGGTTTGTGTATCCTGATCGGCTATCCACTGGCCTATTTCATGTCGCAACTGCCCACCAGATGGGCCAATCTGTGCCTGATCACCGTCCTGCTGCCGTTCTGGACCTCGCTTCTGGTGCGTACCTATGCGTGGTTGGTTCTTTTGCAAAAGCGCGGGCTGGTGAATGACTGGGCCATCGGGTTGGGCCTGTGGGATGAACCGATCAAGATGGTGCATAACCTGACCGGTACGCTGATCGGCATGGTGCATATCATGCTGCCCTTCCTGATCCTGCCCGTCTATGGCGCCATGCGGGCGATTGATCGCGATTACATGAAAGCGGCATCGAACCTTGGGGCCAGCCCGTCGCGGGCGTTCTGGACCGTGTTTTTGCCCCTGTCGACTCCGGGTCTGTTTGCCGGGGCACTGATGGTGTTCATCCTGTGCCTTGGCTTTTTCGTCACTCCTGCGGTGCTGGGCGGAGGCAAGGTGATCCTGGTGTCGATGAAGATCGTTTCGAACATCGAGCTGTTCGTCAACTGGGGCGCGGCCAGCGCGCTGGGTGTGGTCTTGCTGGTGTTGACGGTTGCGGTGCTGTGGATCGCGTCGCGCTTTATCCGGCTGGAACAGATGACCGGCGGAGGGGGGCATTGATATGATTGGATGGCTTCGCGCGCCGGCGTCCGAAACGCAAGTGACCCACGGTCAGCGAATGTGGCTTTACGTGACATCCGTGATCACCATGATCCTGCTGGTGATCCCGACCTTCATCGTTATTCCGATGTCCTTCTCGGACAGCCAGTATCTGGAGTTTCCGCCCGAGACGTGGTCGCTGAGATGGTACAGGAATTACTTCG
>Ga0316205_10003440_pt1 | contig 14976 bp, 10 predicted proteins | sample 3monthpyrite_MG_FD_204941 | JGI IMG/M metagenome (GOLD analysis project Ga0316205, IMG submission 204941) | Microbial mat bacterial communities from mineral coupon in-situ incubated in ocean water Damariscotta River, Maine, United States -... | ecosystem: Environmental > Aquatic > Marine >... | reverse complement strand
TAAGCTGTTGGTGTTGATTCAAAATCAATCTCCTTTCCAAATACGGGAGGCCAACCGATTTCTCGTTTAACCCTGGTAGCCGTTATCGCTTTGAAAATCTGAGCTAATTAACGGTTACGGCAATATCAACGTATCAATGAAGAATTTCCCAGAGGGAGAAAGCTCACCAACTTAGTGCAATATTACTCGGAGTGTTGTGGATGGTTAGTGTTTACTGAACCGTCCTCGTGGTAGGTATTCTACAATATAGCACAGGAATAGACAATTTAACTTAGCATAATGGTGGGTTGTTTTGCCATAATGATGATCTGGGTCACCGAGGGAGAAGTTAACTACATGATAACTCTCAATATTTGCCAATTCGATAACAACATTGAAGTTTGCTGAGTATTTTATGAAAATGGTTAGAGTGGCATTCTTGAACCTATTGAGCTAACACTATATTGCCCAAACAACTATACTCAATTGCCGTGCATAAGAGTAGTTAAACTACCTGACATTTTCGGAAAGAATAACAAGTTAATTTTAAAAGAGTTTATCTCTAAAAAGGAATCCATATGGTTCGACTATTTTTTGTTCTAGTACTTTTAACTTCTTCAGTTCAAGCATCGTCAATAACTGATAATATAAAAAACAAATTGAAAGCGGCAGAGTGCGCGCTTAATCGAACTGAAACAATGTGCTTAATTGAAGGTCTTTTAGATCTAGCACCTACCGAACCCGTTCAAGTAAAAACAGCTATATTTGGTCGCTCTGGGAAATATTATTTGGTGACAGGTCATGCGAACTGGTTAAAAGCTTGGTCTAATGCCAAGCGTAAGGAGGATCTTTTATTAATAGATAAAGATGGGAAATCGTTTGTTGAAGTTCATTGGTTGAGTGGTCAGCAGGTTGATTTTAAGAAACTTGCTGGTGACAAACTAAAAACGATAGCAGATACTATTAAGTCAAAGCCAAATGTTGTACCCGTAAATTTTTGGCCTTATTCAAAGAATGGAATAATATATAATATATGTTATGAAACTAAGTTAAAAACTCAAGAATGCATGTTTTCTGCTGCAGCAAACTTACCGGAAGGCACCGTTGCTTTTTTTGCTACAACACAAATGAGAAAAGATATTGTTAACAATATTTCTCAACTAATAGCTTCTCTTGATATAGTTAAGGAGTAGAGAAATTTCAAAGATAAAGATAGTTAAGGTCTAAAAGCGCCCTAAAATAGGGCGCTCAAAGCCAATTAAATATCAATCCGTTTAGGTAATTTCCAAGCGCCGAGTATAAATATAATCGCTATCACAGCAGCCACTGCAAGCGAGGGGATACTATCAAACATTCCTTGAAATTTATCGACGCCAGTATCCGCAAGTGTTGTTTTACCACCAGCAATACCTTCAAATAAACTAGGAAAAATCGATTTGATCCACCCATAAGCTAGCGTGAACAAAATCGCGCCGAGTAATCCTCCGCCGATAAAAAACAGCGCATCTTTGCGTCCACCACCCATTCCAACTAGGCATGTGCCAGGGCAGTAGCCAGCAATTGCGAAGCCAACACCAAAGATAAGGCCACCAACAATCACCCCGGAATACGCAGCTTTTATGCTGATATGCGATTCATTGATCATACCTGTTGCGAGCAATAGAAATAAGATCAAACTACTCACACCGATCGCCAGCAAGATAACTTTAGCAAGATGCAAATCTTGTAAACGAAGCATATTGATTAAATTTTGTGGATTACCCGCGCCAACACGATGTAACACAAACCCAAACGTTCCACCGATAAGAATTGCTAGAAAAATAGACATTTTAAGCACCTCCTTTACTAGATTTTTTATAAAAGAATATCGCGACAGGGATAGCCGCAGCAAAGGTTCCAAGAGCAAACATATAGCCGCTAAGCGATGTTTGCATCATGCCACTCATCATATGACCGCTAGTACATCCGCCAGCAAGCCGAGCACCAAACAACACCAAAATTCCGCCGATAAACGACACTAGATAACGATTACCGTGCCCCGATTCGCGATAAACTTTCGGGGCTTCTTTATCTTCTTGGCTGATTTTGCCTTTTTGCAATTTTGACGATAAAAAACCGCCTGCAAACATGGCAATAACAAAAATAAAGCCATAGTTGATAGGATTTTCCACAGCTTTAGCATATTTGCCGCCACTTTTGTTGAGATAAGCGTTGCTGCTCGAATAGCCGTGTTTTGCGTCGCTATTTTCGGTGATAACCTCATCTGAAAATAGGCTCCAAACAATACCGTCGAATATGACGAATTGAGTTGAAACTCCAATAGGTTTTACCAAGATCACAGCCAGTAAAAATGCTGCGCCAAGTATGGCTCCACCCTTTAACCAGTCCCATTTAATTTGCATAATGATCTCCTGATATGAGTTAGATTTTTTGTGTTTAAAAATGTGATTAGACGAATCTAAATTAGCAATGACTAATATAGCGAGTTATAGGGTAAATGTAAAGAAAATTGGTTGATGTATAAGTAGAATAGAACGATAGATGGTTGTTTATTTTAATGTCGCTGTTTGGGAGGCATGACGATAAACTGTGGGCTAGTCTTTATGTGTAAATTGAGTTATTTCGTAGCGCTTCGCTTGCCTACGACCTTCTTTTGTAAACGACCACAAAAGAAGGCAAAAAGGTCGTAGCGTTCGCACTGGGCAGCGCGATTGAGCTCATTATTTAAGCGAAACTTGGTCTATTGCGTCTACAGTCAGAATTTGTTTTGAGATCTTAAAAAATTAAAAGCAGCTCAGGATGCAGCCGCAAAAAAGGTGTTTCAACAACATTTACAACTCAATCGCGGTGCCTAGTGCTAACGTAAAAGGGCTTTTTTGCCTTCTTTTTTAGCTCTTGAAAAAAGAAGGTTGTAGGCAAGCGAAGCGCTACGAAACGCTTTTAAAAAAGATAAAAACATACTCTATAGCTCCCATGCTCCAGCGTGGGAACTCGTAATTAACTCCCATATGCGTTCCCACCGAGACGGTGGGAACGAGAGAACCCCAACTTAAATATAGATATTCTCTTCAGTAAATTTCATAACAATCCCCTGAATATCAGCCTTTTCAATCAAGGATTGAATAAACGCCTGAATAGCCAAATGCGAAGCCCGATGAATTAAATAACCACGTACTTTATTTTCAACCATCGAATATTCCAATGCTTTCCCTTCAATTTTTCGAGTCACACTCACCACATGAAAACCATAACGTGACTCAATAGGCTTATCCGCTAAACCTTGGGGTAAGTTTTTTAATTGACGTTCAAACTCTGGAACGGTTTGACCTTTACTTATTTGACCGAGTGAGCCGCCAGTCTTTTTAGACGGACAAGCCGAATACTCGTCGGCTAATACTGGAAACAAAAGTGGATCTTGTTTTAGCTTGGCAATAATATCTTTGGCATTATTTTTTGCCACTTCTCTGGTTGGTAAATCATCTTTTGCTGCCGCAAGTAAAATATGATCGACTTCCATAAGCGGTTCAGTGGTAAATTTATTCGCATTATTTTCAAAATAACGTAAACAATCTGCATTAGTAGGATCGGCATAACTGACCTTGTCAGAAATAAGTTTTTGCAAAACTTCTTCTTCATTCTCGGTTGTTACATCTAGCTGTTCTTTTGCGGCTTGAGCGAGCAATAATTGTTTAACCACTAACGCCTGTCCTGCCTTTTGTACGACCACATCAAAATTAGGATTTTGATGATACTGTAGTTCAGCGGCTAGAGCAGTTTCTTCTATGATCACACCGTCTACCGAAATAATCGGTAGTGGTGCTGATGGTTGTTTGTGATTTACTGCATGATTCTCATCGCTAGCCAAATTAAGCGAATTAGCAGACGCAGCTGCAGGATTATAAGTCTTCATTTTTTATCGCTCCCTAACAACTTGATAACGCCGTCCGAAATACCAAACTGGGACGCTGATAACATGAACCAATCGAGTAAATGGGAATACTAAAATCATGGTTAATCCAACAAAAACGTGCAGCTTATAAATAATATTAACTGGCTCGATTGCTGCTGCTGCCGCTGACGATTGGAATGTCACAATACTTTGCGCCCAATTGCCGAGCATGATCATTACTGAACCATCTAAATGATCCATTGAAACCACAATGGTTAATAATCCTAATATCAATTGAACTAATAACATTAATAAAATAAAAATATCAGAAAATCTTGAGGAAGCTCTCACTCGATCATTAGTTAAACGTCTTTTGATCAACATTAATAAACCAATCAAGCAAATTACACCAAAAAATCCACCACTAACCATTGCGACCAACTGTTTGTTGGCACTGGAAATAACATGATGATATAACCATTCAGGTGTTAACAAACCAACGAAGTGACCCATTAAAATAAAGATCACACCCACATGAAATAAGTTGCTAGCAATGCGAAAACCTTTTCCACTTAACATTTGACTTGAGTCCGCTTTCCAGGTGTATGGCTCTCGATCAAATCTGATCCAACTGGCGACAACGCAAACCGCGATGGCGATATAGGGATAAACCCCGAATAATAAATTATTTAAATTAGACATAGGTTATTCTCCTTACAATCCAGATACTTGGGCAGCGTCTTTCTCTTGCCAGTTAATCGGAATATTTTGTATTTTATTTGGATCGAGTGAGTTAGATGTTTTATGAATGCCGGAACTTGCACTTGGGCATTGGTCGCTGGTTTGGATTGGCTCATCAAACTTGATTTCTTTGTCTTCCCATTCCTTATCAATAGCTTCAATGGTGTCATCACGTTCTTCTTTTTTTACTGCAGCGGCAACCTCTTGACGATTTACTTCTACATTAGAAAGCTCAATTAGTGAATCAAAAAGGATCGAATAATAACACTCTCTATCGATCAGTCTTTCAGAAAGCATCGTCATTAAATGGCATATATCTCCCAACCACTCCTCTGCGAAGTTATCATCTTGTTCACTTAAAAACTCCAAGTATAAAGGGATGTAATCAGGTAGTTGAGAAGAGTCAACTTCAAAACCTTTTGACTTGTAAACATTCATCAAATTGACCATGGCTTGACCGCGATCCCGTGACTCACCATGAACGTGTTCAAACAAAAGTAATGAAAGCGCTCGACCACGGTCGAATAATAGATCGTAACTTTCCTGCGCATCATAAAGATCGCGAGCGGTTAGTTTTATAATAAACTCAATTAAAACGGTCTTATTTTGTTCGCTCATATTTTTTTCGTCACGTACCACATGAATTAGCTCATCAGCAGCGCTAAAAAGTTCCGCTGATGGATAATCAAGAAGTCGTGAGATCACTTTTAGAATTAACATGATTATTCTCCTACATTAAAGGTTTTAATGACGTCTCGTTTGTTGACTTTTTTTGCACCAAACATATTCATATCATTATTGCCACTACTGCATCCATTACCGAAAGTAAATCCACAACCGCTTTTTTCAGCATAAGCTTCTGGCACGTTCATTTCTCGATGTCCTGTTGGAATAACGTAACGATCTTCGTAATTAGCAATTGCAAGGTAGCGATACATTTCATCCGCTTGCTTTTTGCTAAGCCCTGCTTGACGAAGCACTTCTAAATCTTCTACGCCCTCTACATTTTCAGCACGTTTATAGGCGCGCATGGCCAATAGTCTTTCTAAAGCGCGGACTATCGGTTCTTCATCGCCAGCGGTTAAAAGATTAGCAAGATATTTCATCGGAATCCGTAGCGAACGAACATCCGGTAAAACGCCAGCCATACCTAACGTTCCTGCTTCAACGGCATTTTGAATAGGGCTTAAAGTCGGCACATACCAAACCATCGGTAAGGTTCGATATTCTGGATGAAGAGGGAGTGCTAACTTCCAATCGACAGCCATTTTATAAACAGGTGATTTTTGTGCGGCTTCGATCACTGAATCAGTGATGCCGTCTTTACGGGCTTGCTCAATAACTTTTGGATCGTTTGGATCTAAAAAGATTTCGAGTTGACGCTCGTAAAGATCAGTATCTGATTCGCTTGCTGCGACTTCTTTAATTTTGTCCGCATCGTATAGCAATACACCTAAATAACGGATTCGTCCGACGCAAGTTTCAGCACAAACTGTCGGCATGCCTGCTTCAATTCTTGGGTAACAAAAAATACATTTTTCTGACTTTCCTGATTTCCAATTAAAATAAATTTTCTTGTAAGGACAACCACTAATACACATTCTCCAGCCACGACATTTATCTTGATCAATTAATACAATGCCATCTTCTTCCCGCTTATAAATTGCGCCAGAAGGGCAGGCTGCCGCACAAGCAGGATTTAAACAGTGTTCACACAAGCGCGGTAAATACATCATAAAAGTATTTTCAAACTCGCCGTACATTTCCTTTTGCATATTGTCGAAGTTTTTATCTTTACTGCGTTTTTCAAATTCCGTCCCAAGAATTTCTTCCCAGTTTGGTCCCCATACAATCTTTTCCATTCGCTTGCCAGTGATCATCGAGCGCGGTCTAGCGGTTGGTTGATGTTTTACTTCAGGCGAAGTGTGTAAATGTTGATAGTCAAAATCAAAGGGTTCGTAATAATCATCAATTTCTGGTAGATCCGGGTTAGCAAAAATATTTGCAAGCACTCTAAATTTTCCACCAATTTTCGGTTGAATCTCACCGTTAGATTTTCTTTCCCAACCACCTTTCCATTTGTCTTGATTTTCCCATTCTTTTGGATAACCAATACCTGGTTTTGTTTCAACATTATTGAACCATGCGTATTCAACTCCCTCTCGAGAAGTCCACACATTTTTACAAGTAATAGAGCAAGTATGACAGCCGATACATTTATCGAGGTTCAATACCATGCCGATTTGAGATCTTATTTTCATGGTCTTACTCCTAAGCCTGTTCTGGATTTGTTGGAAGTGCGCGTGGCAAGTCATCTGTATCTGAACCATCAAGCCAATCTACTTTAGACATTTTTCTAACCACCACCATTTCATCTCGATTGCAACCAACCGTTCCGTAATAATTGAATCCCCAAGATTGCTGGGCGTAACCACCAATCATATGAGTGGGTTTCATTACCACTCGAGTGACTGAGTTATGATGACCGCCACGAGTTCCAGTCATTTCACTTCCGGGAACGTTGACAATTCTTTCTTGCGCGTGATACATCATCACCATACCTTGCATTACTCGTTGAGAAACAACAGCTCGACAAGCGATTGCACCATTCGCATTAAACACTTCAACCCAATCGTTATCTTCGATGTCGGCTGATTTTGCATCCACTTCACTTAACCAAATAATCGGACCGCCACGGGACAGGGTTAGCATCAACAGATTATCTGAGTAAGTGCTATGAATACCCCATTTTTGGTGAGGCGTGATCCAGTTCAATAAAATTTCTTTGTTGCCATTTTCTTTTGAACCTTTGACTACATCGATAGTTTTTGTATCAATTGGTGGTCGATAAGAAACCATTTGTTCACCAAAAGCTTGCATCCATTTATGATCTTGATAGAACTGTTGTCGCCCGGTAATGGTTCTCCAAGGAATGTATTCATGTACGTTGGTATAACCTGCGTTATAACTGACGTGTTCATCTTCAAGTCCAGACCATGTTGGTGACGAAATTATTTTTCTTGGTTGCGCCTGAACATCGCGGAAACGAATTTTTTCATCGTGTTTTGGTTTTGCTAGGTGAGTATGATCTCGCCCGGTAAACTCGCCGATGGCTTCCCAAGCTTTAACTGCTACCGCTCCATTCGTTTCTGGTGCTAATGTTAAAATTGTTTCACAAGCATCAATTGCGCTTTCAATAATTGGACGTCCTTCGCTGATACCTTCATCGGTATTACGATGATTAAGATCGCCAAGCAGTTTTACTTCTTCGTCAGTGTTCCACCCTATACCTTTTCCGCCGTTACCCATTTTTTCAAGCAATGGCCCAAGGGAAGTAAACTTTTTGTAGGTATTAGGGTAATCTCGTTCGACCACCATCATATTGGGAGCGGTTACGCCTGGTATAAGATCGCATTCGCCTTTTTTCCAATCTTTTACATCAAAAGGTTGCGACAATTCGCCAGGAGTGTCGTGTAACATGGGTACAGTCACAAGATCTTTTTCTACGCCTAATTGTCCTTCAGAAACTTCTGAGAATTTTTTTGCGATCCCTTTATAAATATCCCAATCGGATCTTGCTTCCCAGGCGGGATCTACCGCTGTAGAAAGTGGGTGAATAAATGGATGCATATCTGAAGTGTTTAAATCATCTTTTTCATACCAACAGGCGGTTGGTAAAATGATATCGGAATACATACAAGTGGAAGACATTCTGAAATCTAAAGTGGTGACCAAATCAAGCTTTCCTGTGGCTCCTTGTTCAACCCATTCCGCTTCTTCCGGTTTTATTCCGTCAACCATTCCAGCATCTTCATTCATCACGCCGTGTTTTTTTGCACCCAACAAATATTTGAGCATATACTCATGCCCTTTACCGGATGAACCTAACAAATTAGAACGCCAAATAAACATGTTACGAGGAAAGTTTTCAGGTGCATCTGGTGCTTCCGCAGCAAATTTTAAATTGCCATTTTTTAGCTCTTGCACCACATAATCTTTTGGATCCATGCCAGCCGCTTCGGCATCTTTGGTTATTTGTAAAGGATTGCGGTTTAGTTGCGGAGCAGACGGCAGCCAACCCATTCGTTCTGCTTTGATATTGTAATCAAGCATGTGTTCAGAAAAATCGTTTTTATCAGCAAGTGGAGAGAGCACTTCATGAATACTTACTTTTTCGTGTCGCCATTGTGAAGAATGATTATAAAAAAACGAAGTAGAATTCATTTGGCGAGGCGGGCGAGACCAATCCAGACCAAATGCTAAAGGCAGCCAGCCTGTCTGTGGTCGCAATTTTTCCTGTCCCACATAATGCGCCCAACCGCCTCCGGATTGTCCGACACAACCGCACATCATTAACATGTTGATCAAGCCGCGATAGTTCATATCCATGTGATACCAATGATTCATCGCTGCGCCAACAATGATCATTGATTTACCTTTGGTTTTGTTGGCGGTATCGGCAAACTCTCTTGCAATGCGAATTACTTTGTCGCGAGAAACGCCAGTTATTTTTTCTTGCCACGCGGGTGTAAAAGGAATGTCGTCGTCAAAACTAGAAGCTACATTTCCGCCGCCAAGACCACGATCAAGTCCGTAGTTTGCCATCATTAAATCGTAAACCGTAGCAACTAAATATTCTTTACCATCGGCACCTTTGATTGTTTTAGTTGGAACATTTCTGACTTGAATTTCATCTTGGTCACAGCCATTCCAGTGCTGACTTGCATCTGCCGATGCAAAATGAGGAAAAGCAACTGGAGAAACATCGTTACCAATCAAAGATAATTGTAATTGTGTTTCTTTGCCGTCTTTACCTTCGCGAGATTCGATATTCCATTTACCTTTTTGCCCCCAACGATAACCAATTGAACCTTGAGGTGAAACCATCGAGTCAGTGTTTTCATCGATCGCAATTGTTTTCCATTCTGGATTATTTTCTTGACCCAGGTCGCCAGCTAGATCAGAAGCTCTTAGAAATCTAGTTGATTTAAATGAACCGTCATCGTGTTTTTCTAAGGTGACTAGCATCGGGAAGTCTGTATAACGACGGACATAATCAGTGAAATATTCGCTCGGGTTCTCCAAATGAAATTCACGCAAAATGACATGACCAAATGCCATGCCAAGTGCCGCGTCGGTTCCTTGTTTTGGATTCAACCATTCATCGGTCAGTTTGGACACTTCCGCATAATCCGGTGTGATAGAAACAGTTTTTGCGCCTTTATATCTCACTTCAGTTAAAAAATGTGCATCAGGTGTACGAGTTTGAGGAACGTTTGATCCCCAAGCGATAATGTAATTTGAGTTATACCAATCGGCAGATTCAGGGACATCGGTTTGTTCTCCCCAAGTCATCGGTGAGGCGGGAGGTAAGTCGCAATACCAATCGTAAAAACTCATGCAAACGCCGCCAATTAATGACAAGTAGCGAGAGCCTGCGGCATAAGAAACCATCGACATTGCCGGAATAGGGGAGAAGCCTATTATTCGATCGGGACCATATTGTTTTGCGGTATAAACATTTGCCGCAGCGATCATTTCGTTCGCTTCATCCCAGGAAGATCGAACAAAACCACCGAGACCACGTTTTGATTTATAAGATTCAGCTTTGTCTTTATCTTCAACAATTGAGCCCCAAGCTTCTACCGGCTCCATGGTTTTACGGGCTTCACGCCAAAGCTTCATTAGAGGCTTACGGATCTTTGGATATTTTAGTCGGTTAGCACTGTATAAATACCAAGAATAACTCGCGCCACGAGGACAACCTCGCGGTTCATGGTTTGGTAAATCGGGACGAGTTCTAGGATAGTCAGTTTGCTGAGTTTCCCAAGTCACTAAACCGTTCTTTACATAAATTTTCCACGAACAAGAGCCGGTACAGTTGACGCCATGAGTTGAGCGTACTACCTTGTCATGTTGCCAACGTTGGCGATAACTATTTTCCCACTCACGACTTTCATTAGTTGTTTCACCGTGACCGTCTGAGAACTCACCAGTTTTCTTTTTAAAAAACTGTAAGCGATCCAAAAATTGACTCATTTATTTTCTCCGTTTAATAGGATATATATCTTAAAATCTGATTTAAACTAAAAACTAAAAACTAAAAACTAAAAACTAAAATCAAAAGAATTTCCACCACAGAGGCACAGAGAGCACAGAGTTTTAAAAGATTGAAAACAAGTTTAGGATGTTTTGATTTTTTCTCTGTGTCCTCTGTGCCTCTGTGGTAAATATTTTTTGACTTTTTTTTGTGTTTATAATCCTCTAAGGGTTATGAAATTCAGCACCTTTTCTCAGGTAAAACCACCAGTTGATCACAATACACACGCCGTAAAATATTGCGAATCCATAAAGCGCATTTTCAGGAGTTGTCGCTTTAATTTGCTCACCAAAAACTTTCGGAATATAAAATGCGCCGTAGGCTGCTATCGCCGATGTCCATCCGAGTACGGGACCGGCTTGCTCTTTATCGAACACCATAGCAATGGTTCTAAAAGTAGAACCGTTACCAATACCGGTTGCAGCGAACAATAATAAAAACAGTACAAAGAAAGGAACAAAGAATTCTTCTGGTGTCGCAGAGTTGTATGCGGCTTTCATATAATAAGCAACTCCCAGTGCGCTACCGACCATAACCACTGATACGATTTGAGTTACTTTTGCGCCGCCCATTTTGTCGGCAATCCAACCACCAACTGGACGTATCAATGCACCAATAAATGGCCCCATCCACGCATACATTAACGCACTTGGCCCGTTATTGTTGATAGTTTCATGAGTCATTACTCCGTCAATCATAATATGTTGATAACCAAAAATAACTTTGATAGCTAATGCAAATGCTGCTGAGTAACCAATAAATGATCCGAAGGTCATGGTATAAATGACACTCATCGCCCAAGTATGTTTGTTATCAAATATTTTGTATTGATGAGTTAAGCTCTCGCCGATACCGCCGGGTAAAAATTTCAAACCGTAGACAGTTAAAACCACCACAATCACTAAAACGATTTCTTTTGGAATACCAAATCCTGAACCGTTTGCAGCTTCTGGTAATAATAACCACAATCCAAACGCCGCAGTCATAAAGCCTATGAGTAACATTAAAATTATTTTTGAAATCGCGCTTACCGGATTTCCAATGTTTGGAGAAACGTGACTGGCTTTTAAGTTGTTCATTCCGAACCAGCCAATAATTGCCAGCGGAATTAAAAATAACAACCAAATAAATCCAGCATTTTGAATCCATGTTTCACTGCCAGCAGGAATTTTTCCAATTAGTGTTCCGCTGGTATTTTGCAATATCATTGATTCACCGCCAAACACACCAAAAGTCATTACCAGAGGTACTAAAATTTGCATAGTAGTGACACCGAAGTTTCCTAGTCCCGCATTTAATCCTAACGCTAAGCCTTGTTGTTTTTTAGGAAAGAAAAAACTAATATTCGACATAGATGAGGCAAAATTGCCACCGCCAAAACCAGATAAAAGTGCTAGTAGCTGAAACACCCACAAAGGCGTGTTTTGATCTTGGAGAGCGATGCCCGCTCCGACGGCAGGTAGCATCAATAATGCAGTGGTAAATACAATGGTATTTCGTCCACCGCAAAGCCGAATAAAAAAGCTACTCGGTATTCTTAACGTTGCTCCAGTTAATCCAGCGATTGCCATTAGCGTAAACAATTCTGACTTGGCGAAAGGAAAACCAAGGTTTAACATTTGTACGGTAATAATTCCCCAATATAACCACACAGCGAATCCTGTAAGTAGACTTGGGATTGAAATCCAGAGATTGCGATTAGCAATTTTTTTGCCTTCGCTTTCCCAGAATTTGGGATCTTCGACGTCCCACTTTTGTATATCTGACATGACTTTTTTACTCCTACAGAGTGATAGCTATTTCCCTTTCTGTTGTCAGAAAGGGATGATTTTTTATAAAATTTCGCTTTCTTTTTTCGCGTGAATAATGGAGTAGTTCATCCAGACCATGCACACGGCGACAAGCCCAAACATCAACATAAAGTTCGAAGAACGTACATTGGTGTAATCAGAGAGTAGTCCGAAAAATATAGGTAAAGTAAATCCACCGAGTCCACCTAAAACACCAACCATGCCTCCGACAGACCCCATATTGTTCGGATAATAATCGTGAATGAGTTTATACACGCTGGCTTTACCAAAACCTTGCGCCATACCAACGATAAAAACGAGACCAGTAAATAACCAAACGTTAAGCCCGATATTAAATTGGATATTGCCTTCAACACCTTTTACGATAAAACTAGTTTCAGGGTAAGAAAGAATAAATAAGCAAACGGCTGAAATCCAGAATACCCACCAGTTGACTGTTCGCGCACCCAGCTTGTCAGAAGAGTAACCACCAAGCGCTCTGACTAAACCGGATGGAAGCGTAAAAATCATAGTAATGATGGATGCAGTTTTTAAATCGAGATTGTATTCGCCCATATAATAGCGAGGAAGCCAAAGAGCCAGTGCTACAAATCCACCAAAGACAAAGTAATAATAAAGACCAAAGCGCCATACCCTCAATTCTTTTAATGGTGCGAGTTGTTCAGCCAGTGTTTTATGAGTGCCTTTTTCTTTACGCTCTTGTTGATGGGGGTCATCGAAAGTTAAAAACCAAAAAACAATCGCCATTAATAACATCGCAATTGAATAGTAAACGGGAACCATGCGCCAACCAACAGCAACCACAATGAGTGGTGCAACTAAATTAGTAATTGCAGCCCCGGCATTGCCCGCTCCAAATATTCCCATTGCAGTACCTTGCTTTTCCTTCTCAAACCATGCAGAGGTATAAGCAATTCCGATTGCAAACGAGCCACCAGCTAAACCGACAAATAATCCTGCCACAAGATATTGCCAATACTCAGTCGCGTAGGCTAGACCATAAGTGGCTGCCGCAACGAAAACCATTTGAATAAAATAGACAATTCGTCCTCCGTAATAGTCGGTCAAAATTCCGAGCGGCAAACGAGTGATTGAGCCGGTTAAAATTGGTGTCGCTACCAATACACCAAATTGAGTGTCGCTCAATCCAAGCTCTTGCTTTATTTTTATACCTATAATTGAAAACATAGTCCAAACTGCAAAGTTAAAGGCAAATGCGACAGTGTTCATCGCCAGTACAGTATTTTGTTTTGTTTTATGACTTGCCATACCAAACTCCTTAAAATAGATGACAGGATTTAACGTTATCTTCATTGGCAGATTAACAACGCTCTTAATTAGCCGATTGATCCAGATCAGTATAAATATGACTTGAAAAATGCCAAAAACTTAAAATCTACCCATAAAGTAGTAGGCGGAAAAATGTTATAGAGTATTGTTTTTTAAGGGATTAAAGCTGTTTATGGGCGTTTATTATTTTTCTAATAAATAACATCAACTATTAATGGGTATAATTTCTAAATCTGTTAAAATGGACTGAAAAGCAACCTAATTAGAGTTTGATTTTAGTGGTTTACATTTCTTCTTTTTCAATTAGACAAGTCAAAAATTAAATAACAAATGAACTTCAAATCTACAAAACCGATAGAAGCTGAGAGTGACAGCAGTCGTTCTTTGATTGCTCGGGCAAGCCAAATCATGGCCTTTATTATCGGATTAGGTTTAATAAGTATGATTTCGTCAATGTTGGTTGCTGAAAGCCTAAGTGGAGACGCTGATCAGATAAACCGAGCCGGTTCATTAAGAATGCTTGCTGTGAAAGTTTCGCGAGCCATCCTGCAAGAAAACCAATTGCTAGAAAGCAAGACAGATGAAACGACAACGTCTATCGCCAATAAAGTGATTGAAGCTCACAATGAATTTGATGTTGCTTTTAGTCATCTATTTGATGGTGGGTTAACCGATGAGCTGGATAATTTACAAATCAAAAATCAATTTCAACTTATTTCCAAACAATGGGCTCAAATAAAAAACAAAAAAATATCAATTAACGTAGCTATTTTTGATCAATTTGTTGCGGAGTTAGATCAGCTGGTTTTGTTGATTCAAAGAGAGTCAGAGCGAAAAATAAGTTTGATGAGGGCAATCCAAGGGATCAGTTTATTTTTAGTCATTATTATTGCATTTGTGGTTTTAGTGAGAATCAATCGGACGATTATCGCACCGCTTAAAAAATTAATTAGAGTTGCTGAGGCCGCCGGTCGAGGTAACTTCGATATTGTGTCTGAGTACGATGAAAAAAATGAACTAGGATTATTGTCACAAACGATAAATAATATGTCGCAGGAACTAAAATTAACCCATCAAAATTTTGAGCAACGAGTAACCGAAAAAACTAGTGCGCTGGCTTATGCTATGGAGCAAGAAAGGATTGCAGAAAATCGTTTAGTGATCAT
>Ga0316205_10003438_pt1 | contig 14976 bp, 16 predicted proteins | sample 3monthpyrite_MG_FD_204941 | JGI IMG/M metagenome (GOLD analysis project Ga0316205, IMG submission 204941) | Microbial mat bacterial communities from mineral coupon in-situ incubated in ocean water Damariscotta River, Maine, United States -... | ecosystem: Environmental > Aquatic > Marine >... | reverse complement strand
TTGTCATGGGCCAGCGGCATATCGGTGGTCACCACGCCCGACTTCAGGCGCGGGCCGAGATAGGGGTTGAGGATCACCTCGCCGATGCGGCTGACCTCGCCCATCCCCGACAAAAGCAACAGCGGCGGTTGCAGCACCTCGCCATCCATCACGGTATGGGCCTTGGCCTTGTAACCCAGATTGCGGATCTGCGCCGCGATCACGCCGCCAAGTAGGGAAAACCGCAGATAGGCGCGCATGGACTGCGCCACGGCGATCCAGTCATCGCCCGACGAGCCCTCCATCGTCTCATAGCCCTGGTCTATGATCATGGATATGGCCTGATCATGCGGCGGATCGATGGCGTCGCCGAAGGCATCGTGGGAATACCAGGTCCAGTCGGGGCAGCGGCTGATCCCCACCGCATCGACGCCCAGAAAATAGCTTGCCGCCTTGATATTGGCGGCATTGCGGGTGGCATCGGTGGGGCGCGGGCCGCCGCCTGCCGGGCCGTCCTGCAACAACACGAACGCGCCAAGCGCGCGGCGCTGCGCGAAAGCCGGAGCCGCCTTGCGCACGTAATGCCCGCCTTTGGCCCCGTCCTGCAGCGCCTTGCCCATATCGCCGAACTGCGCCCGCGCGAACATGTCGGCGCGTTTCGGCACGCGCGCCACGCGGGCCTCGTCGATAAAGGTGGTGGGGGTATCGACGCGGGTCAGTTTCTCGAACGGATGCGCGCCATCGACAAAGCGGCGCTTGTCATAAGGATCGCGGTTCAGCGCCGAGCGGGCAAAGCCCGCGCCCAGCCACCAGGCCGGGCCTCTGGTCCTGAATCCGGGCTGCTTGTCCGGTGCCGCCAACGGCCGGTCACAGGCAAGATCCATGGCGCAGGTCACCACCGCCACGCCGAAGCGGTCGCCCAGATAGGGAACCGTCAGCCCGGCATCGTCGCCCCAGGCCAACCCCGCCGCAACGGTCAGCTTGTTTAGGTCGACATCGCTGGCGGCACCCGAATGGGCCTTGGCATCAAAGCCCAGAAGCCGGATGTAATTGGCCAGCACGCAGGCCGTTTCCGTGGCCCGCAGGCAGGCGCGATGGGCCTCGGCATCCGCCAGCCAATCGCATCCTTCCTCGCCCTTGTCAGGGCTCCTCGGGTTCTCGTAGAGGAACACGATCGCATGGCTGTGGCCGTCAATCGTCGCCGGCGGGGCCTGCATGCTTTCCTTGAGATCGGCCATGATCACGTCGATGCCCGAGGCCAGCGTCCTGGTCTGGCGGGTGCGCAGGTCATGCGCCAGCCGGTCGATATCGGGGTTGGTGATCGGCGCGGCCAGCAGCGCCACACCGGGCAGCGTGCAGATCCCCACCATCGCCGCATCCGAGAAATAACCGAAGGCCTTGAGGTGGTTGGCACGCTCGACCGGGTCGGCGGGGATCTCGGCCATCGCCCTGTTGACCAGCCCGTCGCGGATCGCATCCATCATCGCCTGATAATCGGCCATCGCGTTGACGATGCTCTCGGGGGTATCGGGCCTGCGAAAGGACAGGGGGGCCATTGCGGGCACGCCATCCAGATCAACGGTATCGACCCGGGCCAGGCGTTCCAACGGGAAAGGGCCCAGATGAACCGGGCGGTGTTTATCCGAGAATATGCGGGTCATCGGTTTCCTTGCGAGGGGCCGGGGCTGTCTCTTGCATAGCTTGGGCAGCGGGCTTAGTCATGTCACCCGAATGGATGACAATGTGATCTCTCTGCCCCGCGATGCGGCGGCACGGCTTGCGGCTGCGGTGCCGGGGCTGGATTTCGGGCAACACCTGCTGGCCCATATCCGTAGTGCCGCCAGCATCGCCAATTTCGGAGCTTTCTACATCGCCGATATGGCCCGCCCCGACCCGGTGCTGTCGGTCTGGTCGGGTGAGATGAGCGATTACTGGTTCACCCGCAACGCCCGCACCATCCTGTCGAATGACTGGCTGCGCGACGACATCACGGCTCGCATCGCGCGCGCGCCGGGCGGCGGGCTGGCGGTTGAACGCTGGCACCCGCCAGCCGACGACCCTCGCGCGCAGATCTATCTGCGCGACGGGGTGATCGAACGGGTCACGGTTTCGTCGCGTTCGGGCCGGGCCGGGTTCTTGTCCTTCTATCTGCGCGGCGCGGGCGCGGGCTGGATCGGCGAGGCGGAAATTGCCCGGCTGAAACAGGTTCTGCCGCTGGCACATGAGCTGATCGGGCTGCGCCACCGGATCGTCGGATCGGAGGCGTTTCACTTTTCGCCCCGTGCCCGGGCATCGGCGCTCAAGGAACGCGATCTGGGCCGTTTCGGGGCCCTGTCGGCGCGCGAGGCGCAGGTTTGCGACCTGATCGTGCGTGGCATCACCGTGGCGGGCAGCGCGCTGGAACTGGGGGTGTCCGAAAACACCATCCGCACGCTGCGCCGCCGGGCCTACCGCAAACTGGGCACCGCCTCAGCGGCGCAACTGGTGGCGCTGGTCTTTGGCGACGTTGGATAGGGCTTTTCGACCGGGCCGTTTCGTGGAACCATCCGTGCCATATTCGGGAGGTTTCAGATGCGGTTGGACGGAAAGACGGCGATCATCACCGGGGCCGGGTCGGGCTTTGGCGCGGGCATTGCAGCGCGGTTCGCGGCTGAGGGCGCGCAGGTTCTGGTGGTGGACCTGAATGAAGGCGCGGCACAAGGCGTGGCCGCCGATATCGGCGGGACGGCGCAGGTGGCCGATGTCAGCCGCGCGGGCGATGTGGCCGCAATGACCGAGGCGGCGCTGGCCAAATGGGGCCGGATCGACATCCTGGTCAACAATGCGGGCATCACCCATATGCCGAAACCGCTGGAGGAAGTCAGCGAGGAAGAGTTCGACCGCGTCCTGTCCGTCAATGCGAAATCGGTCTACCTGACGGCGCGCGCCATTGTTCCGCATATGAAGGCGGCAGGCACCGGCGCGATCCTGAACGTGGCCTCGACGGCGGGGGTGTCGCCCCGGCCCAACCTCAACTGGTATAACGCCTCCAAAGGCTGGATGATCACCGCGACCAAGACAATGGCGGTGGAACTGGCCCCGTTCGGCATCCGGGTCAACGCGGTCAATCCGGTGGCGGGCGAAACGCCCTTGCTGAAAAGCTTCATGGGGCAGGATACGCCCGAGATCCGCGCCAAATTCCTGTCGACCATCCCGCTCGGCCGGTTCTCGACGCCTGAGGACATCGCCAACGCGGCGCTCTACCTCTGCTCGGATGAAGCCAGCATGATCACCGGCGTGGCGATGGAAGTGGATGGAGGGCGCTGCATATGATGGTGCCGGGGCCGCGCAACCTGATCACCGATGTGCCGGGGCTTCTGGTCGGCAACGCCGAGGACGCGGTGATCAAATCAGGCTCCACCGTCCTGCTGTCCGACCGCCCCTTTACCGCCGCCGTGCATGTCATGGGCGGCGCGCCCGGCACGCGTGAGACCGACCTTCTGGCCCCCGACAAGACGGTGCAACAGGTCGACGCGCTGGTGCTTTCGGGTGGCTCAGCCTTTGGGCTGGATGCGGCCTCGGGCGTGGCCGATGGGCTGCGCGCGCAAGGGCGCGGCTTTGCGGTGGGCGATCAGCGGGTGCCAATTGTGCCCGGTGCCATCGTGTTTGATCTGCTCAATGGCGGCGACAAGGAGTGGTGCGATAACCCCTATAAACGGCTGGGGATCGAGGCATTGCAGGCGGCGGATGCAGAGTTTGCGCTTGGAACGGTGGGCGCGGGCATGGGGGCCACCATCGCGGATCTGAAGGGCGGGCTCGGCTCGGCCTCGCTGTGCCTGCCCTCGGGGCACATGGTGGGCGCGCTGGTCGTGGTCAATGCGCTTGGGCAGGTGACCGTGGGTGAGACGCCGCATTTCTGGGCCGCGCCGTTTGAAATGGCGGGCGAATTTGGCGGCCTTGGCCCGGCACCCTCCTTTGATCCGCAGGCGATGCCGCATCACAAGGGCCGCGCCGGCGAGGCCACGACCATTGCCATTGTCGCCACGGATGCCGATCTGACCCAGGCCCAGGCGACCCGCATGGCCACCGCCGCCCATGACGGCATGGCGCGCGCGATTTATCCCAGCCACACGCCGATGGATGGCGATCTGATCTTTGCCGCCACCACCGGCGCGCGCCCGCTGGACGATCCGGTCTGGGACACGTTGCAGCTTGGCCATGCCGCGGCCCTGTGCCTGACGCGGGCCATCGCGCGCGGGGTCTGGCACGCAACCCCGGCACCGGGCGATCAATTGTCCACCTGGAAAGACCGGTTCATGGCGGGGTGATTACGCCAGACTTCCCTCACGCCGCCGCGCCGGGTACCCTGCATGTCATATCCATTGCACCACAACGGAGAATTTTCATGCGCCTTTTGACTTTCACCACCGCCGCGGCCCTCGCCCTGTTGCCCCTGATGGTGGAGGCCGGATCGGATGATGATCCGATCACCGCCAGCCTGCAGGCCGCGATGGATGCCTATGCCGATGGCGACCTGCAATATGCGCTGGATGAGCTGGCCTATGCGCAGCAACTGTTGAACGCGATGAAGGCCGAGGGGTTGGCCGAATACCTGCCCGCGCCCTTGGATGGCTGGACCATGTCCCTGAGCGACGATGCCGGGGCCGCGATGGGGTTCATGGGCGGCGGCACCATCGCGCAGGCCGAATATTCCGGGCCCGGAAGCAGCTTTACCGTCACGCTGTTGGCCGACAGCCCGATGGTCACCTCGATGGGGGCCATGTTGGGCAATTCGGCGCTGATGGCCTCGATGGGCACCATCTACCGCGTCAATCGCGTCAGTTTCGTGGAGCAAAATGGCGACCTGAGCGGGCTGGTGGCCAACCGCATCCTGGTGCAGGCCGAAAATGGCGATGTCGACACCATGATCGCCCATCTGGAGACGATGGATTTCCGCGCGATGCAGAATTTCGGTCAGTAAAGCATTTCTCGGAATACTTGAGTCATGTTGCATCGCTTGACGCGTTGAAATCTCCGATTTCAGGCAGCGTTAAGCGATGCAGGTTTTTCCGAAGATGCGATAGGTCCCGGGCTTCAGGGCGCGATCAACAGCTTCGCGTCCTTGACACCCAGTGCGTCGGGGAACCGGGCAAGCGCCCGATCCAGCGGCAGCGTGTCCGAGATATCGGTGCGCCACGCACCGCTGGCAAAGCGCGCCTGCACCTCTGATATCACCGCACCCTGTTTTTCGACGGGCGTGCTGCGCATCCATGAACTGAGCCAGAAGCCTTCGATCTTTTTGCCCATGAAAATGAATTGGCCCATTTCGGTCAAGGCGGGCGGCGTGGTGGCCAGCCGACCATAGGGCACCCAGCAGGCCCCGGGGGGCATGGCAAAAAAGATATCGGCCGAAATCTGATCGGCCACGGCATCCAGCAGGATGCGGGGGGCTTGCGCCTTCATCGCAGCCGCGACCTGCGCCGTGAAATCGGTGGCCGTGCTGACCAGAACCTCGGCCGCGCCCAGGGCCTTCAGCGCTTCGGCCTGTTCAGCGCGGCGCACCACGGCGATGGGCGCGATGCCGTTATCCTTGCCCAGACCGATCAGGAACTTGCCAAGCTGCGAGCCACCGGCGGTAAAGACGAAACTGTCCGCACCATCGCTGCGCACGATGTCGAACATCGCCATCGCGGTGACCGGGTTGACGATCAGCCCGGCGGCGTCCTCATCGCGCAGATCCGGCCTGAGCGGGATCATCATGCTTGCCTCGGTCAGGGCATATTCCGCCCATGTGCCCGACCCGCTGCCAAAAAAGCTGACCCGCTGACCGATCAGAGGCGTATCGCCCGCCACAACCTCGCCTACCCCTTCGAACCCGGCCGGGCTGCCCTTGGCGCGCGGCTGCCCGTAGAGGCCCGCAACATACAACAGGTCAGACGGGTTCACCGCCGCGCGGGCCACCTTGATCAATGCCTGACCGGGCCCGACCTCTGGCAGGGGAATATCGGCCAGCTCCACATAGGGCGACAGGTCGCGGGGCATGCCAGTGTCGCGGTTGGTGGCATAGCCATCCTCACGCAACACAAGCGCAATCATCGTTGCGGGCAGGGTCATCGGCAGATCTCCTTGGGGTTCCATTTCAACCTAGGCGCGGGCCGACAAAAGAAAACCCCGGGCCGACGCAACGTCAGCCCGGGGAATGCATTTTATGCAATTGGCGCGGGGTCAGTGCAGGCGCGATCCCACATCCGCGATGGCGGCGTCGATCAACTTGTTGGCCTCTGCGGCGCTGGTTTTCGAGGCGATCACCTGGGCGGCCACATCGACCGCAATCGACACGGCCCGGTCACGCACTTCGCGCACGGCACCGGCTTCGGCCGAAGCGATCTGATCGGTCGCGGCCGCAACACGGCGCACGATAGACGCCTCCAGATCGGCTTTGGCCTGCTCGGCGGCAAGCTGTGCCTCCTCGCGGGCCTGGGCGATGATCCGTTCGGATTGCTCGGCAACCTCACGCTGCTTGCGCTCATAGGAGGCAAGGATGGTCTGTGCCTCTTCACGCAGGGCGCGCGCCTCGTCCAGATCGCTGCGGATGCCCTCGGCACGCTGGTCCAGCATCCCCATCAACAGGCCGGGCACCTTGTAATAGATGATAATCCCGACGAGGACGAGAAAGGCCAGAACAACCACGAAATCGGTGTTGAACAGCGAAAAGAACCCGTCGCCCGCGGCAAAGGCCGGGCTGCCCATGAGAATGAAAAGAAGGCTCAGACGTTTCATATCGCTATCCTTTCAAACGTTCGGCGACAGCCGCGGCAATTCCGGCATCATCAGCCGCGGCAGGGGCGAGGGCCGACACGATCTCGGCTGCCGTATCACGGGCGACGGCTTCCACCGCCTCCAACGCTCCGGCGCGGATCTCGGCGATATGGGCCTCGGATTCGGCGGCCTTGGCGGCGATCTCTGCATCCGCCCTGGCGATGGCGTCAGACAGATCGGCCATGATCTCGGCCCGGGTATCAGCCGCGATTGCCTGTGCTGCGGCGCGGGCATCGGCCAAAGCCTTGTTATAGGCAGCCTCCGCTTCCGCGGCCTGGCGTTTCAGATCCTCGGCGGCAGCTATGTCATTGGTTATCGTGCCCTGACGTTCGGCCAGAACGGCCCCGATCCGCGGCAGCGCCACGCGCGTCAGGATCAGGAAAATCGCCACAATGGCGACGACGAGCCAGAAGATCTGGTTCGGAAAAGTCGAAATGTCGAGCTGCGGCATACCGGGGGCGGCCTCGGCCACCTCGGCAACCTCTGCAACATGTGATGTGTCTTCAGCCATCTTGTCCTCCAGGGAACCGGGTTACCCCGGATCGCCGGCCCATGAGGCCCGCGATCCGGTCGTAAGGATGGTCCGCGAGGGTTTTAGACGGCGAACATCAAGAGCAGGGCGACGAGGAACGCGAAGATCCCCAGAGCTTCTGCAAATGCGATGCCGATAAAGAGGGTCGCGGTCTGGCCTGCGGCGGCCGAGGGGTTGCGCAATGCGCCCGACAGAAAGCTGCCTGCCACGTTGCCCACACCGATTGCGGCTGCGCCGGAACCGATTGCTGCGAGGCCTGCGCCGATATGTGCGAGTTGACCTTCCATGAGAGTTCTCCTTACGATTGGAAGTTTCGAATGATTGGTTTGTTTCGGAAGCCGTGAGGCGCGAGGGTTACCCCGCCGCCACGTCAATGGGATGGGTGCAGTGCGTCCTTGAGATAGACACAGGTCAGGATGGCGAAGACATAGGCCTGGATGAAGGCAACCAGCACCTCAAGCGCCAGAACCGATGTGATGGCCAGGATCGGCAGGACCGAGCCCAGACCGAGGACACCGGCAAAGCCCGCAAAGACCTTGATCACCGCGTGACCGGCCATGATGTTGCCCGCCAGACGAATGGAGTGGCTGACCGGGCGCACGAAATAGGAAATCAGCTCGATCACCGCCAGAATGGGGCGCAGAGGCAGCGGGGCCGACGAGACCCAGAAGAGGCCGAGGAATTTGGTGCCGTTCTTGACGAAACCCAGAACCGTGACCGTCAGGAAAACCGCGAGCGCAAGCACCGCTGTCACCGCGATCTGCGAGGTGGTCGAAAAGCTCATCGGCAGGATGGCGAGAAAGTTTGCCATCACGATGAACAGGAACAGCGTCAGGATATAGGGGAAGAAGCCAAGGGCATCCTTGCCGGCCACGTCTTCGACCATCTTGCGCACAAAGCCATAGGTCAGCTCAGCGGTCGATTGTGCCCGGCTGGGAATGATCGCGCGGCCCGATGTGCCGACCACCATCAACAGCAGGACGGCCAGAACCGCCAGCAACATCCACAGGGTCACGTTGGTGGGCGTATACCAGAAGATCTCACCCTCGCCAAAGAGGCGCGCGGGCTCGAACTGCTCCATCGGGTGGATCTGCAATCCGCTCGGCGCGACGCCGGGGATATCGTGGCTCGATCCGCCGGTTACAATCGCGCCAGCCTCTCCGCCATGGCTGGAACCGCTTTCGGCAAGGGCTTCTGCGCCACTGGCTGCTGTATCTTCAGACACCTGTCATTCCCTCTCGTCGTCTTGCGCGGCCTCTGCGGCCATCGCGTCGCGCTGCATTTCATGCGCCGATCGGATCATGGTCTTGACCCCGGCAACGAACCCCAGCACCGTAAATATCACCATCAACCAGGGCTTGGTGCCAAACAGGGCATCCAGACCAAGGCCGATGAAAAACCCGATCCCCAGACCGGCCACCAGCTCTATCACCATCCGCCAGGCATGCTGCGCCATGGAATAGTGTTCCTCGGTATGGGGCTTTTCGTCGTCATCCCGGCCTTTCAGCCGCTCCAGCCGTTTTTCCAGCGCCTGCAGGCGCTCAGGATCAGGGTGGTCAGACATCGAAATTTCCCCGTCAGAGGTTTCTCGCGGAACCTAGGCAGCCAAAGGGGCAGAGTCAACGCGAAGTTGAGCCTTGCGGTGGGCGCTTAATCATTTGATATAACAAAGAAAAAATCAGATGCGGCATCCTGCCCGCACGGCACGGATCGCGCGACCGGCATTTTACCATATTCAACCTTTTGGTTGAGCATCCGCCGTTGCGCCCACCCGGAACAGCCGCATCAACCGCCCGTCGATAAACAAAAGCCCGGCAAAGATCAGCGCCATTCCGGCAATGTGGAAGATCCCAATGTCCTCGTTCAGCACCAGCACCCCCAACAACACGGCAGATATCGGTGCGATGAAGGTGATGGTCGACGCCGTAGTGCCGCCGACGATGGGGATAAGCCAGAACAGGACAATGAATGACGCAGAGGTCAGCACGAAACCGATGATAACGAGCGCGCGCCAGGTCTCGGCCATCGTGATCACCGGCGCGCCCTCGGCCCACAAGGCCAGCGGCGCGATCAAGAGCGCCCCGAATGTCAGCGACCAGGCCGTCAGCACGGTGCGGTCCATCGCATCCATGCGGCGCAAAAGATTCAGCGCCACGCCATAACATAACGGGGCCGCCATGGTCGCAATCAACGCCCAGGGGTTCGATGCCCCCTGCCCCTGAAAGCTTGGCACGGTCATTACCACGATGCCGAGAAAGCCAAACACAACGCCGACAGATTTCAGCGGCGTCGCACGTTCGCCCGCGGGCCAGACATGGCTGACCAGCACCACCATGATCGGCGTGATCGCATTGACGATGCCCGCCGCGCTGGAGGTGATGAATTGCTGCATCACCGGGTAGATGGTCAGCGGAATGGCATATTGCACCGCGCCGAACACGGCCAGTTGCCCGAAGGCCGCACGCGGCACCGCCCAGGGTGTGCGCCGCGCGAGCAGCCAGATCCAGCAGCCCACCGCCCCCATCCCGACCCGGCCCAGGCCCACGCTGATCGGACCCAGTTCGCGCAACAGGATCTCGTTGAAGAAAAACGACGACCCCCAGCCCATGCCGAGCAGGAAAATCACCAGCCAATAGCGCAATGTCATAAAGAGGATCCCTGGTTCCGGCAAAACCCGGCCACCCTAAACCCAATCCGGGCCCCGGCACAAATCACCGTTCTTGATCCGCATGATCAAGTTCGGCGATGGCGGGCTTTTCCTTTTGCACCGCACCGCGTAGCCTGATCTCCATGCCCGCATCGCTTGATACCGTATTCGCAGCACTCGCCGACCCCACCCGCCGCGCCATCCTGACGATGCTGCTGGAGGATGACATGGCCGTCACCGATGTGGCCGACCCGTTCGACATGTCACTGGCGGCGATCTCGAAACATCTGACGATCCTCGCCGCGGCTGGCTTGATCTCCCAGGAAAAACGCGGCCGCGTGAAGTGGTGCAAGCTCGATCCCGACGCGATGAAATCCGCTTCTGTCTGGATGCAGGGTTTCGGTCAATTCGAGCCGGTCAACCTGGACGCGTTCGAGGCCTTTCTGGCGCAGGAACTGACCCCGCCACCCGACTGATCCCCTTCATCTTGGCAAAAATACCTCGGGGGGTGTCATTATCGCGCCATTGGTCCGAGCGACAATGGCGACGGGCCGCGCCCACACGGGAAAATTGGGGGGAACCCCAAAATCAATGCTCGTCCTTCAGCAGCAACAACAACGCCACCGCCGTCAGCGCCACGCCCACCAACACGAGGGCGGGCGGGATGCCGTTGCCAAACCCGATCTCCCACAGGATCACCCAGCTGGGCGTAAGATATGTATAGGCCATGACTTTTGACGCCGGCAGACGCAGTGCCGCAAACTGCAACAAGACCGTTGTCGCGGCGCTGGCGAAAACCGCCGTATAAACCAGCGTGACCCAGACAATATTCGGCAACGCCGCCCAATCGGTGGCGACCACGTCCCGCCACCCCCACCCCATCAGGGTGATGGCTCCGCCGACCATGGTCCCGAACGCAAACACAATCGCGCTTTCGCCCCGGTTCAGCACGCGCACCAGCGACGCATAAAGCGCGTGCGCAACGCAGCCGACAAAATAAATTGCCTCACCCCGACCGACCTCAAAGGCCAGGGCCGCGTCCAGATCGGCGCGAAAGATCACCCAGAGCGCCCCAACGGCCCCGAACGCCAACGCCACCGACATCCGCCCAGTCATATGCTGACGCAACAGCACAAAGCCAAAGCCCGCCGCCAAAATCGGCGTCAGAGTAAAGACCGCCGCGGCAGACACTGGTGGGGCCGTCTTCAGCCCCTCGAACATCATCACGAAATAAAAGCCAAAGAGCCCGCCCAAGACCAGATAACGCCAGGGCGCGCGAAAAGCGCGGGCGGGCAAGCCGCCGGTCGCCAGGGCGATGCCCGCCACCACGACGGCACCGATGACAAACCGCACCGCATTCAGCGCGATGGGTGCGATTTGATTGGCCGCCTGCGCCCCCAGCGAAAATGACCCCGCCACCAGCGCCGAGAAAACCAACATCGCCAGATGCCCGCGTGAGAGGTTGCCCATCTCAGGCAGGATCCACCGGCCAGTCCTGCACTTTTTCCTTCAGGAACCGCAGAAAGGTCTGCACCTTTGCGGTCCGGTGCAGATCCATATGCGTAACCAGCCACAGCTTGGTCGACCATTCTTCCAACGGCGGCAAGACCTCGACCAGATCCTCATCGTTCAGCACCTCGGCGCGCGAGATGAACCCGATCCCCATCCCGGCCCGCACGGCATGACGAAACGTGTCCATCTCGTTGGTGCGGAACACGATACACTCATCGGGCACCAGATCGTTCATCCAACGCAGAAAGGGCACGCGCGTCTGTTCGACCGTGGTCCCGATAAACCGGTGGCTGTCCAGATTGGTTTCATCGGGCAATCCATGCGCCGCGACATATTCCTTGGTCGCATAGAGCCCGACCGAGCTGGTGCAGAAAGGCTGCACGATATTGTCGGGGCTGTCGCCCGGTTTGCCGGCGCGAATGGCAACATGCGCCTCGCCGTATTCCATGCGGAAAAGGCGGCTGTCGGTGACCAGCTGCACTCGCAAATCGGGGTGACGCTCCTGAAATTCGCCCATCGCGGGCACCAGAAGGCCCGACAGCACGCTGATCGAAGTCACGATCAGATCACCGGTCACCTCGTTGCCGCGCCCCTTGATGCGGCCCGCCAGTTGCGAAAACTGATCATCGGCGCGCGAGCCGACGCTCAGCAGATCCTGCCCGGCCTCGGTCGGCGTATAGCCGCGCGCGTGGCGCTGGAAGAGTTTCGCCCCCAATCGCCCCTCCAGCGCGTCGATATGGCGGATGACGGTGGCATGATGCACGCCCAGCACATCCGCCGCGCCGCTGACGGTTCCCATGCGCGCAACCTGATAGGCGGTGCGAATCTCGTCCCAATGGTCAAATGACATTCTGCGCGCTCCTGCACATACGGTCTAGCATTTGGCCAGATTGTGCCTGATCGCGCAAGGCCCAATATCCGTTCGACCACAGCAACGCTCTCAGACAGGATCAACCCCATGTCCCATTCCATCTTGCGTATCGACGCCTCCGCCCGCCGCGAAGGCTCCGTCTCGCGCGACCTGACCGACCAGGTTGTCGCCAAATTCAGCGGTGCCGCCGTGACCACCCGTGATCTCGCCACCGGCCTGCCGCTTATCGACGAGGCCTGGGTCGGTGCCAATTTCACGCCTGCCGATGACCGCAGCGACGATCAGCGTGAAACCCTGGCACTGTCCGACACTCTGATTGCGGAGCTTGTTGGTGCCGACACGATCGTCATTGGCCTGCCGATCTACAATTTCGGCGTGCCCGCCGCGCTCAAGGCCTGGGTCGATCTGATCGCCCGCGCCGGCGTGACATTCAATTATACCGAGACCGGCCCCAAAGGCGCGCTGGAAGGCAAACGCGCCATCCTGGTCATGGCTTCGGGCGGTGTTCCGGCAGGCTCGCCGGTGGATTTTGCCACCACTTATATGAAGCATCTGCTTGGCTTCATCGGCATCACCGATGTGGAAATCATCGCCGCCGAAGCGCTGGCCGTGAACCCCGAGGCAGCGCTGCAAGCCGCCAATGACGCGATTGACGCGCTGGCCGCCTGATCCATCCTGACAAACCGCATCCGGCGGGTTCCTTCCGCCGGGTGCCCACCTATCCCGCGCCCGCCCCCCGTACCGGGACTTCCCAAAACCACACCCGCCCTGCTACCCTCGCTTTCATGTTCCGGGGTTTTCTAATTCTTCTGGCCTGTCTCTGGGCCGCGCCCGCGCTGGCGCTGACCTGCTCGATCTCGTTTAGCATGCAAGTAACCCGGGGCATCGGCCCTTACCCTCCGGGCACAATACTGACCGGCACGGCGCAGTTCGAAACCGTGCGCAGCTTTCGCCAGGAGGGCGGGGCCACCGCCCATCTGGCCACTGGCACCATGGATCTGGACGGCAATATCACCGGCAGACTCTGGACCCTGATCACCACCAGCCGCACCGAGGCCGCCGATCTGGTCGGCATCTACGCCGTCGATGTCGTCGGGCTGAACTTCGTCGGCCAGGATTTCCGCGGCCCCATGGCGATTACCCTCTATGGCGATCCCGGCAGCTGGCCTTATGACCGCCCCCCCGTCAGCCAAGACGAATGGGACAGCCTGACCCTGCGCCGCACCTTCCAGCTGCACGCGCCCGACACCCAGGATATGCTGGCCGGTGACATCACCCGGTTAACCGCGACCTGTGTTGACTCGCCCGCGCCCGCGGACTAAACCCCGCCGCAATACCCGGAAGCACCTGTCTTCCGGTCCTGGCCCATTGTCAGGATCGCCCCCCGTCAGCGAGGTTTCGCCCACGGGGGTATTGGTGCATTTGGGCATGCCCCCTATCTCGGGGGCATCGATCGACGAATTGGAAAGGGCCGCGCCCGATGTTTGAAAACCTGTCCGAACGCCTCTCTGGCGTCTTCGACCGCCTTACCAAGCAAGGCGCGCTGTCGGAAGATGACGTCAAGACCGCGATGCGCGAGGTTCGCGTGGCCCTGTTGGAGGCCGATGTCTCGCTGCCGGTGGCCCGCTCGTTCATCAAAGCGGTCGAGGCCAAGGCCACGGGTTCCGCTGTGACCAAATCGGTCACCCCCGGTCAGCAGGTCATCAAGATCGTCCATGACGAACTGATCTCGACCCTGACCGGCGAAGGCGACCCCGGCGCGCTGAAAGTCGACAACCCGCCAGCCCCCATCCTGATGGTCGGCCTGCAAGGTTCGGGCAAAACCACCACCACCGCTAAACTTGCCAAACGCCTCAAGGACCGTGAAGGCAAGCGCGTGCTGATGGCCTCGCTCGACACCAACCGCCCGGCGGCGATGGAGCAACTTGCCATCCTTGGCACCCAGATCGGCGTCGACACCCTGCCCATCGTCAAAGGCGAAACGGCACAAGCCATCGCCAAACGCGCCAAGACCCAGGCCAGCCTTGGTGGCTACGATGTCTATATGCTCGATACCGCCGGTCGGCTGCATATCGACGCCGAACTGATCCAGCAGGCGCAGGATATCCGCGACATCGCGACCCCGCGCGAAACCCTGCTGGTGGTCGATGGCCTGACCGGTCAGGACGCCGTGAACGTGGCGCAGGAATTTGACGACAAGATCGGCGTCACCGGCGTGGTCCTGACCCGGATGGATGGCGACGGGCGCGGCGGTGCGGCGCTCTCGATGCGCGCGGTCACCGGCAAACCCATTCGCTTCGTCGGCCTCGGCGAAAAGATGGACGCGATCGAAACCTTCGAGCCCGAGCGTATCGCGGGCCGCATCCTCGGCATGGGCGATATCGTGGCGCTGGTGGAAAAGGCGCAGGAGGTGCTGGAGGCCGAACAGGCCGAGCGCATGATGAAACGGTTCCAAAAGGGCCAGTTCAACATGAACGACATGCGCAGCCAGCTGGACCAGATGCTCAAGATGGGCGGCATGGAGGGCATGATGTCGATGATGCCCGGCATGGGCAAAATGGCCAAACAGATGGAGAACTCCGGCTTCGACGATTCCGTCCTGCGCCGTCAGGTCGCCCTGATCAATTCCATGACCAA
>Ga0316205_10003436_pt1 | contig 14995 bp, 14 predicted proteins | sample 3monthpyrite_MG_FD_204941 | JGI IMG/M metagenome (GOLD analysis project Ga0316205, IMG submission 204941) | Microbial mat bacterial communities from mineral coupon in-situ incubated in ocean water Damariscotta River, Maine, United States -... | ecosystem: Environmental > Aquatic > Marine >... | reverse complement strand
CAACGTCGAGAAATAGGGATTGAGCGATCGCGTCCCGGCAATCACACCCAGTTCGAAATCGACCTTCGGCAGTGTCTCCAGCCAGCCATCCGGCCCGGTTTCCAACTGCTGCGCCGCGGGCCCGTTGATCCAGGCAAAAAGCTCCAGCCCGCCCAGTTCATCCACCACGGCCGAGCCCTGATTGGGCGGGCCCAGCATCACCACACGGCCCATGTTCTCGGGCCGGTTGTCGCGCAGCCACTCGCGCAAAAGGATGCCACCCATCGAATGGGTCACGAAATTGACCCGTGTCTCGCCACAGGCGCGTATGGCAAAGGGCAACGTCTCGCGCGCCAGCTTGTCGATCTCGGCCTGGGTCGAGCGATAGCCAGGCGCTATCACGTCATAGCCTTCGGCCTCAAGCACCTCCTCGAGCACCGTCATGGAATACTGGCTGCGGGCGAGTCCGTGCAGCAGCACGACGCATTCTGCCGCCACAGCCGGAAGCGGGACCAGTAAGGCCAGAAAGGCCGGAACAAGGGCAATCAGGCGCGTCATGCCCTATCAGATAAGCCGCTTTGCGCGATCATGAAAGAGAGACTGACGTAGCGTCAGCGCGCAGGGGTCAAATCCGCTCGGGAATGTCCACCGTCTTGCCCCGGGGGATTTCGGCCTGCACGTCATACATCGGCAGCTCGACCAGGCTGGCCGTGCGCGTCCCGCCATCCTGACAGCGCAGCATGACGGTATCGCCCGGCTGATGCCCGGCCCGGTCCATGAGCGCGATCCCGATCCCGTGGCCCAGATAGGGCGAGTGCGCGCCCGCCGTGATCGCCCCGGCCCGGACACCGTCCAGCTCGACCGGGCCGCCCACCAGCGGCGCCCCTCCCTCGCATTTCAGACCATGCAGGCGCAGCCCGCGCGGCGCTTTGACCAGCGCCGCCTTGCCGATGAAATCTGCCTTGTCGTCATCCACGAACCGGCCCAGACCCACCTCATGGGGATTGGTGCCGGTGTTGAAATCCGACCCCGCGTTCAGAATGCCCGCCTCGATCCGCCGGATGTTCATTGCGTCCAGACCAAAGAGGTCCAGCCCGCAATAGGCCCCTGCCGCCCTGATATGCGCCCAGAGCGCATCGGCATCGTGATGCGGCTCGGTATAGAACTCCCAGCCCAGCTCATTGGTATAGCCGGTGCGCGTGACCCAGACCTTTTGCCCGCCCAGGTCGACCTGAGCGCCCGCGAAATAGGTGAATTTCTCGGGCAATCCCCCGGCGGCGGCCTCCAGGATGTTGAGCGCCTCGGGCCCCTGGACCTGGCTGACAAAGACATCCGGGTCGATGATCTCCACATCCATGCCCGCACCATGGGCCCGCGCCCAGGCATGGAAATCCCCATCCGCCTGCGCGTACCAGAACCGGTCCTCGGCCAGCCGCAGAAAGACTCCATCGACCAGCAGCCCGCCATCCTCGAAACAGGCCAGCCCATAGCCACATCGCCCGACCCTGGCCTTGGTGATGTTCTTGGTAAACAGCTTGTCCAGAAGACGCTCGGCATCGGGGCCGCGAAACTCCAGCGGGAACTCGCCCGTGTGCAGCACCGCCGCGCCGGTGCGCAGCCGCCAATAACCGTCCTCGGTGCTGTGATCGTCAAAGCAGACCGCCATAAGGCGACGGTTATAGACGCAATAGTGCGCCCCCTTGGGCTGCTCATGCGCGTGATAGGGATGCCGTGTGATGGCGTAATCCCAGCCCGCTCCCTCGATGTCGCTTACCACGCTGCGCGTGCGTCCGTCGCCTGATCGCATGGGGGTCTCCTTTGCCAGAAAATCTAAACACCCACCTCACTGGTCGGGCGTTGAGAGAAAATCTACTGCGGAATATGCGGAAACAGAAACCATTTGATCTTGGGTCGGAATTTAGAAAAACTAACCTTATGCCGGACTGGATGCCTTCTCTCAATGCACTGCGCGCCTTCGAGGCGGTGGCCCGCCATCACAGCTACCGCGCGGCAGCGGACGAACTCAACGTGACCCCGGCGGCGGTCAAGCAACTGGTGGCCAAGCTCGAGCACAGCCTGGGCACGACCCTCGTGACCCGGTCGGGGCGCGGCATTGCCCTGACCCCGGCGGGTACCGAGGCAGCCCCCGATCTGCGCAGCGCGATGGAGCGGATGCGCGGCGCGGTGCAGAAACTGCGCGCCCACCGGGCAGATGCGCGGCTCATCGTGACGGTCGAGGCTTCCTTTGCCACCACCTGGCTGGTGCCCCGTCTCGAGGATTTCCGCACCCGCCACCCAGGCATCAGCGTGCTGATCGACAGTGCCCAGAAGATCGTCGACCTGACCCGCTCCGACGCGGATGTGGCGATCCGTTACGGCGTGGCACCCGACCCGCGCCTTGTGACGCACCGGCTCTTTGCCGATCTCGTGGTGCCTGCGTGCAGTCCGGCGAGGGCCGCCGGTCCCCCGGCCCTGAGCGTGCTGGCGGATCTCGGTCGCGCGCCGCTCATCCACTGGGACATGGCGCATCTGCCCTGGGCCACGGCCACGCGAACCTGGTTCGACTGGGGGGCGTGGGGCGCACGCGAAGGGCTCCACGGGCTCGACACCGGCGCGGGCTTGCGGTTCAGCGACTATGGCATGGCCGTCCAGGCGGCGATTTCCGGCCAGGGCGTGACCCTCGCCAGTTGGCCGATCCTTCAGGACCCGCTGGAGGCGGGACTGCTGGTCCAGCCCTTTGCGAACAGTGCCCGCGCCACTGGCATCGGCTATGACCTCGTGACCACGCCCGAAGCGGCGCAGCGTCCCGAAGTCGCCGCCTTCACGGATTGGCTCAGGGGCATCGCCGAGCCGGGCTGACCCGACCCGGCCTTAATGTTGGCCGGAACACTCGAACCCGGCGGTCAGGACGCGCCGGCGAGCGACATGGATTGCCGCTTTTCACGGTTGCGGCGCTTCTGCTCCATCACCACATCGCGCGGCAGCCAATTGTATTTCGTGTCTTCCACCGTCTGGTCCCAGTACAGACGCCCGCCCAGGCGCCACGGGTCCAGCACGATGCCCCCATACATGTCATCGCCCATGGCGCTGATGATCGCGGTGGAATGCTCGAGCCGGAACGGATTGTCGGCGTTGGCAATGGCCCGGTGCAGGTCCAGCGTCTTGAAATTCTCCTGTTCGAGACGCTTTTCTATGTCGTCGGCCCATTGATAGCACAGGCCGCGCGGCTTGATGCCCATGTTGACCTTGGTGTTGTGCACCAGGGGCGGATCGGTGATCTGGTACTGCTTCGCCAGGACGACGGTGTACTCATAGGCGATGCGGGCCGCGCGCTGCGCCTCTTCCGGGTCAACATCGGCGCTCATGGCCTGGATGTTCAACGCCAGCTCGCGCACCTCCGCCGGGTTGGTCGACACCGCGGGCCCTGCCCCGCAGGCAGCCAGCACAAGCAACGACAAGACCGAAAAGGCCTTCAAGAAATTCCGCATCATTTTTTGATCCTCGCACGTCCCCGTTCGCGTCCAAGGATTATCGCGGGCGTGCCCGTCTGTCGAGAGTCGGACATGTAACAAATCCGTGGGTGAGCCCCGCTTTCAACGGGTCCCATCGGCTTGTTTCATGCGCCCCGCACGCCGCGGCCGCAACACCGACAGCGCCACACCGCCCAACACCAGAACGCTCGCCAGCACGAAACGCAGGCTCAGAGCCTCGCCGAGAAAGACCATGCCGCCGGCCATGGCAATGACCGGCACGGTCAGCTGCGCCACCGCGGCCACCGAGGACAGCAGCCTCGGCAGCACCGTGTACCACAGCGCATAGCCCAGCCCCGAGGTGATGGCCCCGGCGACAATGGCGGTGACCACACCCCGCGTGTCGATCTCGACCGGACCACCCGGCAGCGCCAGGCCCAGCGCCACGCCCACCGGCGCGGCCATCAGGAAATTGGCCGCCGTCCCGGCCAGCGCGTCCTCGCTGCCCCGCCCCGCGAGCGAATAGAGCCCCCAGCCCACGCCCGAGACAGCCATAAGCCCGCCGTGCCAGAGGCTCACCGCGCTGCCCGGCCCGGGCCAGAGCAGCCAGGCCAGCCCGCAAAGCGAAACAGCCGCCCCGGCCCAGCGCCGCGGCGGGGTCGCCTCGCCCGCGATCAACCCGCCCGCGAACATCGTGACCTGCGTGACACCAAAGAGAATGAGCGCTCCCAGCCCCGCATCCAGCGCCGTGTAGGCGGTCGAAAACGCATAGATGTAGAGCAGCAGCGCAAACACCCCCAGCGCCCGTCCGCGCCCGCCGAAGCTCAAGCCACCCCGCAGGATCAGGCAGAGCCCCCCTAGCATCACCGCGCCCGCCACCAGACGGATCGAGGCAAAGCTCACCGGGTCCATCCCGCCGCCGATCAGCCCCAACCGGTTCAGAATCGAATTCGAGGCAAAGGCCGTCATGGTCAGGGCCGTGAGAAGGAAGAGGCGCATACGGGCTCGGGCTTTCATCGCAATGTCAGGGGCGTGGCACCCTCCTTCCGGCATGGCCTTGCGGCGGTCAAGGAGGAAACCAGAGTTGGGAACCCGCCCTGGCTTCGCCAGACCGGGCACGCCTGCGGCGGGCGGAGGGGGGGCGCGCTGCGCGCGCCGGTGACCGTGGCACCCCTCTTGGAGGGGTTTCGGCCGGCCGTGCCCTTGGCGGGGGTATTTCGGGCAGGACAATGGGCCGGGTGGGAGGTTTTTCCTAAACGGGCTGCACTGGCCAGATCGCATCCAGGTCACGCAGCCCGGCCCGGATCAGTTCGGCCAGCACGTCGAGATCGATGTTCTCCAGCCTGTTCACATAAAGGCAGGACTTGCCCAGCGCGTGCTTTCCCAGCCGCTCCAGGATGGTGCCGTATTCCTGATAGCCCGGCATGATGTAGATGCTCAGCCGTGCCTTGCGCGGGCTGAACCCGGTGGCCAGAAAATCCCCCTCGCTTCCCGATGCGTAGCGGTAATGATACCGCCCGAACCCGATGATCGACGGCCCCCACATCCTGGCCTCGAAGCCGGTGACGTCACCGAAAAGATCGAGCAGAATCTCCCCCTCCCGCCGCCGCCTCTCGGGCACGACGGCGGCCAGGAAATCCTGCGGGGTCTGCGCGGTCACCTGTGTCTTGTTGGCCATCTTCATCCCTTCAAAGCCGCGCCCATCCTAGCCTGAAATCCGGGCGTTGATCACCCACAGACCCTTCCCCCGCCCTGCCCCCTCTGGCATACTCTCCAAAACCAAGAAAAGCAGAGCAGCGCACCCCATGTCCGACCTTCTCGCCACCAGCTCCGATCCCGGCACCTATGACGCCTCCTCCATCGAGGTGCTCGAAGGGCTGGAACCCGTGCGCAAGCGCCCCGGCATGTATATCGGCGGCACCGACGAACGCGCGCTGCATCACCTTGTCGCCGAGGTGCTCGACAACTCCATGGACGAGGCCGTGGCAGGCCATGCGACCCGCATCGAGGTCGAGCTGCACGAGGATTTCGCCATCACTGTCCGCGACAACGGCCGCGGCATCCCCATCGACCCGCACCCGAAATTCCCCGACAAGTCCGCCTTGGAAGTGATCCTGTGCACGCTGCACGCGGGCGGCAAGTTCTCGGGCAAGGCCTACCAGACCTCCGGCGGTCTGCACGGTGTCGGGGCGTCCGTGGTGAATGCGCTCAGCGACACGATGGTCGTTCAGGTGGCCCGCGACAAACAGCTCTACGAACAGCGCTTCTCGCGCGGACTGCCGACGGGGTCGATCCAGAAACTCGGCCCTACCCAGAACCGCCGCGGCACCACCGTCACCTTCCACGCGGACGAGGAGATTTTCGGCCACCACCGCTTCAAACCGGCGCGGCTCTTCAAATCGATCCGCTCCAAGGCCTATCTCTTCTCCGGCGTCGAAATCCGCTGGAAATCGGCCATTTCGGACGGCGAAACCCCGCAGGAGGCCACGTTCCACTTCCCCGGCGGGCTCAGCGACTACCTCAGGGAATCGCTCGGGTCCGCCTCGACCTACGCCGACCAGCCCTTCGCCGGAACGGTCGAGTTCCAGGAGCGCTTCGGCGCCCCGGGCAAGGTCGAATGGGCGATCAACTGGACGCCTTCGAGGGACGGGTTCCTGCAAAGCTACTGCAACACCGTGCCCACACCCGAGGGCGGCACCCATGTGGCGGGCTTCTGGGCCGCGATCCTCAAGGGGATCAAGGCCTATGGCGAACTGGTCTCGAACAAGAAAGCCGCCCAGATCACCCGCGAGGACCTGATGGCGGGCGGCTGCGCGCTGGTCTCCTGCTTCATCAGCGAGCCGGAATTCGTGGGCCAGACCAAGGACCGCCTCGCCACCACCGAGGCCCAGCGCCTTGTCGAAGGCGCGGTGCGCGACCATTTCGACAACTGGCTTGCGGCGGACACCAAATCCGCCGGGGCCATCCTCGATTTTCTCGTGCTCAGGTCCGAGGAACGCCTGCGCCGCCGCCAGGAGAAGGAAACCCAACGCAAATCCGCCACCAAGAAGCTGCGCCTGCCCGGCAAGCTGGTCGATTGTTCCTCGAACGCCCGAGCGGGCACGGAATTGTTCATTGTCGAGGGCGACAGCGCCGGTGGCTCGGCCAAGATGGCCCGCAACCGCGTCAATCAGGCGCTCCTGCCCCTGCGTGGCAAAATCCTCAACGTGCTCGGCGCGGCCAGCTCGAAACTGGGCACCAATGCCGAGATTTCCGACCTCACCCAGGCGCTTGGCGTGGGGCTGGGCGCGCGGTTCAGCATCGACGACCTGCGCTATGACAAGATCATCATCATGACCGACGCGGATGTGGACGGCGCGCATATCGCGGCCCTGCTGATGACCTTCTTCTTCACCCAGATGCGGCCCATGATCGACGCCGGGCACCTGTATCTGGCCTGCCCGCCCCTCTTCCGCCTCACCCAGGGGGCCAAACGGGTCTACTGCCTTGATGAGGCCGAGCGCGACGCCTGGCTGGAAAAGGGCCTGGGCGGCAAGGGCAAGATCGACGTGAGCCGCTTCAAGGGCCTGGGCGAGATGGACGCCAAGGATTTGAAAGAAACCACGATGGACCCCGGCTCACGCAAACTGATCCGGGTGACGATAGACGAGGATGAACCGGGCGAGACCGGCGATCTGGTGGAGCGGCTGATGGGCAAGAAGCCGGAGCTGCGGTTCCAGTACATCCAGGAAAACGCGCGGTTCGTGGAGGAGTTGGATGTTTGAGTAAACCGTTAAACTATTTTCTAGCTTCTATCGAACGTGCCAAATCCTTGGTTGAGAGATCAGATCAATCTGACACAGAATGTGACGATATCTTGCGGGCTGCAGCGGTTATCGCTGTCGCCGCGTACGATCACTACTTCACGTCAAAGTTCTGTGACGTGCTTTCTAGTTACGGAAAGCCAAAGAAAATCAGCAAAGTCGATGTGGGCTCTAGAATATCAGAGGTTAAGTTGTTCGTCGAAACGAGTGAGCGAATAATCAACGAATGGGTGAAGTCCAAGAAGCTGCCCTCAGTGTCATCGGTTAGCGATTGAATGTGTGGATTCGTTGACCTCAAAAAGAAAAGGCCTCCATTTTTGGGAAGCGCCTCCCGCGCGGAATCAAGGCCGAAGGCCGCCGCGCGATCGCCAGACCGCCCCCCGGTCTGGCGATTGGCTGCCGCTGGCGCTTCGCATCAAGAATCTTCGGACACGGCAACCATAAAGCGCCCCGCACCCCGGCAGGTCACCATCCCGCGGTCTGGCCATCGCGCGGCTCGTGACACAGGTCGGAACTCAGGCAAGACCGCAGGCCGGGCTTGTAGGCCGGGCTTCAGCCCGGCACCCCCTCAATCCACCACCACCACCCGCACCTTCCCGCGCCCAAACTCCTTCACCAGCGCATTTCGCCCCGCCGCGTTCCCGGTGTGCAGCCTCACGCATCCCGCCGACGCGGGCCGCCCGCAACCCGTAGGCCGGGGTTCACCCCGGCACTCCTGAAAACTGCGCGGAGGGGCTGTAAGCCGGATTCTGTCGAAGGATTGCCAGAGGCAATCCCAAGGATGACCATTCATCTGGATGCGCTGTTACCAACGCATCTCAAGCTGCCAACCCGGATCGTCTGGGCCAAGACAGCCCCATGGTCGAACCAACACGCGATCCCTATTTGGCATTGCTCCCGGTGGGGCTTGCCTTGCCGGTCCGGTTGCCCGTCCCGCGGTGGGCTCTTACCCCACCGTTTCACCATTGCCGAGTGAATTGCGAAGCAAATCACGGGGCTGTCTCTTCTCTGTGGCGCTTTCCCTGGGGTTGCCCCCGCCGGGGGTTACCCGGCACCGTTGCCTTGTGGAGTCCGGACTTTCCTCGGCGTGAAATTTGGCAAGCCAAATTTCGCGCCAACCTGCGACAGGGTAATTCATTTCGCAGAAATGAAATACCCGAGAGCAGGCCAATGCGACACTTGACCAACAAAACACACGCCGCGGCCATCCGCCCCTCCGCGCAAGACCCGACCTAAGCACCCGCAGCGCCCCGGTCAACCGGGAACCGCGTGGCAATGTCGCGCAGCACGGCGATGTCCCACCCATCCAGCGGCCCGGTCGCCCAGGGTCGAAACCGCAGACGCATGGCCTTGAGCACATCCGCATCCGAAAACCCGGGCCTGTACCCCACGGCCCCGGCCAAATCGCGAAATGCACCCGGATTATCATCGGGCGCGCTCACCTGCGGCCACACGGCCAGGCCCTGCAAGGCCAGCCGCCGCCAGTCGAAACGCGGCCCGGGATCGTCCTTGCGATCCGGCGCGATGTCCGAATGCCCGATCACACGCTCGGGCGGAATATCCCAGCGATCCATGATCCCCCGCGCCATCCGCTCCAGAACGCGCATCTGGGGCTCGGGGAACGGCGCATCGCCGGTGTTGGCCAGCTCGATCCCGATGCAGTGCGAATTCATGTCCTCGCCCACATCTCCCCAACCGCCCAGACCCGCGTGCCAGGCGCGCGCACCCTCGCGCACCAGCTGCCAGACCCGCCCGTCCTCGGCGATCACATAATGGCACGACGCCCGGGCCTCCGGACAGCAAAGCCGCTCCACCGCCGCCTCCGCGGTGTCCATGTTGGTGAAATGGATCAGCAGGGTGTCCGGCGCACCCGCCCGTTCGTTCACGTTGGGCGAGGGACGCCAGACCGTATCGTCCGGAAGGTAATCTGGCAGGGTCTCAGCCACCCACGGCCTTGCGGAAAGGTGCAGGGGTCCACGCACAGGCAAACCCGTCCCCGTCCGGATCCAACCCCTTGCGGTCGCGCTCGGGGCCACCCGAGGCCAGGAAATCCTCCTGCGCCTTGTCGGGCGACGGATACTTGGCACAGTTTCTGGCATAGCGATTGCCCGCCGCGATCGCGAGGCGGCTGTAGACCTGCGTGCCGACCGGATGCTTGGATTGCAACGCATAGGCCACGATATTCGGCCGCGACCCGCCCGAGCGGGTTGGCAGCGCACCAGGCTCGATCACCTGGTACTGCGCGCGGTTCGCGGCGATGCGCGCCGCGTCGCTTTCGATCGTACGCTGCTCGCCCACTGCCTCGAAATCATTCTCGCGGCTGATCCCGGCACTGTCGGTCACGGCAGGTGGCGGGTTCGACGGGTCCGCCTCGACCGGCAGGATGCCCGAGTTGGCCTCTGCCCGCGCCCGGTCCGTCGCGTCCAGAGCGGCCAGGGTGTCGCTTGCCACCGAGCCTGTGCCTGTGCCTGAGCCCGCGCCTGTGGTCTGCGTGCTTTCCGTGCTTACCACGCCCTGCGGCACCACTGATCCGCTGGTCAGCGCCGCATCGCGCTGTGCCCTGGTCTCCTGGTACTCGTCATAGTCGCCAAAGCCCACGCCCCTGCCCGTGTCCGGCGCACCGCTCTCGGGGATTGCGGGCGTACAGGCCGCCAGGGCCACCAGGCCCATGCCAATTGCAAACATCCGCATCGTCGTTACGCGCCTCATCATGTTTTCGGGCGGGTTTACCACCATTTCACCGGCTTTTCCACAAAACCCGCCGAGCGCTCGAGCGCATAGGCACAATTCAGCAGATCACCCTCTTCCCACGGGCGTCCGATCAACTGCAGCCCAAGCGGCAGCCCCTGCCTGTCCAGCCCGGCGGGCACGGCTATCCCCGGCAGCCCGGCCAGGTTCACCGTCACCGTGAAGACATCGTTGAGATACATCTGCACCGGATCGGCATCGGCCATCTCGCCCAGACCGAACGCAGCACTCGGCGTGGCCGGTGTCAGGATCGCATCGATGCCCGCCGCGAAGACCTCTTCGAAGTCGCGCTTGATCAGCGCACGCACCTTGCGGGCGCGGTTGTAATAGGCGTCATAGAACCCGGCGGACAAAACATATGTACCGATCATCACCCGGCGCTGCACTTCCGGCCCGAACCCCTCGGCGCGGGTCTTCTCGTACATCTCGGTGATACCGTCGCCCTGTGCCAGTTTCGCCCGGTGGCCATAGCGCACCCCGTCATAGCGCGCGAGGTTCGAGGACGCCTCGGCCGGCGCAATCACGTAATAGGCGGGCAATGCGTATTTCGTATGCGGCAACGAGATGTCGACGATCTCGGCCCCGGCATCCTTCATCATCGCGATGCCGTCCTGCCACAGTGCCTCGATCTCTGCGGGCATCCCGTCCATGCGGTACTCGGCCGGGATGCCGATCCGCTTGCCCCTGATGTCCCCGGTCAGGGCAGCCTCGAAATCCGGCACCGCCAGGTCCGCACTGGTGCTGTCCTTGGGGTCATGGCCGCACATCGCCTCCAGCATGATGGCACTGTCGCGCACGGTCTTGGTCATCGGCCCCGCCTGATCCAGGGACGAGGCAAAGGCCACAATCCCCCAGCGCGAGCACCGGCCATAGGTCGGCTTGATGCCGGTGATGCCGGTAAAGGCCGCGGGCTGTCGGATCGAGCCGCCGGTGTCGGTGCCCGTGGCGGCCAGGCAAAGATCGGCGGCCACCGCACTGGCCGAGCCGCCCGAGGACCCGCCCGGCGTCAGCGCCGCGTCATCATTGCCGCGCCGCCAGGGGTTGACCACGCTCCCATAGACGCTGGTCTCGTTCGACGACCCCATGGCGAACTCGTCCATGTTGAGCTTGCCCAGCATCACCGCGCCCGCGTCAAAGAGGTTCTGGCTCACGGTGCTTTCATATTCGGGGATGAACCCGTCGAGGATGCCGCTCGCCGCCTGACTTGGCACGCCTCTGGTGCAAAAGAGGTCCTTGATGCCCAGCGGGATGCCGCACATGGCAGGCGCATCGCCCTTGGCCAGCCGCGCGTCTGCGGCCCGGGCCTGCTCGCGCGCCAGATCGGGCGTGTTGTGCACAAAGGCGTTCAGCGCGCCCGCGCCCTCGATGGCATCCAGACACGCCTGCGTCAGTTCGGCGGCGGCGATCTCCCCGGCGCGCAGCTTGTCGCGGGCCTCCGAGATGGTGAGCGCGTTCAGATCAGTCATCATTCCACCACCTTCGGCACCGCGAAAAAACCCTCGCGCGCATCCGGCGCGTTCGACAGAACCTTGTCCTGCTGATCGCCATCGGTCACCTCGTCCACACGGCGCTTGAGGCGCATGGGCGTCACACTCACCATCGGCTCGATGCCTTCCACGTCGACCTCGTTCAGCTGCTCGATGAACCCGAGGATCGTGTTGAACTCGTCCGCGAGCGCCGGCAGAGCGTCATCTTCAACCTTGATACGGGCCAGCTTGGCCACGCGCGCGGCAGTGTCTGTGTCGATGGACATGAACGGTTTTCTCCGGAAATTTCGGACCCTCGTTTACCGCCCCGCGCGCCGCCCCGCAAGGCGGCGGCGGGAGGATTACGGGGCGTGACGGCGGCTCGGCCCGAGACGGCGCCGTCTCTCACGCCGCGCGCAGGTAAAAAAGCTTGGAAACGATCTGCCAGCGGTCGTCGTGGAAAAGCAGCGTCAGCGTGTCGTCGAATCGGTGTCCGGCCCAATCGTTTTCGACCTGGACAATTGCCATATCTCCGGTGACATCCATGCTGTTGATGCGCCAGTAGGGCTTTGATCCGGGTGCTGCCGCCTCACCGGATACGCCCTGAATGAATGCCTCGAGGTCATCCCACTCCAGTTCTCCGTCGAAATGCCCGATGCAGCAGGCTTTTGGATGAAACGCCTGCCGAAGCATCGCGCCATCGCCCCAGACCATGCCTTCCACATAGGTTTGAACCGTATCGACGATCGCCACCATTTTCTGTTTACCGAACCCCATCATATTCCCCAATATTTCCACTTCCCCGCGAATTCCCATCGAGAAGGTGACAACCGAAAAACCCGCGTTAAACTAACACAAACCCGCGTTAGACCGCCACAAAAAGGAGATCATGCGATGAAAATCATCTGGCTCGGCCACGCCTCATTCCGCCTCGAGATCGGGGGGCAAGTGCTCCTGATCGACCCCTGGCTCACCGGAAACCCCATGCTGGACGAGGGTCAGCACGGCGCCGCCACGACCGGGGCCACGCATATCCTTCTGACCCACGCGCATTTCGACCACGTCGCCGACACGGTGCGGCTGGCCCGCGAACTCGGGGTGCCGGTGGTGGGCCAGTATGATCTGATGTCGCATTGGGAAGCCTCTGAGAACATTGAAACAATCGGCTTCAACAAGGGCGGAACCGTCGACCTTTCAGGCGTTGCCGTGACCATGGTCAACGCGGTTCATTCCACCTCGTTTTCCAGCGACAACGGCCCCACCGTGCCCGGCACCGAATGTGGCTACATGATCGCGGGCGAAGGCCGCACGATCTATGTCTCCGGCGACACGGACGTGATGGCCGACATGGGCGTCTTCCACGACCTGCACCAGCCCGACATCGGCATCATGTGTGCAGGCGGGCATTTCACCATGGACATGAAACGCGCGGCCTATGCGGCCAAGACATTCTTTGATTTCAAGACATTGATCCCCTGCCACTATCGCACCTTCCCGCTGCTGGAACAATCGGCCGAAGCGCTCGTGGCCGCCCTCCCGGACGTCAATGTGATCGAGCCTCAGGTGATGCAACCGATTGAAATTTGAGTATTTTCAGAAAGATGAAGAGCAGCAGCGGCGTCATCTTGCGCCGAATACTCACCCCCGCCTTTCTGCAAAGAACGCCTTGAGCAGGTCCTCCGAGGCGCTGGCCGCGAGTCCATCATATATTTCAGGCACATGATGCGCCTGAGGATGGGCAAACACCCGCGCGCCATGGGCGACGCCGCCGGACTTGGGATCGGCGGCCCCGTAATACAGCCGCGCGATGCGGGCGGCGGCGATGGCAGCGGCGCACATGGCACAGGGCTCGAGCGTCACATAGAGATCGCAGTCGGGCAGCCGCTCGGTGCCCAGGACCCGGCAAGCCTCTCGAATCACTTGGATTTCCGCATGGGCCGTGGGGTCGCACCCGGCCCGCGTCCGATTGCCATCCGAGGCCAGGACCGTGCCCTCGGGCGAGACGAGAACCGCCCCCACCGGGACCTCGCCCCGGGTGGCCGCGGCGCGCGCCTCGTTCAGAGCCTGTTCCATGAAGCTTGTGAACACCATACCCCTCTTTGCCCGCAGGCAGGCACTTTCGCAAGCATCCTGAATGGGTTATGGCGGGATCATGTCCAACACCCCTCCCCCCGCCTCGCCGCCTGGTGATCGCATCGCCAAGGTCATCGCCCGTGCCGGCGTTGCCAGCCGCCGCGAGGCCGAGCGCCTGATCGAGGCAGGCCGCGTCGCGGTCAACGGCAAGACCATCGACCGCGCCGCGCTGAACGTGACCCCCAAGGACCGGATCACCGTCGACGGCAAGCCGCTCGATGCCCCCGAGCCGCCCCGGCTGTGGCTCTATCACAAACCCACCGGCCTCGTGACCACCACTCGCGACGAACAGGGGCGCCAGACGATTTTCGACAACCTTCCCGAGGACTTGCCGCGCGTGATGAGCGTGGGCCGACTTGATCTGAACTCCGAAGGTCTCCTGCTTCTGACCAATGATGGCGGGGTAAAACGCAAGCTTGAACTGCCCGCGACAGGCTGGCTCCGGCGCTACCGCGTCCGGGTCAAGGGCCGCCCCGTCGATGCCACTTTCGAGCCGCTGCGCGCGGGGCTGACCGTTGACGGCGAACGTTTCCAGCCAATGCAGGTCACGCTGGACCGCCAGACAGGTGCCAACGCCTGGGTCACCGTGGCCATCCGCGAAGGCAAGAACCGCGAAGTGCGCCGCGCAATGGAGGCCGTCGGGCTGAGCGTCAACCGCCTCATCCGCACATCTTATGGCCCCTTCCAGCTGGGTCAGCTCAAGCCAGGTGCCGTCGAGGAGGTCCGCCCCCGCATCCTGCGCGATCAGCTGGGCATGGAGCAGCCGGAAAAGCTCAAGCCCGGCAATCGGAGCCCGAAAAGACGCCGCAAATAGAGACGCTCAGCCCCCGCCGGACCAGCTTCTGCGATAGGCACCGGGCGATTTGCCAAAGCGTTTGCGGAACCGCGCAGCCAATTGCGAGGTGCCGGAAAACCCGGTGGCGGCGGCGATCTCGGCGATGCTCAGGTTGGTTTCGTTCAAGAGCGCATGGGCCCGACCCACCCGCAATTCGGTATAGTACTCCACCGGTGACACGCCCGTATGCTGGCGAAAGAGACGTTCAAGCTGACGGCGCGAAATGCCGACCTCGTCGGCGATGTCCAGCACTTCCATGGGCGTCTCGATATGCTCCTGCATCAGCCGGATCGCGGCAATGAGATGCGGGTTGCGGCTGCCAAGGGCCGCCGAATAGGCCGATTTCTGCGGCATCGTCTGGGCGCTGGCGCGGGTGTGCAGGCACATGTCCGCCACGATCATCGCCAGGTCCTTGCCATGGTCGCGCTCGATGAGGTCCAGCATCATGTCCGTGGCCGCGTGCCCGCCGCCGCAGGTGATCAGCCCCCGGTCGTTTTCATAGAGGTTTCCCGTCGGTTCAAGCTCTTGGAAAATCTCGACAAATCCCGGCTTGTTTTCCCA
>Ga0316205_10003434_pt1 | contig 14998 bp, 14 predicted proteins | sample 3monthpyrite_MG_FD_204941 | JGI IMG/M metagenome (GOLD analysis project Ga0316205, IMG submission 204941) | Microbial mat bacterial communities from mineral coupon in-situ incubated in ocean water Damariscotta River, Maine, United States -... | ecosystem: Environmental > Aquatic > Marine >... | reverse complement strand
CAATGTCTCGCCGCCCGCGCGTGTTGCCGTCAACCTGCACGACGTGCTGGATCGCGCCCGGCGGTCGGCGGCGGTGGGGTTTGCGGCACATATGCGGATCAGCGAGGATTACGACCCGTCGCTGCCCTTGACCCTGGCCGATCCCGATCAGCTGTTGCAGGTTGTTCTGAACCTTTTGAAAAACGCCGCCGAGGCCGGTCAGCCGGGCGGCACCATCCGGCTGCGCAGTTTTTACGAGGCCGGGCTGAAACTGCGTCGTGGCGACGGCAGCCAGGCAGGCCTGCCGCTGCAGGTGGAAATCATCGATGACGGCCCCGGCCTGCCGCCCGATATTGCCGCCAATATCTTTGAGCCCTTCGTGTCGGGGCGCGACAACGGCACCGGGCTGGGGCTGGCGCTGGTGTCCAAGATCATCGCCGATCACGAAGGCTGGATCGCGGTCGACAGCGCGCCGGGGCGCACCGTGTTTCGCATGTCCCTGCCGGTTGCAGAGAAAGGAGACCGCTAGATGGATGGCACTGTTCTGGTCGCAGATGACGACCGCACCATTCGCACCGTTCTGACCCAGGCGCTGACGCGGGCGGGCTGCAAGGTTCATGCCACCGCCAGCCTTGTCACGCTGATGCGCTGGGTCGAGGAGGGCAAGGGCGACCTGGTCATCTCGGATGTCATGATGCCCGACGGCAACGGCTTGGAAACGCTGCCGAAAATCACCGCCGAGCGGCCCGGTTTGCCGGTGATCATCATTTCGGCGCAAAACACCATCGTGACCGCGATTCAGGCCACTGAAAAAGAGGCCTATGATTACCTGCCCAAGCCGTTCGACCTGCCCGATCTGATGAAACGCGCCGCCCGCGCACTGGCGGTCAAGCGTCGCGTCCCTGTCGCCCCGGCGCGCGCGCCGGCGGCCGACGATGCGCTGCCGCTGGTCGGGCGCGCGGCCAATATGCAGGCGCTTTACCGTTTGGTGGCGCGGGTCATGAACACCGATCTGGCGGTGTTGATCACCGGTGAAAACGGCACCGGAAAAAGCCTGATCGCGCGCGCCATCCATGATTTTTCGGACCGGCGCAATTTGCCGCTGGTGGTCGCCTCGGCCGCCGATCTTGAGACCGCCGATGGCCCGGCGCAACTGTTGGCACGCGCCCGCGACGGCGCGATCTTGTTTGATGAGGCCGGCGATCTCAGCGACATGGCACAGGCCCGTGTCGTGCGGATGCTGGACGGGTTGGGCACCGAGGGCCCGCGCATTCTGTCCACCAGCCAGGCCGATCTGGCGGAACGGATGGAGGCGGGCAGCTTCCGGCAGGATCTCTACTACCGGCTTGGCGGCGTCGTTCTGGCGGTTCCGCCCCTGCGCGACCGGGTCGAGGATGTGGCGTTGTTGGCCGATCATTTCCTGGCCCGCGCCGAACGCGACGGGCTGGCTCCGCGCCGTCTGGCCGATGCGGCCCTCGACATGATCCGCGCCTATTCCTGGCCCGGCAATGTGCGGCAGTTGGAAAACACCCTGCGCCGGCTGGTCGTGACCAGCGCCGGAGAGGTGATCGGCCCTGCGGAAGTTGAGGCGGTTCTGGGCAACCAACCGGCAACCCGACCCGCGCATGGCGATGGCGAGGGGCTGAGCGCATCGGTGGCGCGCCATCTGAAACGCTATTTCGACCTGCATGGCGGCGTGCTGCCGCCGCCCGGGCTCTATCCCCGCATTCTGCGCGAGGTCGAGACGCCCCTGATCGAGATCGCGCTCGATGCCACCGGCGGAAATCAGGCCAAATGCGCCGAATTGCTGGGCATCAATCGCAATACGCTGCGCAAGAAGCTGACCGAGCTGGATATTCGCGTGACACGCCGCCGCAAATTGATGTAAAACCGCAACAGGTGCGTTGCCCCCATGTGACAGTCGGGGGGGCGTGCGTCCAGGTTTGGCGGTTCGGGCGGTTCTCTGCCCCATATGGTGAGGCTCAAAGGGTGGATAACCCTGCGCAGAGTGATGTAATTTCCCCACTCATGCGGCTGATGTCGTTGAGATTGCGCCGGAAATGGCGCACGATGGGAACCCTCGGGCTGGTCCTTTTGGGGCCGGGTCTGGCCGTGGCGACCTTTTTGGTCATGGGGCCCTTGGCGGCGGCCTCCGTCTCACCTGCCTTGCGCCTGATTCTGCTGGCCGACATGGTCTACATCCTGGTCGTTGCGGCGCTGGTGCTCTACCGCGTGGCCAAGATGGTGGCCGCGCGCCGGGCCCGATCGGCGGGCTCGCGGCTGCACCTGCGCCTGACCGGTCTGTTTGCATTGGTCGCGCTTTTGCCCACCATTCTGGTCGCCGTTTTTGCCACCGTGACGGTGAATATGGGGCTGGAGGGCTGGTTTTCCGACCGGGTGCGGAACGCACTTGGCCATTCGCTGGACGCCGCCTATGCCTATGAGGAGGAACACCGCGAGGGTCTGTCATCTGATGCGCGCGCGCTTGGCAGTTTTCTTAACCTCAACCGGCGCGCCACGCCGTTTCTGGCCGATGGCGACCTGCGGCAATTGTTGAGCCAGGGCCAGCAGGCTGTGCAACGCGGGTTGCGTGAGGCCTTTGTGATCGACGGCACCGGCAATATCCGGGCGCGCGGCGAACGCAGCTACCTGTTTGATTTTGAACGCCCCTCGGATGCGGATCTTGCCCGCGCCACGGCCGGAGAGCTGGTGTTGATCGAAGACCGCGCTGCCAATGAATTCCGCGCCCTGCTGCGTCTGGATGCCTTTGCCGACCGCTATCTTTACGTCAGCCGCGAGGTGGATGGCCAGATTATCACGCTTCTGGATGAGACCCAGGAAACCGTGGTGCTGTATCGCCAATTGGAAAGTGAACGCGGCCAGTTCCTGTTTCAGTTCGGGCTGATCTATCTGGGCTTTGCCGTGATCCTGATCCTGGCTGCGATCTGGCTGGGGCTGTGGTTCGCCGAACGCCTGTCGCGGCCGGTGGGGCGGCTTGCGGGGGCGGCACAGCGGGTGGGGATCGGAGATCTGGATGTGCGCGTGCCGGAAGAGCCCGGCGAGGATGAAATCGCCATGCTGGGGCGGCTTTTCAACCAGATGACCCGGCAATTGAAGGGGCAGCGCGACGCCCTTGTCGAACAGCATAACCAGACCGAAACCCGGCGCCGCCAGTTTGACAGCGTCCTGACATCGGTGACCTCGGGGGTGATCGGGCTGGATGCGCAGGGGCGGGTCGACTTCATGAACCGCTCTGCGATGGCGCTGCTCGATCTGGTCGAGGCGCGCGATCACGGCCTGACGCTGGCGGTGGCGGTGCCGGAATTCGCGCCGCTTTTTGCCCGGCTCAGAGAACGCAAGGCCGCGGTATTGCAGGAAGAGACCAAGATCACCCGCGGCGGGACCCAGGAAAGCCTGCTGGTGCGCATGTCGATCCGTCGCGATGAGGCCGGCGCGCTGGAGGGCTATGTCGTGGCGTTTGACGACGTGACCGATCTGGTCTCGGCGCAGCGCATGGCCGCCTGGGGCGATGTGGCACGCCGCATTGCGCATGAGATCAAGAACCCGCTGACGCCCATTCAGCTTTCCGCCGAACGGGTTCGGCGCAAGTTTGGCAAACTGCTGGCGGAGGGAGACGCCGAACAGCTTGGGCAATTGACCGATGTGATCGTGCGCCAGACCAATGATCTGCGGCGCATCGTCGATGAATTCGCCAAATTCGCCCGCATGCCGGAACCCGAACGTCAACCCGACGATATTGCCCGGCTGCTGCAAGATGCCGTGATCCTGCAAAAGGCGGGCCAGCCGGGCACCCGCTTTGTCGTCGATATTCCCGAGCATCCGGTGCCTGCCGATATCGATGCCACCATGATCGGACAGGCCTTTACCAACCTGATCAAGAACGGCGGCGAAGCCATTGAAACCTTGCAAGAAAAAGGCGCACCAGAGGGGCATGTGCCAGAGCTGCGCATCGCCATGGGGCTGACCCCTGACACGGTTGAAATCAGCATCAGCGACAATGGCATCGGGTTGCCGCCGAACCGGGCGCGGCTGTTTGAGCCTTACGTGACGACGCGCGACAAGGGCACCGGGCTTGGCCTGCCGATTGTCAAGAAAATCATCGAAGAACATGGCGGGTCGCTGGACCTGCTGAATGCGGAGCCGTTTGAGGATGGCGCGCATCGGGGCGCACGCGCACGGATCATCCTGCCACGCCTGACTGAACCCAGAGGAGAAGACCATTGACCGATATTCTGGTTGTCGATGACGAACGCGATATCCGCGAATTGATCTGCGATATTCTTGAGGATGAGGGCTTTTCCACCCGCATGGCGGCCAATTCCGATGAGTGCATGGCCGAGCTGAACCGCGAGCCGCCGGGCATGATGATCCTCGATATCTGGCTGAAGGACAGCAACATGGACGGGATCGACATCCTGTCGGCCGTCAAACGCGACAATCCCGGGGTGCCGGTGGTGATCATCTCGGGGCACGGCAACATTGAGATCGCCGTGGCCGCGATCAAGCAGGGCGCGTTCGATTTCATCGAGAAACCGTTTAATATCGAGCAATTGCTGGTGGTGATCCGCCGCGCGATGGAGGTCAGCCGGTTGCGCCGCGAAAATTCGGCGCTGCGCCGTCAGGATGGCGGCACCGATGACATGATCGGCGCGGGCGCGGCCTTCAAGATGCTGAAAAGCCATCTCGACAAAGTCACCAAGTCCAATGGCCGGGTGATGCTGACGGGCGGGGCGGGGTCCGGCAAGGAAATCGCCGCGCGCTATATCCATGCCCAATCCAACCGGGCCGATGCGCCGTTCGTGACCGTCAATTCAGCCTCTATTCTGCCCGATCAGATGGAGGAGGTGCTGTTTGGCCGTGAAAGCGCCGAACGCGGCGTCGAACAGGGCTTGCTGGAACAGGCCCATGGCGGGGTGATCTTTTTCGACGAGGTCGCCGATATGCCGCTTGGCACCCAATCCAAGATCCTGCGGGTGCTGGTCGATCAGAGTTTCACCCGCGTTGGGGGGGCCTCCAAGGTGCGGGTCGATCTGCGGGTGATCTCGTCGACCACGCGCAACCTGACCGAGGAGATCGCCGAGGGCCGGTTCCGTGAAGAGCTGTATCACCGGCTGAATGTCGTGCCGATCGAGGTGCCGAGCCTGGAGGAACGCCGCGAGGATATCCCCGAGCTGGCCCGAAACTTCATCGCCCGGTTCAACGCCGATCAGGGGCTGGCGCTGCGGCCCTTGGGCGATGATGCCGAGGCGATGCTGCAAACCATGCGCTGGCCCGGTAATATCCGCGAATTGCGCAATGTGATTGAACGGGTGCTGATCCTGGGTGACGGCACCGGCCCGATCGAGGCGCGCGACCTGCCGGGGCAATCGGCGGGCACCAGCGAAGAGGATGCGGCGCTGTCCACGGGTTTGACCACGCTGCCCCTGCGCGAGGCGCGCGAGCTTTTTGAACGGCAATACCTGATGGCGCAGATCAACCGCTTTGGCGGCAATATCAGCCGCACGGCGAGCTTCGTCGGCATGGAACGCAGCGCCCTGCACCGCAAGCTGAAATCGCTCGGTGTCGTGACCACGAACAAATCCGGGGCCCGCGTGGCCCAGGTCGAGGAAAGCCAGGACAGCTAGGGCGTGACCACCAGCGCGCCGTTTTGTCGATTCAGCAGGCAGGTCTCGGAGGTGAGCCGGGCCATGGTGGTGCTGGCGGCAACCGCTGTGCCCTGCGGGCAGGCGGGTAGGGAAATCAACGTATAGCCGCGCGCCGCCATGCAGGCGGTTTCGGCCCCCGCGCGGGCCGCTTCGTTCAGATCGACGCTGTAGGGCTCTCCACCGGTCCAATAGGGGGGCGAAACGGTGCGGATACCGGCTGCATTCCATTGCGGGATGCCGGGATGGAACCGGCGCGGGGTATATCTTGTGACGATACGTTCCGGCAGGTCGCGGCGGGCCTCGGCCTGGCATTGCGCCAGATCGCGGTCGCGCACCGCAATCGCGGCACCTTCTGCGTAATAGGTATCAAACCGGCAGGCCGACACGGCCAGCAGCGCGGTCAGGATCAGGGCAGAGCGTGGCATGAAAACGCCTCCACAAAAAAATGAGCGACCCGGCTGCGATCAAACCACAGGCGGCAAGGCCAAGGCAAGCGGCGCGCGATTGACCTCTGCACCGGTCTCTGCCATGCAGAACGCCCCGGTCGGACAGTCCGGTCAACAGCGTGGGGCAGGGGCGGATGAAGGTTATCATTTGCGGCGCGGGTCAGGTCGGCTGGCAAATCGCCCGCCATCTTTCCGGCGAAAACAACGATGTGACGGTGGTTGACAACAACCCCGATCTGGTGCGCCGGGCCACCGATACGTTGGATGTGCAGGGCATCACCGGCTTTGCCAGCTATCCCGATGTGCTGGAACGTGCCGGCGCGCGCGACGCCGATATGGTGATTGCCGCGACCTTTTCGGATGAGGTCAACATGGTCACCTGCCAGGTGGCGCATTCGATCTTTTCGGTGCCGCGCAAAATCGCCCGGCTGCGCGCGCAGAGCTATCTGACGGCGATCTATTCCGATCTCTACCGGCGCGAACATCTGCCCATTGACGTGGTCATCAGCCCCGAGCGCGAGGTTGCCAAGGCAGCGCTCAGGCGGTTGCAGTCTCCCTCGAGCTTTGACACCGAGGATTTCCTGGGCGGCGAGGCGCGGTTGTTGGGGATCCGGCTGGATGCCGATTGCCCGGTGCTGAACACGCCCTTGAAACAACTGTCGGAGCTGTTTTCGACCCTGCGGGCCATCGTGGTCGGTGTGCGGCGAGAGGGCAGCCTGTTCGCACCCGAACCGGGCGATCAGCTGTTTGCCGAGGATCAGATTTACGTCTTTACCCATGAAAGTGACACCGCCCGGACGCTGGAAATATTCGGCAAAATCTCGGCCCCGCCCGAACGGGTGGTGATCATCGGTGGCGGCAATGTCGGGCTGGCGGTCGCCCAGGAGCTTGAGCGCGGCACCGCCCGCATCCGCGCCCGGGTGATCGAGATGAACCGGGCCGTCGCCGAAACCTCGGCCGATGCGCTTGGCCGGACCATCGTGCTGCATGGCGACGGGTTGGATATCGAGATCCTGCGCGAGGCGGGTATCGAACGCGCCGATGCCGTGCTCTGCGTCACCAGCGATGACAAGACCAACCTGCTGGCCTCGGTCCGGGCCAAGGCGCTTGGGGCCAAAATGGCCATCGCGCTGGTCAATGACCCGACCATGGTGCCGATGATGGAGGCGCTGGATATCGACGCCTATGTCAATCCGCGTGCGTCAACCGTCAGCTCGATCCTGCGCCATATCCGGCATGGCCGAGTGCGCGGCGTCTATTCCATCGGCGATGCCGAGGCCGAAGTGATCGAGGCGCAGGTTCTGTCGACCTCGCCGATTGCGGGCAAGGCGATCCGCGATGTGGATTTCCCCGAAGGCGCGCTGTTGGGGGCGGTGCGCAGAGGCGACAAGGTGGTGCGCCCGACCGGATCGACCCGGATCGAAGAGGGCGACGTGGTGGTGATCTTTGCGCTGGCCAAGGATGTGCCCGAGGTCGAAGCGCTGCTCAGGGTTTCGGTCGATTTTTTCTGAGCCATGAGACGCTTTATCGCCAGATTGCCGTTCCTGATTGCCCTGATCGGCATCGCCGCGCTGGCCATGCTGATCCCGGCGGCGATGGCGATGGTGACCGAGGATTTCGAGACCGGGCGCGCCTTTCTCTACGCGGCGCTGTTTTTTCTGATCCTGACGATGCTCCTGGGTCTCGCGACGCAAGCGAGCCCGCCCGTCACCTCGGCCCGGCCGCTGCTGCTTGGCCTGATCGCGGCCTATGCGCTGCTGCCCGTGGTGCTGGCGGTGCCGCTGATGGATGCCATCGGCAACACCACGTTCTTCAACGCCTATTTCGAGATGGTCTCGGCCCTGACCACAACCGGGGCCACGGTGTTCGATCCTGACCGGCTGGCCCCGGCGGTGCATCTGTGGCGCGGGCTGGTCGGCTGGCTCGGCGGGTTTTTGATTTGGGTCACGGCGGCCGCCATCATGGCCCCGTTATCGCTTGGCGGGTTCGAGGTTGCGGCCGAAGCGCAGGTTGGCGGGATCACCTCATCGGCAGCCCAGATGCAGGCGGCCAATCCCGGCGAACGGCTGCGCCGCACCATGCGCCATCTGGCGCCGGTCTATATTGGTCTGACCGCGGTTTTGTGGCTCTTGCAGGTGCTGGCGGGCGAGGCCGACCTGGCTGCGGTCATTCATGCAATGTCGACCATGGCCACATCGGGCATCAGCCCCGATGGCGCGCTTTCGCAGGGGCAGGGCGGCATCCTGTCAGAGGTTTTCATCCTGCTGTTTCTGGTCTTTGCCATAACGCGCCACAGTTTCAACCGCCGCCCCAACCCGGCCATGCTGCGGGCCCTGGGCCAGGATCGTGAATTGCGGCTGGCGCTCTATGTCACTGTCACGCTGACTGCGTTGCTGTTTCTGCGCCATTGGATCGGCGCGCTGGACCTGGCCGATCCGGGCAGCGGGCGCGAGGCGTTTGCCGCCCTTTGGGGCAGCTTTTTCACCGCCCTGTCCTTTGCCACGACGACCGGGTTCGTCTCGGATTACTGGGGGGCGTCGCGCAGTTGGTCGGGCCTGCCGACACCGGGGTTGGTGCTGATCGGGCTGGCGCTGATGGGCGGCGGTGTGGCGACCACGGCGGGCGGCATCAAATTGCTGCGCGTCTATGCGCTTTACAAGCACGGGCTGCGCGAGATGTCCAAGCTGATCCACCCGCATTCGGTGGCCTCGGGCGGGCAGCTTGGACGCCGCATTCGCCGCCAGGGGGCTTATATTGCCTGGGTTTTCTTCATGCTGTTCATCTTGTCCCTGGCTGCCACAATGCTGGCATTGGCGGCGGCGGGCGTGAATTTTGAACAGGCGCTGGTTCTGGCGGTCTCGGCGCTGTCGACGACCGGGCCGCTGGCCACTTATGGGGCGGGCGAACCCATCGTCCACGCCGCGCTGAGCGATGCGGCCAAGGCCATTCTGGCCGCCGCCATGATCGTCGGACGGCTGGAAACGCTGGTTCTGATCGCGCTTTTGAACCCGTCCTATTGGCGGGTATAGGCCGAAACCCGCCGCCCGGCGCGGCACAGTTTGGGCAAACCGCTGGAATCGGGGTGGAAATCCGGTAAAAACCCCCGCATACTCGGTTTGACCAGACCATTCCCGGCCCGAGCACAAGGGCGGCACCAACGACAGGGCATATGACAAATGGCGGAATCCAAGCAGAATTTGCAGGACGCATTCCTGAACCACGTTCGCAAGACCAAGGTTCCGGTGACGGTGTTTTTGATCAATGGCGTGAAATTGCAGGGTGTGATCACCTGGTTCGACAATTTCTGCGTTCTGTTGCGCCGCGACGGGCAATCGCAGCTGGTCTATAAGCACGCCATTTCAACGGTCATGCCGGCGCAGCCCATCAACCTCTATGACGGGGAAGAGTGAGCGCGCCCGACCCCTCTGATCCTGAGGCTCCGGGTCCGACCCGCGCCTTTGTGCTTCACCCCGATATCCGATCCGACCGATTTCGCAGACCCGCCGGACCGGCGTTGGAAGAGGCCGTGGCGTTGGCCGCCGCGCTGCCCGATCTTGAGGTCGTGGGCGCGGAAACGGTGGGCCTGCCCAAGGCGCAGCCGGGGCTTTTGTTCGGCAAGGGCAAGATCGCGGAACTAAAGGCCCGGATCGCGGCGGCCGATGTTGATCTTGTCCTGATCGACGGGCCGGTATCGCCGGTGCAGCAGCGCAATCTGGAAAAGGAATGGGACGTCAAGCTGCTGGACCGGACCGGGCTGATCCTTGAGATCTTCGCCGACCGCGCCCGCACCCGCGAAGGCGTGTTGCAGGTCGAACTGGCGGCGCTCAGCTATCAGCGCACGCGGCTGGTGCGGGCCTGGACCCACCTGGAGCGTCAGCGCGGCGGGCTGGGCTTTGTTGGCGGTCCCGGCGAGACCCAGATCGAGGCCGACCGGCGCGCTATTGACGACGCCATCGTGCGCATTCGGCGGCAATTGGAAAAGGTCGTGAAAACGCGTGCCCTGCACCGTGCGGCGCGCGCCAAGGTGCCGTTTCCGGTGGTCGCGCTGGTGGGCTATACCAATGCCGGAAAATCTACGCTTTTCAATCGCCTGACCGGGGCGGAAGTGATGGTCAAGGACATGCTCTTTGCCACGCTCGACCCCACGATGCGATCCGTCGATTTGCCCGATGGCACCGAAATCATTCTCTCCGACACGGTGGGCTTTATCTCGGATCTGCCAACCCAATTGGTCGCGGCGTTCCGCGCCACGTTGGAGGAGGTTCTGGATGCCGATCTGATACTCCATGTGCGCGACGTGGCCCATGCCGATACCGAGGCGCAGGCGCGCGACGTGGCCGCCATCCTGAGCGATCTGGGGGTCAGTTCCGAGACCCCGCAGCTTGAATTGTGGAACAAGACCGATCTTCTGAGCGCTGATGCCCGATCCGAGATGCAGGCCATCGCGGACCGGCGCGACACGGTTTTCACCCTCTCGGCCCTGACCGGCGCGGGCCTGCCCGAAGTGTTGGAGGCGATCGCCACGGCGCTGTCGCCGCCGCGCCTGCCCGCCACGCTGATCCTGCCTTTTGCGGAGGGGCGCAAACGGGCGTGGCTGTTTGAAGAGGGTGTGGTTGAATCGGAAACGGCGGGCGAGGCGGGCTATGAGATTCGCGTCAGTTGGACGGCGCGTCAGAAACAGGCCTTTGCCGCGCTTTGATCTGGCTCAGAATATAAACCCGAATGGCCGAGGCGAGGCCGCTCTCAACCCCGCGATCCGCATCAATGGCGGCGGCCAATTCGTTGATTGATATCCCTTTTTCAGAAGCGATGGCGCGAAACTCCTGCCAGAACGCCTCCTCCAGCGACACCGACGTGCGGTGGCCGCGCAAGGTCAGAGAGCGTTTGAGGGGCCGGGCGGTCATGGCTTGTCCCGCTTTGCGCCGTCCAGATCCCGCACCGCCTTGTCGCGCCGCGCTGCATCCAGTGTTTTTTCGGCCTTGGTCTGCCCGAACGCGACGGCGTTTTCATCCGCACGGGCCTTTTTCTCGGCCCGTGCCTTATCCTTGCGCGCCCGGTTGAGGTTCACCGGCGCGGCCATTTACCTGGGCCCGATCATGTCCTGCGGGCGCACGACAGCATCAAAGGTTTCCGCGTCCACCAGCCCAAGCGCGACGGCCTCTTCCTTCAGCGTGGTGCCGTTCTTATGCGCGGTCTTGGCGACCTTGGTGGCATTGTCATAGCCAATTGTCGGGGCCAGCGCGGTCACCAGCATCAGGCTTTCCTTCATCAGCTTGTCGATGCGCGGTTCGTTGGCCTCGATGCCCATCAGCATGCGCTCGGTAAAGCTGTCGGTCGCATCGCCCAGAAGCTGGATGGATTGCAAAAGGTTATAGCTCATCATCGGGTTATAGACATTGAGTTCGAAATGTCCCTGCGAGCCCGCGAATTTGATCGCCGCATCATTGCCCATGACATGTGCCGCGACCTGCGTCAGCGCCTCGGCCTGGGTGGGGTTGACCTTGCCCGGCATGATCGAGCTGCCAGGCTCATTTTCCGGCAGGATCAACTCGCCCAGACCCGAGCGGGGCCCGGAGCCCAGAAACCGGATGTCATTGGCGATCTTGTAGCAGCTGCCCGCGATTGTGGCCAAGGCACCGGACAGGAACACCATGGCGTCATGGGCGGCCAGCGCCTCGAATTTATTGGGCGCGGTGACAAACGGCAGATCGGTGATGCGGGCCATGTTTGCGGCAACAGTGGTGTCCCATCCGGGCGCGGTATTGAGGCCGGTGCCCACGGCGGTGCCGCCCTGCGCCAGTTCGTAGATGCCGGGCAGGCAGGCATTTACACGGGCAATGCCCTGCCGGATCTGATGCGCGTAGCCGGAAAATTCCTGGCCGAGCGTCAGCGGCGTGGCATCTTGCGTATGGGTGCGGCCGATCTTGATGATGTCCTTGAATTCGTTCGATTTCTGCTCCAGCCCGGCCAGCAGCTTTTCCAGCCCTGGCAGCAGAACATCGCGCACCGACATGGCGGTGGCGACATGCATCGCGGTGGGGAAGGTATCGTTCGAGGATTGCCCCATATTGCAGTGGTCATTGGGATGGACGGGGTCTTTCGATCCGATCACGCCGCCCAGAATTTCGATGGCGCGGTTGGCGATGACCTCATTGGCGTTCATGTTCGATTGCGTGCCCGACCCGGTCTGCCACACGACCAGCGGGAAATTGTCGTCAAACTTGCCCTCGATCACCTCCTGCGCGGCCTGAATGATGGCTTCGGCGCGGGTAGCATCGAGCTTGCCCGAGGCCTTGTTGGCCTCGGCGCAGGCGCGTTTGATGACGCCAAGCGCGCGCACGATGGCGATGGGCTGACGTTCCCACCCGATCGGGAAGTTCATGATCGACCGCTGCGTCTGCGCGCCCCAGTATTTTTCGGATGGAACGTCGAGCGGACCAAAGCTGTCGGTCTCGGTGCGGGTTGCGGTCATCGGGGGGCCTCCGGCAGTTATTGTCGCGTTTGACATCGCTATAAGGGGGGCAGGGGGGCGGGGCAATCCGGGCGGCCCGTGTTAGCGCTATTGGCCGCAGGTCCGGATCACCGCAACAGCCAGACCCGTTCAATGGCCGGGCAGATGCCTTTCAACCCGCCCGCGACATCTGCCGCGTCGTGATCTGTCAGCCGGTACTGCGCGGCGTAGACGCGGGCGACCTCGTCGGCATTCACCGAAAAAGGCGGGCCGGTCATCAGCGATTGGTCATATTCGAAACAGATCAGGAATTGCGGCGCATTGGCCGTGATCCGGGCCATGTGGTCCGCGTAGCGCGCCCGCATGTCACGCGGCAGCGCCACCAGTGCGGCGCGGTCATAGCTGGCGTCGATAGGGCCAAGAAGATCCGCGGTGAGGGCAAGGATATCGCCAACGAAAATGTCGATATTGGCGGCGCTGAACCTCGTGAGCGCGCCCAATTCCGTGATCTCGGGCGTCAGGCCAAGGTCTTGAAACAACTGATCGATCGCAAGCCTGCTCAGTTCAGCCCCGGCCACCCGGTAGCCTTGCGACATGAGCCAGCCGATATCATTGGTCTTGCCACAAAGCGGCAGGAATATCCGCGCCCCGGCGGGCAGGTCCAGCGCGTCGATATGCTTCACCAGCATCGCGTTGGCGGCGGCCTGATGAAACCCGATGCGGTTTTCGCGCCAGCGTAGATGCCAGAAATCCGGGTCCATCAGAGGTGCCTCATGATTTTGGTATGTTGGATGTGCCTAGGATAGAGCATTGTTATCCCGCACCGGCATCGCAAACCGATAGACCCGCGCGGGCGGCAGGTTGCCCCAGATCTTGGCGCTGGTGGTCCAGGTCAGGCCCAATTCGTAGCGCAGTTGCTGTTTGACCGGCGGTTTCGGGCCATAGGTGAACTGGATATAGCTGCCAAGCGCGCCGATCTGGTCGAAACTGCCGCGCAGGATGGCCTCCTGCACCGGCAGCGGCATCGACAAAAGCGGCAGGCCCGAGACCACGGCCTGCGCACCTGTCACGTCCAGCGTGCCGACCTCGGTGGCGGAACACTGATGGACGTTCAGACCGGGAAACCCGGCTCGCAGATCGTCGCAAAAGACCGGATTCATTTCGATGGCGTGGATATTTTCGGCCGGAATGCCCCGGTCGATGATGGCCTGCGTGATCCGGCCCGTTCCGGCCCCAAGCTCGATCACCGGACCGCCTTCGGGGTCCAGGGTCGCGGCCATTTCAGCCGCCAGCGCCCGCGAGGACGGGGCCAGCGCCACGACCTGACCGGGTTTTCGGAACAACTGGCCAAAGAATACGCCAAGATCGCCTGACATCGGCAGAAAGCCTTTCAAAATTGGGGGGTTATCAACCGTTAATGGGATCGGCGGAAGGTATCGAGGCTGACCACTTCGGCATCGTGATGATCCTCTTCCTCTTCGGGGCTGTCATCTTCGGGCGGCTCATCTTCGGGGTCGTCACTGTCCTGGGTTTCAAACCGCAGGCCAAATTCGACGGAAGGGTCGACAAAGGTCAATATCGCGTCGAACGGAATGCGCAGCGGTTCGGGGCTGTCGCCGAAATTCAGAGTGATGGAAAACCCGTCATCATCGACGCTGAGCCCATCGAACCAGTTCTGGATCACGATGGTCATTTCCTCGGGGTAGCGGTCGCGCAGCCAGGGCGCGATATCGACATCCTCATGGCGGGTGTCGAAACTGACGAAAAAATGATGCTCACCGGGCAGACCACGATCGGCCACATCCATCAGCACCGTCTGGATCAGACCCCGCATCGCGCGGTGCATCAGGCGGCCATAGGCGATTGTGTCAGCGTCGTCGGTGGGCATGTCCGGGGTGATCCTTTTTACGTTGCCCCCACCATAGAAGATTCGTTTGCGAAGGAAAGGTGGTGCGCGGCCCGGATTTGGGCTCGGATCGGGCCTTTGAAGCCGGCGTCATATGCGGCGGTTTTGCCCGGCAAATGCCCTTTCACTTCACAGCTTTGCCCTAAAATCACCACGAAAGACGATCAGTTTTCGGGTATAAGACATGGGGACAAAGTTTGGATAACCCTGCGATGAGCCGAGCCGTGACCGACGCAAGCGTCGGAGAAAACGATATTGCCATTGTCGGAATGGCCGCGCATCTGCCGGGTTCGGCGGATATGGCGGCCTATTGGCGCAATCTGCGCGCGGGCGTGTCCTCGATTTCCCGCCGGTCGCGTGAGGATTTGCTGGCCGCGGGCGAGGCTCCGCATCTGATCGATCGGCCCGATTACGTGCCCTTTGCCGCGCCGCTCGACGGGTTCGACCGGTTCGACGCCGATTTTTTCGGCTTTTCGCCGAAAGAAGCCGCCATCATGGACCCGCAGCACCGCCAGTTTCTGGAGGTCGCCTGGGAGGCGATGGAACAGGC
>Ga0316205_10003432_pt1 | contig 15006 bp, 14 predicted proteins | sample 3monthpyrite_MG_FD_204941 | JGI IMG/M metagenome (GOLD analysis project Ga0316205, IMG submission 204941) | Microbial mat bacterial communities from mineral coupon in-situ incubated in ocean water Damariscotta River, Maine, United States -... | ecosystem: Environmental > Aquatic > Marine >... | reverse complement strand
TCAGGCTGCATTCCAAGACGTCGCGAGATCAGGGTTTTATCATAGGGCAATACAACAACCGCCGCCCCTTCATCGACAGAGCAAAGACGCAGCAGAAACTCAACAACCCGCTGTGTCGCCGAGCTGGTTTTCAGCTGCTCCACATCGACAACAAAGCCATGTAAATGCTTGGACATTGACGCCAGCATATTGAGCGCGATTTCCGGTTTCTCGCGAATGTAATTGCGAAAAACGCCGCCAAGGATGGGAACGACACGGGCGTCTTCAGCCACTTGCGCGGTTGCAGGATAACCCTGGTCAAGAAAGGCTGCCGCTTCGGCTATGGTTTCACCGCGGGTAAACACGCCCAGTACGGCTTCGTTCCCGTCCAGTGTTTCACGAAACACTTTTACCCATCCGCTAAGGACAACATAAAAACAGTCTGCCGGATCATCCCGATGAAAAAGAACGGCCCCTTTTTCAACATCTCTCGGCACACTGCCCTCCAGAATATTGGACAGAAATTCCGGTGATAATCTTGCGAAAAGTGGCAGTTTTCGAACAATTGCCAGATCTGTTTCGATAAGCATTCAGGCACCCAATCCATACGTTATGAAATTCGCCGCCAATATGTCAGATCAGATTTTTTTCGGCTTTGACCTATATCAAGGCAACAGCCAGCTATTCAATCATAATCAGCAGCATCTTGTAATAATTTGGGCACATGGCCCAAACACAGCTTACTACCAGACGAAGGGTAATTTCCATGGATTATGAAGCTTTTTTCCGAGGTTCAGTTGATACCATTAAATCCGAAGGGCGTTACCGGGTTTTTGCTGATCTGGCCAGACATGCAGGAAATTATCCCACTGCAACCAATCGCCGGGACGGGACAAGCGAACAGGTTACTGTCTGGTGCTCGAACGATTATCTCGGCATGGGCCAAAGCCCGGTCGTTCTGGACGCCGTAATTGATGCAGCAAAAACCTACGGCTGCGGCTCAGGCGGAACACGGAACATTTCCGGCACGACACATCTTCATGTGCTTTTGGAAGAAGAACTGGCAGACCTTCATGGTAAAGAAAAGGCGCTGCTGTTCACATCCGGTTTCGTTTCCAACGACGCAACCATTTCTACAATCGCCAGGCTGCTTCCAGACTGCGTCATCTTTTCAGACGCCTGGAACCACGCATCCTTAATTGACGGTATCCGCCACAGTGGCTGCGAGAAGAAAATTTTCCGCCACAGCGATGTCGAACATCTGGAACAATTGCTTCAGGAAACTGACGCAGATCGACCGAAGCTGATCATTTTTGAATCCGTTTATTCTATGGATGGCGACGTCTCTCCCATTGCTGAAATTTGTGACCTGGCAGACAAATACAACGCCATGACATACCTTGATGAAGTCCATGCGGTTGGCCTTTATGGGGAACAGGGCGGCGGCATTACCCAGCGTGAAGGCGTTGCTCACCGCCTGGATGTTATCGAAGGCACCCTCGCCAAAGGTTTTGGCTTGATGGGTGGCTATATCACAGGCTCAGCAGCTCTCGTGGACGCTGTGCGCTCAAATGCACCCGGCTTTATCTTCACCACCACCCTGACTCCAACTGTTGTTGGCGGGGCACTTGCCTCAGTTAAATATGTGCGGGCGCATAATGAACTTCGAATCCAACATCAGGAACGCGCCGCCAGGCTCAAGGTGCTTGTTGAGGAAGCAGGACTGCCGCTGATGGAATCAGCAACCCACATCGTCCCTGTCTGGGTCGGTGATCCGGTACGCTGCAAGCAGGCGACTGATATGCTGCTGGAAGAATACAATATCTATATCCAGCCCATTAACTACCCGACCGTTCCGAAGGGAACAGAACGGTTGCGCATTACCCCGTCGCCACTGCATAGCGATGCGCATATGGATGAACTGGTCACGGCGCTGACTGAAGTCTGGGCAAGGCTGGATATGAAGCTGGCGGCTTAAATCGCTGAGCGCTGCCTGAGTTCATTGTAGAGGTCCATGGCGCGCTCCATTAACGGTGAAACACTGGATTCCGGCGATGACTGTGGTCGTTGTCGAATCAATCCTGCGTTTTCGTTAAACTGATCCGTATTCGCGACACCAATTGCCTCTCCCAGACGATGAAGGGAAACTTCAGGCGTTTCACATAACTGCTCATAGTTGACCAGTACGACATCATCATCTGCCTGTTCCAGCAGATGTTCGGCAAATGCGCACCAGTAGCTGAACCAGAACCCGCCTTCCGCTGGCGACAAATGGGAGGCCTTTTCATACCAGTTTGAAATGTTTATGGGCAGCAGCAGATCACCGAAATCAAAATGCCCGATGGCTTCCGTGTAACGTCGGGCAAACGGGTCTTTGGCGTGAAGTTCGGAAAATCGAATATGCTGACGAAGCGAGGAAGCAGCAAAATCGTGCGGATTGCGAAAAGGAATTACAAAAATCGCATCCGGGAAAAACCGCCGGATAAAGTCTCGCCTTGCAAAATTAACGTTGTTTTTTGAGACATAGCGCCTGGTCTCTCCGCCTTCTTCCGTGCCAAGAGCAATAATTTTACGGATGTGACTTTTGAAAAATTCTTCAAATTCACCAGTCGGGTCCGGGCTGTTGTCCGCCCACATGTTAATGAAGGTGCCAGTGTAGTGCATGGGCCAGAAAGCGTGCCAGAGCGCCTCTTCAAAGGCTTCCGGGCTGTCAGAATTGATCATCACGCCATCCCCATGGGCGCGCTCACGTTCTGCCATCGGAACCCGGAACCGATGCGACAGGGCATGCCACATCATCGGGCAAAACAGAAAGGGCATGTGGCGATAGGAATGTGACGCAAACTCAGGTGAGGCGCTTATGAATTCCAGCAACAACGTTGTCCCCGAACGCGGCAGGGACGTTATAAAAACCGGTCGGTCAATACCGATATCCGAAAACCTTGCCCCCCAGATCCGGTCCTCCACATCCGAAAGCGCGCACTGCGTTGCTACATTCGAAAATGCCAATCGATGGATTAACCGCTCGACGCGGGAGTAGACCCCGGTTGAACTCATTTCCTGAACCACCAGATAAAGGTCGCCAAAATAAAAGACACCGCGATCACCTCCCATTTCAGCAGAAAAGCAAACACCTCATCCATATCTGCCACACCCAGGATATCAATGGCAAAAAGAAGACCGACAGGCACAAGAAATGCCGTTAAAGTCCGTGCTGTAAATTGAAAGAACCCTCCAAACATGCGAAGCGAAGCCTGGCGAATTTCCTGCTCTTTCTGGTCTTCTGAAATATCCCTGTTGCCGAGGACGTTAGCCGCACACCGTCCTTCCGCCATCATATTTCTGGTGATCCGGGCAATTCCAAGCCATCGGAACATAACGATGAATGCCGCACATGCCAGCCCGGCAGCCAATGGAATCAATGTGGAGGGTCTTCCTTCTGAGGCTGGATAGCTCCGGTCCGCCTGCGAAGAACCAGACGCCTGACCGGGTACCAGACGAATCCAATGATCGCGAGGACAATGGCCCCAACCAGAACCAGTAAAGAGCCGATTGCCGACAACCCTGCCCCGGGGCCGACATAGGCAAAGGCCATATCAGGGAACAGGATAATCCCGGCCAGCCCTGGCAGTAAAAAGCGATACACCATTATTTTTTCTCCAGAGCCTCAGTATAGCGGACCCCGTTCAGGATGAAAACAGCGCCACTTTTACGCCGCTGTTCAGGGAAATACTCAAGTGAAGAGACATCATGGATATTCCGGAATACCCGGTATACCTCGCCATCCGGAAGCCCAACTTCAAAAGCGATTCCCTGTAGGGAAAAAGCCACCAAAGCCCGTTTGCGATCCTTCGAAATCTCAATATGCCCGGATTCTTTAGTGAACAGATTGCCATACCGCCCTGAAACCGATTTCTTTGGGAAAACAGTCTTCTCAATACCGGATGCGAGATCGACCATCAGCAATCGTGATGCCGACCCGGCATCACTTGCCCCGTGATTATCAAAAACAAGAAACCGTGTGCCAGCCAGATGCTGAACACTGTGTTGCTGCAGAAAGGTTCCTCTGATCAGCCTTTTGAACAATCCGGTTTTCCCATCCAGAATCCCGAACGAGCTGATATTTCGTAGCGAAACAATCAAATCCCCCTTCTCCAGACCTGTATCCCCAACGCCTTCGGTACGTTCAATAACATCTACAAAATTCAGGTGTGTCGGATCGCAGCCATCGGTTGTTTGCTGGAGAACGGCACGGTACGGCGATTTCAAAAGCGCGTCCAGAAGCTTAATTTCACGAACGATTTTGCCATCCCCGTCTATATATCTGATCACATCCCGTAACGGCCTGGCACTTGAACAGGGTAATTCAAAATCATGCCCCAGACCTGTTACCTTGATGCGTTCCTGCCCCATCGAATAGGCCGGGACCAGGGCAATGCCCTTATCCATCATCCTCGGCCAATGATGACTGTAATCACGTCTGTACCATACGGGATACCCATCCGGTTTCAGGCGCGCGATACCGTTTCCGAAAGGGTGGGTAAACTCACCATGAAACGTGACAAGATAATCACCATTGTCATAACGAGCGATACCCAGGGGGTTAATATCCACAGTGAAATCAAAACTCAGGTCTTCATAGGGGAAATCATCCAGCTTGTTAGCAGCAAATATCTCTCTCGGGCGATAAGGGATTGAGCTTATCACTTCCCCATCCGCGTTAACTTCAACGCCTACGCAACCGAATTCAGGGCAATATTCCAGAAACTGATTTAATCCACCATAAATGAGAACCGGGCGTTTTTGATCATCCGGAGCAAGCCGTTCCACGCGTGTGGCTTCAATTGAATTTATGGGTGTATCCGAAAAGCGGATATATGTGCCCTTGGCAACTTTATAAAGAGCAGCGTTAACAACAGTCACAGCCGCCACTCCCGCTTCACGAAGCGTCTGGAAGGGAAATGTTTCAAATCGCCCAACTGAAACACCGTACAGGAAGGCAAAAAAACTGACCGAAGCGACAAACAATACGAGGGCGAGTTTTTTTCCCATTCCTAATCCTGCTCTCTGAGCCCGAGAATTTTCCGGGCCTCATCAGGGTTGGCGACCTGGCCACCAATATTTTCGATAATATCAACCGCACGTTCGACCAGAGCTGCATTCGACGGGGCAAGCTCTCCGGCATCCAGGTAGATATTATCTTCCATACCGACTCTCACATTCCCACCCAGCAACACCGCCTGGGCGACCATCGGAAACTGCTGTCGCGAAATACCAAAAGCTGACCAAAGAGCACCTTCGGGCAGGCAATCTCGCATATGCATCATCGCTTCCGGTGTTGCTGTCGCACCGTAGGATATGCCCAGACAGAGCTGGAAATAAGGCGGATTATCGATATACCCTTCACGGATCAGATCCTTCGCCAGCTCAATCTGGCCTGTATCGAAAACTTCAATTTCCGGCTTTGATCCCGCTGCCTTTGCCCGGTCAGACATCTCGCGCAAAATATGAGGCGGATTTAAAAAGACCGATTCCCTGAAATTCATGGTCGCAACATCAAGCGAGCAAATCTCCGGCTTTAGAACCTCAATGTGATGCAGCCGCTCCCCGGCTGATGCCAAAAGCGTACCTTCTCCAACAATCTCCGGGTCCATATTCCCTGGTTTGAACGTTGCCCCTGGTCCAGTTGTCAGATTGATGATCACACCTGATCCACTGGCCCGAATGCGCTCAACCACTTCCTCGTAATGCTTGAACTCCATGGACCGAAGTGTCGTTTCTGGATCACGTACATGGATATGAACCACAGCCGCCCCGGCTTCTGCCGCCGCCAGAGATGAATTTGCGATTTCTTCAGGGGTTACGGGAACAGCCGGATTTTTTCCCGGTGTTGGTGCAGAACCGGTGACGGCACAGGTGATTATCGTTTTCCCGGGCATTGACTAAGCTTCCTCAAAATTTTGCGTAACCGTATCCCTGATCTTCCGGGAAGGGAATGAATTTTCAATTCACTTGCGACATTTCAGATTACCATCAAAAAACCATGTTGGCCTAATAGGGTGCACATACGTTGGATTGTTCCCGGCGGAATGTGAGGATTGCGATTTTGAATATTGGCTGAAGCCTCTTGCCTGCTTATTCCCTTCCCCCGTGAGGGTAAGAAGGATAAGGAAAGTGCATATTGTTGATTTTGTGAATCATCTGATTCCATCTGTTTTGGGCGCGCAGGTTACTCAAACCGAACCTGATGGGTGAAGGTATCACCATCCGAGATCGTCACCTGCTCAAACCCCAGCATCCGGGCCAGATCAAAGAATGTCAGGATTAGTTCGGCTCCTGTCTGCTTGAAAATCGGTGTCGTCCGTGCCGTTGCCGTCAACATCGCCAGATAAGCCCGAACCCGGTAAATTGTGTCGAGGCGTCCGGGTTGATTGGCGACAATAATCAGTTTTTGACTTTCTGTACCCTTGGCGAAAATGGCCGTGACTGGCGGGTAAGGTCTCCCGAGTTCCACCTGGGTGAGCGCAGTTACAAAACCAATGCGACGAGCTTTGCTGGAATCAGGAAGAATCCGGGCGCGGGTTTTGTAAATTTCGATTTGCCTGGGCTCTGGATAATAATAACCGGCATGGCGTTCTTTCGCACTGACCGGGTTCGACATGGCCGGGTTCGCCACAAATCCGAAAATCGCAATCAGCAGAAACAGCATTTTACCCCAGACCATCAGGAGCTTCTCCAGTAACAGGGTCAATAGGAACACCGGGTTCCTGTTTGGCAGCACGGAATGACAATGCAGATTTCACATGTGCAACATTATCCGCCGGTGTCAGTTTTGATGTCAGAAACGCTTCATAGGATTCCCAGTCATGGGCGACGATTTTTAAAAGGAAGTCTGTCTCGCCAGCCAGCATATGGCATTCGCGAACCTGATCCCAATCCTGAACCATCGCCTCAAACGCCTCCAGATCGTGCTCGGCTTGTGAATTCAGACCAACAAGGGCGAATACGGTTATCTGATAGCCCAGAATTTTCGGATCCAGGTCCGCATGATAGCCACGAATGTAGCCCGCCTCTTCCAGCGCCCGAACCCTGCGCAGGCATGGCGGGGCCGAGATACCGGCACGTTTTGAAAGCTCAACATTGGTGATCCGCCCATTTTCCTGAAGATCCCCCAGGATTCGGCGGTCGATCTGGTCAAGTCTGACCTTTTGCATGGGGTGATATACCCTTCCTGCATATGAGATTAAAATTACGAAATATTATTGCGAAATTATATTACAATTTAGCGCCCGCCAAGAGAATATTGTTTAAACCGTCAAAGAAGGCTCCCCTGCGTGTCTTGCGCGATTTCCTGCACCCAATTATGTTAACCCCCATAGCCGACTGGGAGCGGCAACCCGTTCTTCGCATTTTCAAGGATAGTTTACGTCATGCCCGAAAGTCATCACACCAAAGTACTCGTCATCGGTTCTGGCGCGGCCGGTTATACAGCTGCCATTTACGCCGCACGCGCCAATCTTTCGCCCATCCTTATTCGCGGTATTCAGCCGGGCGGTCAATTGACGATTACGACGGAAGTTGAAAATTACCCTGGTTTCGCCGAACCGATTCAAGGGCCATGGCTGATGGAGCAGATGTATGAGCAGGCCAGAAATGTCGGCACGGTCATGCATGAAGACATCATTGTCTCTGTTGATTTCTCAAAACGCCCGTTCACGGCAGTTGGTGATTCGGGCACGGTTTACACAGGCGATTCCGTAATTATCTGCACAGGTGCCAGCGCCAGATGGCTGGGGCTTGAGTCAGAGACCCGGTATATGGGATTTGGCGTTTCCGCCTGCGCGACCTGCGACGGGTTCTTTTATCGCGAGAAACCGGTAGCGGTCATCGGCGGCGGCAATACCGCCGTCGAAGAAGCCCTGTTCCTGACCAATTTTGCATCGAAAGTCACCCTGGTTCATCGTCGTGACGAACTTCGGGCCGAAAAAATTCTGCAGGACCGCCTGCTCAGGCATGAAAAAATTGAGGTTATCTGGGATTCTGTACTGGATGAGGTTCTGGGCGGCGACAATCCTCCCGGCGTCACTGGCGTTCGGCTCTCCAATGTCAAAACTGGCGATAAACAGGATGTTGATGTAGACGGCGTGTTCATCGCCATCGGGCATAATCCGAATACCGATCTTTTCAAAGGCATCCTGGATATGGATGGGGAAGGCTACCTGAACACGACGCCTGGTGGCACATCGACAAATATTCCCGGTGTCTTCGCCGCCGGAGACGTGCAGGACAAAATTTATCGCCAGGCTGTTACAGCAGCGGGGACAGGGTGCATGAGCGCCCTTGAAGCCGAAAGCTTTCTGACCCATATGGAAGCACGGGCCGAGGCCGCCGAATAAAACCACAGGGGGGAGTGACATGGATTGGGATAAGCTTCGGGTATTTCACGCAGTCGCCGAAGCGGGCAGCTTTACCCATGCCGGGGATCGTCTGAATCTCAGCCAGTCTGCTGTCAGCCGCCAGATCAGCGGACTTGAAGACAGCCTGCGTGTTCCCCTGTTTCATCGCCATGCCCGCGGCCTGAAGCTGACAGAACAGGGTGAACTTCTTTATGACACCGCCCACGATGTGTTTGCCAAGCTGGCCATGGCGGAAACAAGGATCAGTGAAACCAAGGAACACCCGCAGGGTCCCCTGAAAATCAGCACGACCGTTGCCTTTGGCTCGATCTGGTTAACGCCGCGAATCAAGGAATTCATCGCGCTTTATCCGGACATTGATGTCTCTCTGGTGCTGGCCGATACGGAACTCGACCTGTCCATGCGTGAAGCCGATGCTGCAGTGCGAATGGCGCCGCCGAAGCAACCGGACCTGATTCAGAAACATCTGATGACTGTTCGATACAACGTCTATGCTTCACCGGAATACCTCAAGAAGTATGGCACACCCACAACACCTGAAGAACTTGATGATCACAGTCTTATCGTTTACGGCGAAGATGCAAGACCCCCGGTCGCCAATCTGAATTGGCTCCTTACGGAAGGCACACAACCGGGTGTGCGCCGCGAACCTGTGCTCCGCGTGAACAGTATCTATGGAATTTTCCGTGCTGTACAAAGTGGCCTTGGAATCGGTGCGATTCCAGATTACATGACCCGGGAAGTCGAAAATCTGGTGCAGATTTTACCCGAGTTGCGTGGCCCCGCCATCGAAACCTATTTTGTTTATCCAGAAGAAATCAGAAACACAAAACGTATTACTGTACTCCGGGACTTTCTTGTTGAGCAGATGAAACCAGGCACTCCATAAGGCTCTGAACCGGGGTTCAAACAGCTAACGAGCCATGCGTTTTATGCATAGGTGCACTGCAAAATAAATAGTGGTGGAAATATACCGATTCCCCTATATTGAGGTCATCGGATGTTGCTTTGCAGCATCCCTCCTCCCGCCGAACCCATGTTCGGCAAAAGGATCGCCCACATGGCGACTCCTTGCGTCTCCCAGACGTGAAGCCTCCCTGTTTAGACTCGCCCCGGCTTTTTAGCCGGGGTCTTTTTTTGTCTGCACTTAAACAATACCTCCTCCAGATCGGAAATTTGTCCGAATTTCCCCCTGTTTGCCTCTCGACCCCCGGAAGGATTGCGGTTAACCTTTCGCAACAAGAAAAACCAGCAGGCAACTGCCGACACACTGCCGACACGGGGAACAATCAAATCCGGGGACTGAGTTAACAATGCCAAAAGCGATAATCACCTACGTTCGCTGGGTCGACACGATGAATCACGGCGTTGGGCGCGTGGTGATGTACATGATATTTGTGATGATCGGCGTACTGTTCTGGTCATCCATATCAAAAGCCTTTTTCAATCCATCCTTATGGACCCTGGAACTGGCCCAGTTCCTGATGGTTGGCTATTACTTATTGGGGGGGGGCTATTCCCTGCAGAATGATTCCCATGTTCGTATGGACCTGCTGTACAGCCGGTGGTCTGAGAAAGGTCAGGCTCGGGCTGACGCCCTCACCTCAATCTTTTTAATCTTCTTTCTGGTCATGCTGCTCTATGGCGCCATCTCAAGTACGGAATATGCCCTCAAGTATGGGGAAAAAAGTTATTCGTCATGGGCACCGAAAATGGCCCCCATCAAGATCATTATGTGCATCGGTATATTTTTAACTCTTTTGCAGGCGATCGCCGTGTTCTTCAGGGATGTTGCCAAATGGAAAGGGGTTTCGCTCGGCGAAGTGCCTGAGCCCGAACACGAACCCGAGGGCGACCGCTCATGAGTTACGAGATGATCGCCATCCTCATGTTTTCATCAATGATGATCATGATGCTGACCGGCCAGCGCGTATTCGGTGCTATCGGTGCTGTCGCCGTTGCCGCCGCACTTTTGCTTTGGGGTGACGGCGGCTCGCAAATGGGTTTTAGCGCTGCCATGAAATTGATGAAGTGGTACCCGCTGCTGACGTTGCCGCTGTTTGTCTATATGGGTTATATGCTGTCCGAATCCGGCATCGCAGATGATCTCTACAAAATGTTCCATGTCTGGATGGGTCCCCTGGATGGTGGTCTTGCCATCGGCACCATCGGCCTGATGGTCGTTATTTCAGCCATGAACGGGCTAAGCGTTGCGGGTATGGCCATTGGCGCTACGATCGCCTTGCCAGAGTTGCTGCGCCGCGGCTACGACAAGATCATGGTCACCGGTGTAATTCAGGCAGGCAGTTCGCTGGGTATTCTGGTGCCCCCCAGCGTTGTTCTGGTGCTTTACGGCATGATCGCCCGCCAGCCCATCGGCCAACTCTGGATGGCGGGTGTGTTCCCGGGGCTCTTAATGGCGAGCCTGTTTGTGATCTATATTGCGCTCAGGTGCAAACTTCAGCCTGGATTGGGTCCGGCGCTATCGAAAGAAGAACGCAATGTCAGCTGGTCCGTAAAATTCCGACTCCTCAGCGCCGGGATTTTGCCACTGGCCATCTTCTTCCTGATGACCGGATTATTCCTGATGGGCGTAACATCGTTGGTTGAAAGCTCAGCCGTCGGCGCGGTTTCAGCAACCTTTGCGGCTCTGGTCAAGGGGCGTTTAACCAAAAAAGTTATCCATGACACCGTGCAGAAAACACTTGGCGTAAGTTGCATGTTCATGTGGATCATTCTGGCGGCCCTTGCTTTCGGCGCTGTTTTTGACGGGCTTGGCGCCGTGAAAGCTATCGAGGCATTCTTTGTCGGAGAACTGGGCTTAACGCCCTGGGAAATCCTGATATTGATGCAACTCTCATATCTGATCATGGGCATGTTCCTGGACGATACCGCCATGCTGGTCATCGTCGCCCCTCTTTACGTGCCACTGGTCAAGGTACTCGGGTTCGATCTGGTCTGGTACGGTGTGCTGTACACCATCACCTGTCAGATCGCTTATATGACACCACCGTTTGGCTATAACCTGTTTCTGATGCGGGCAATGGCCCCACCGGAAATAACAATCACCGACATTTACCGCTCCATCATACCGTTTGTCGGAGTCATGATCTTCGGGTTAACGCTGGTGATGATCTATCCGGAAATCGCGTTATGGCTGCCAAAAACCTTTTACGGGCGCTAAATGAACACAATTGTATGAGCAAAACGAAAGCAAACGAAAATAAAACGATGATTTTTCTATTCAGACGAAAGCTCTTCAAATAACATGCAGTATCCAATCAAAAATTTACACAGGGAGAAAATAAAATGACGACGAAAAGACGTGATTTTCTAAAAACCGCCGGGGTGGCGACCGCCGCTGCGGTGGGTGCAACAACTCTAAGCACCCCCTATGTCAAAGCTGCCAACCATACAATCAAATGGCGGCTGCAAACCTATGCAGGTGCAGCCCTGGCCGCACATGTGATCAAGCCGGCAATTGATGACTTCAACAAGGCGGCCAATGGCGAGATGGTCATTGAACTTTTTCACGGCGACCAGCTGGTTCCCACCGGTGAATTATTCCGCGCGTTGCAAAACGGTACGATAGATGCCGTGCAAAGTGATGATGACTCAATGGCCTCACCAACACCCGTGACCCAGTTTGGTGGCTACTTCCCGTTCGCTACCCGATATTCACTCGACGTTCCGGTTCTTTTCCACCAGTACGGCCTTGGAGATATCTGGGAGAGGGAATACAAAAAGGTCGGCGTTCAATGGATCAGCGCGGGTTCATGGGACCCTTGCCACTTCAACACCAAAGACCCCATCCGCAGCCTTGCCGACCTTAAGGGCAAGCGCGTCTTCACCTTCCCGACAGCGGGCAAGTTCCTGTCACGCTTTGGTGTCGTACCTGTGACCCTTCCGTGGGAAGATATTGAAGTCGCTGTTCAAACCGGCGAACTTGATGGCATCGCCTGGTCGGGGATCACCGAAGATTACACCGTTGGCTGGGCCGATGTGACCAACTACTTCCTGACCAACAATATTTCGGGCGCCTGGTGTGGATCGTTCTACGCCAATCAGGACCGCTGGAATGAACTCCCTGAGCATCTGAAAACACTGTTCAGACTTGCAACGGACAGCTCGCACTATTATCGCCAGCACTGGTATTGGGGTGGAGAAGCGGATCTCCGCGTCAACGGTACCAAGCTGAAACTGACCACAATCCCCGATGAGGAATGGGCAACGGTAGAAGCCGAAGCGCTGAAATTCTGGGATGAAATTGCTGCAACAGGCCCTGTTGCCAAGCAGGTCGTTGATATCTACAAAAAGTATAATGCCGTTATGGATAAAGCAGGACGCCCGTATCGCTATAGCTGACCTGTATGGCACCTAATAAAAAAGCCCGGTCACCATTTCACATTGGTGGCCGGGCCTTTTTTTGCCTGAGCGAACCTATTCATTCGCGGCTTTTCTCTCTTCAATGACCTTGTCTGCATCCTTGCCGGATAATTCCTGCAAGTGGTCAAACCTGCTGTCGAACGTCCCCACGCCCATGGTCATGGATCTCAGCTCAATGATCAGGTCATGCATTTCGGATTGCGGAAGCTGGATGGTCACTTCATCCCAGCCGCTCCAGCCATCCTTCGAATCAAAACCCAGAATCTGGCCCCGGCGACCGCTAACCAGACGCTGCACACCGGACGTATAGTTTGAGGGCAGCGACATGGTGACGTGGAATATGGGCTCCAGTAAAACCGGGCCACAATTTGGCATCCCTTCGCGCATTGCCTGCCCCGCAGCTTTTTTGAACGCCATGTCGGAGCTGTCGACAGCGTGGAACTGGCCGTCCGTCAATGTCACCGATATATCGACCACAGGAAAACCAAGTGGCCCACGGACAAGGAATTCCTTAACGCCATTTTCGACGGAAGGGATATAGTTTTTCGGGACGACACCGCCGGTGATGGTGTCGGAAAACTCAAACCCGGAACCACGCGGTAATGGCTTGATTTCAAGATGTACATCGCCAAATTCCCCATGCCCGCCGGATTGTTTTTTGTGGCGCGCATGTTGTGTAACCGGTTTGCGAATGGTTTCTTTGTACGGAACACGGGAACGTTCAGAATTGACTTCCAGATTGTAGCGGTTTTTTAATTTATCGATGGCAATCAGGAGATGGATTTCGCCCTGCCCCCACAGTAACAACTCTCCGGTGACCGGATGATGTTCCCAGCTTATGGAGAGATCTTCTTCCGCCAGTTTATTCAGCGCACCAGATAATTTAACATCATCGCTTCTGTGCTCAGCATGGATCGAGAGGGAGAACAGCGGGCTTAACGGGGCTGGCCAGTCAACTGAAGGAGGGCCCTGATCAGAGAGGACCGCACCGGTTGCCACCTCATCCATACGTCCAAGGGCGACAACATCCCCGACACCTGCCCTGCCCAGCTTTTCCTGCTTCTGTCCGTTGATCCTGTGAAGGCCTGAAATCTTGTGACCACCAATAGTCATACCGTCCTTGATTTCGCCGGAAAATACTCTCGCCAGACTGAGTTTCCCGACATGACCGGCATGCACGGTTTTAAAGACCTGGGCCGCCGTACCGGCACAGCCGTCCAGCCCCAGCCGAGCCGCTACAGCATTTGCTTCCGGGGCCTCGTGACGAAGGGCTTTCATCAGGCGGCGCACGCCGTTGTCATGTTCTGCCGAGCCAAAAAACACCGGAACAATGAGGTGTTCCTGTAAATCCCTGGTCAGGGTCGCATAGATTTCATCGCTGGAGGGCACCACATCTTCAAGCAGGCTTTCCAATAGCGCATCATCAAAATCAGCGAGCGATTCCAGCATTTCCGTGCGCGCGCTTTCCTCGCGATCTTTTGCGGGATCAGGCAATTCAATCAGTTTTGATTCTTTTTCATCCTGCCACTCAAACGCCCGTTCACTAACCAGATCAACATGTCCGGTTATACTCTCACCATCACGGATCGGAATTTCGCGCAAGATTAGAGGGTGTTCAGATACCTCCTGAAGCGCATCCAGCGTTTGTTTGACGCTATGGCTCGGAACATCCATTTTGTTCACAAAAATCATGTGCGGGATTTCATGGCTGTTCAGGAAGTTCAGCACTGGCGCCACCGTCATGGCTTTGCCCGGGTCTGCTTCGCAAACGACGATAGCTGTATCAGCAACCATCAGTGCACCCTGCGCATCCTGTCCAAGTTCAACAGAACCCGGACAATCCAGAAACGTCCAGGCCTCGTCCAGATAATCTGCACTGGCGACATTGAGCTCCGTCGACATCTGTCGCGCCTTCCCTTCCGGAGAGCCATCACCGACCATATTGGATTCTTTTGCGGTGCCCTTACGCCCAATGGCGCCTGCGATCGATAACATGCTTTCTAAAAGCGATGTTTTGCCGCTGAGGTAAGGGCCGACTAGAGCTGCCGTGCGTGGGCCCGATGGTGTTTTATTTGGCATGAGTTTCTCCCTGGTCCGCTTGATAATCATGCGGTCCGGGCGAGCCCGGAACCGGTCTCGTTATCGATATGTAACTCTTTCACTGAAAGGTAAAGCGCACAGCGACGGATGCAAGGGAAAATCCGAAACTTTTGAGATTATAGCG
>Ga0316205_10003431_pt1 | contig 15007 bp, 18 predicted proteins | sample 3monthpyrite_MG_FD_204941 | JGI IMG/M metagenome (GOLD analysis project Ga0316205, IMG submission 204941) | Microbial mat bacterial communities from mineral coupon in-situ incubated in ocean water Damariscotta River, Maine, United States -... | ecosystem: Environmental > Aquatic > Marine >... | reverse complement strand
GAAACACGTGCCCGCGTCATGAGCTGGAATATATGGTGGCAATTCGGCCCGTGGCAGCAACGCGCCCCGCTTATCGAGGCCACCATCAGGGCGGCTGACCCTGACCTGATCGCGCTGCAGGAGGTGTGGGGCGATGCCGCCGAAAACCACGCCAAAATTCTGGCCGAAAGGCTCGGATACCATTATTATCACGCCCAATGTATGACCATGAACGGCACCGGTTTTGGCAACGCCATTCTTTCGCGCTGGCCAATTGCCGAGTGCAAAGAAATAACCTTGAGCGGACAAGCAGAAACCGGCGAGACCCGCAACGCACTTTATGCCAGAATTGAAGGCCCGCGCGGGGTGATTCCGTTTTTCTGCACCCACCTGAACTGGCGCTATGAGCAGAGCCATATCCGCCAGCAACAAGTGCGCGATGTGGCAGCCTTTGTGGCGAAAAACCCCGGTGATAAAATGCCGCCGCTGCTGTGCGGAGATTTTAACGCCGAACCGATGAGCACGGAAATTCGTGCCCTTTCCGGCCTGACCACCGCCGCAGCCGAAGGGCTTGTGTTTCATGATGCCTGGGTGGCGGCCGGAAAGGGTGAGGGCTCGACATGGAGCAATGAAAACGCTTTTGCTGCCGCCGAATTCGAGCCAAACCGGCGGATTGATTATATCTTCGCTGGCCATCCAAAAGCGCGGGGGCGGGGGCATGTGACGGAAATAGAGGTCATCGGAAATACCGAAACCAACGGTATTTGGCCAAGCGACCATTTCGGGCTTATAGCCAAATTACGCTATTAAGGCCGCACCGGTCCTCCCGCCAACAACGGCTCCCGCCCGTCAGGCGTTGATTTGCAGGCAAATCAACGCCCTCCCGTTGGGCGTGGCCTCGCCTGCGGCTCGGTGGTCATCTCTGCGACGTTGCAAATGATCATGACTATGGGGCGCGGCGCGAAAAAGACGCTGGATAAAACGACCACGCAAACGCGCCGCATGGTAAGCGATTACCTGTCCCGATGGACCTTTTCCTTGCGCTCGTGGCGCTCTTGCGCCTCAAGGCTTAGTGTCGCGATTGGACGCGCATCAAGTCGCTTGAGCGAAATCGGGTTGCCGGTTTCGTCACAATAGCCAAAGGAACCATCTTCGATACGGCGTAGGGCCGCATCAATTTTGGCCACCACTTTACGCTCACGGTCGCGGGTGCGCAATTCCAGTGCGCGGTCCGTTTCCTCGGAGGCACGGTCGGCCACATCGGGAATATTCCGCGTGCCTACCTGCATTTGCTCAATTGTATCGCGATTGCCCTTCAGAATGTCGTTTTTCCAAAGCAACAGTTTTTGACGGAAATATTCGAGCTGGCGAGCGTTCATAAACGGTTCGTCATCGGCCGGAATATAATCGGTGTCCAGAATTGTTTCTGCTTTCATGAGAAGCTCCTAACCCCAAAATTTGTGCGTGTAACGCAGCTCCTGCGGGTGGGAATAGCCTCTATTTTACCGATTGTCACTAGCTTGTTATGCAAGTTTATGTGAAATATTCGCGCAAATGCGGGCAAACCGCGAATCTGACGAGCATAGCGAGGCGCAGAATGCGATTTGAAGGCACTGATACTTATGTGGCAACCGATGATCTGAGCGTGGCGGTAAATGCCGCCATCACATTGGAGCGCCCGCTTTTGGTAAAGGGCGAGCCCGGCACCGGCAAAACCGAGCTGGCGCGGCAGGTGGCCACCGCGCTTAAAATTCCAATGATCGAGTGGAATATCAAATCGACCACCAAAGCCCAGCAAGGGCTTTATGAATATGATGCCGTGAGCCGGTTACGCGATAGCCAGTTGGGCGACCCAAAGGTAAACGAGGTTAAAAACTACATCAAACCCGGCAAGCTCTGGCAGGCATTTAGTGCCGAAAACCGGGTGTTGTTACTGATTGACGAAATCGATAAAGCCGATATCGAATTCCCGAATGACCTGCTGCAGGAGCTCGACCGGATGGAGTTCCATGTCTATGAAACCGGCGAGTTGATCAAGGCGCGGCAACGGCCTGTGGTGATAATTACGTCGAATAACGAGAAAGAATTACCCGACGCCTTTTTGCGCCGCTGCTTTTTTCACTACATCCGCTTTCCCGATGCCCAGACCATGGCCAAAATCGTGGATGTTCACTTTCCCGGCATCAAGCAAAACCTTGTAGAAGCCGCACTTTCGCAGTTTTACGCATTGCGCGAGGCCCCCGGGCTGAAGAAAAAACCCAGCACCTCCGAAGTGCTCGACTGGCTCAAGCTGCTGCTGGCGGAAGACCTGACGCCCGAAGATCTGCGCGGCGCGGCAAGCGATGCTTTGCCGAAGCTGCACGGCGCGCTTTTGAAAAACGAGCAGGACGTGCATATGTTTGAGCGGCTGGCATTTATGGCACGGGGGCAGAAATGATCGACATAAGAGCGCTGAAGGAAAGTGACCGCCCCGCTTGGGCCACCCTCTGGAAGGGATATCTCGGCTATTACGAAACCGAGTTGCCGCCCGAAATGTATGATATTGCCTTCAACCGGATGCTTTCCGGAAGCGAGCACGAGTTTCACGGTTTGTTGGCGCTGAAGGGTGGTGAACCCGTTGGGCTAGTGCATTACCTGTTCCACCGTCACGGCTGGAAGGTGGAGCCGGTTGTTTACCTGCAGGACCTTTATGTCAACCATGCCGCCCGTGGCACCGGCGCGGGCCGTGCCCTGATCGAGGCGGTATATACCGCCGCCGATGCCGCTGGTAGCCCGTCTGTTTACTGGCTCACTCAGGATTTCAACAAAACCGCGCGCACGCTTTATGACCGGATAGGCACGCAAACCCCGTTTATCAAATATGCGCGTTAGGTGCATATGGCCGGCACTCGCCGGGCTGGTCCTGTTCCTTGCCGCCTGCACCACCGACAGCAGCGGCCCGGCGCCACAAGCCTCGGGCAGCGGGGTAAATCGCGCCAACACGACCATTGCCGGCGAGTTTATCGCGCTCCTGTTTAAAACTGAAAACGGCACCCGTATTCCGCGTTTGCTGCGCTATGAAGGGCCGGTGCGGGTGGCGTTGGACCCAGCTCTTAACACTTACCGGAACGACCTTGAATCAGTGCTGGAAAATTTGCGCCGCAAGGCTGGCATTGATATTGCGCAAAGCGCCGGGGCCGCACAAATTCGCATTCAGCAAGTGCCTGCCGCCAGCCTGCGCCGCACTTATCCCACCGCCGCCTGTGTGGTGGTGCCCGGCGTTGCCAGCTTTGCGCAATTTCTGCGCAGCGGCTATCCGCGCTGGTCGCGCCAGCAGGCACTTACCGGCGCGGCTATTTTTATCCCTGATACCGCCCCGCCCTATGTCATTCGCGCCTGTCTGAACGAGGAGGTCGCGCAAGCTCTCGGGCCGGTCAACGACCTTTACCGCGTGGCCGATACCGTTTTCAACGATGATAACGTCTATAACGCTCTCACTGATTATGACCTGCTGATCCTGAAAGTGCTGTATAGCGATGACCTGCAAACCGGCATGGGCCAGCCAGCCGTGCAAAGCCGCCTGCCCGCCCTTCTTGCCCGTCTCAACCCTGCGGGAAACCGTGGCGGCGGCGGCGCGGCGCTGGAAGACAGGCGCTGGAAAGCCCTGATCGAAGCCGCGATGAACAACGCCAATGCACGGCCCGCAAGGATAAGCGCGGCAACACAAGCCATCGCCCGCGCCCGTGCGCTGAATGATCATCGGCTTATCCATTCGCTGATCATCTATGGTCGCCTTACCTTGCGCGACCAGCCGGGCCTTGCAGCCCCCGCCTTTCAGGAAGCCTATACGCTGGCGCAACGCCAGCTTGGGCAAAATAACCTGCGCACGGCCTTGGCCGCCATGCACATGGCGGCGGTGGCGATGGAGGCCGGGCGCTTTGACGAGGTTATCACCTTCACCACCCCCGCGCTGGCCACGGCACAGCGGTATAATGATCCGGTGATGTTGGCCGGAATTCAGGGAATGCGGGCATTGGCGTTTCGCAAACTGGGGCAAAACCGCGCTTCGGAAGCGGCGCGCCTTGATAGCCTTGCACAAGCACGCTATGCCTTCGGCGAGAACGCCGCACAAATCGCCGCCGCTCAAGCACAAATCGAAGGGCTTTTGCCCAACTAATATTAGGACGACCTATGCTCTATCTCATCGCGTTTATAATCGGGCTTGGCCTTGGCTGGATTACCGCCGGCAAGCGGGGCGGCAACACCGCTGACAAGCTGCAATATGGCGTGGTATTTGGCTTGTTGGCCATGCTGCTGCTGATGGCCGCCATTATGATCATCGGGGCGTTTGTGTTGGGTTAACCATGTTTTTGCGCTTTTTTGAAAACCTGCGAGCCGCCCAAATCCCGGTGTCATTGCGCGAGTTTCTCAGCTTCCTCGAAGCGCTAAAGGCGCAAACCGTGATCTATGATGTCGAAGGGTTTTACTATCTCGCCCGCCTGACCATGGTGAAAGACGAGCGTTTTCTGGACCGCTTTGATGTGGCCTTTGCGCAGAGCTTTGAAGGGGTTGAGGCCACCAGTCTTGCCGAGATTGTTGAAAAAGCAGAGATCCCGGAAGAATGGCTACGCAAAATGGCTGAAAAAAGCATGAGCGCCGAGGAAATGGCCAAAATCGAAAGCCTTGGCGGCTTTGAAGCCCTGATGGAAACCCTGAAACAGCGGCTCAAAGAGCAGGAAGCCCGCCATCAGGGTGGCAGCAAATGGATAGGCACGGCGGGCACCTCGCCTTTTGGTGCTTACGGCTATAACCCCGAGGGCATTCGCATTGGCCAGCATGAAAGCCGCCATCGCCGCGCGGTAAAAGTGTGGGATAAACGCGAATTTCGCAACCTTGATGACAGTATCGAGCTTGGCACCCGCAACATTAAAATGGCGCTCAAACGCCTGCGCAGCTGGGCCCGTGCCGGTGCGGAAGACGAGCTCGATCTCGACGGCACCATCAAAGCCACCGCCGAGCATGGGTATCTCGACGTAAAAACCCGCCCCGAGCGCAAAAACGCGGTCAAGGTTTTGCTTTTCCTCGATGTCGGCGGCTCGATGGATGACCATATCGCCTTGGTCGAGGAGCTTTTCTCGGCGGCCCGGGCCGAGTTCAAGCATATGGAATACTTTTATTTCCACAACTGCCTCTATGAAGGCGTGTGGAAGGATAACCGCCGCCGGTGGAACGAGCAAATGCCAACATGGGATGTGCTTCACACTTATGCCTCTGATTATAAATGCATTTTTGTGGGTGATGCCTCGATGTCACCTTACGAGATCGCCTATATTGGCGGCGCAAATGAGCATTACAACAAAGAGGCGGGTGGCACATGGCTAAGCCGCGCCCGCACGCAATGGCCCAACCATATCTGGATAAATCCGGTGCCCAAGGATGAGTGGCGCTACACCCATTCCGTGGGTTTGATCCGGGAGATATTCGAGGATCGCATGGTGCCGATGACCCTAGAGGGCATCGAGGCCGGTATGAAGCAATTGGGGCGATAGGGCGTGCACGTGTTTGATTTTCATCCTCCGCATTACGGCCGCTCAAATGGGAGCACCCTATGAAAACAATCAAATACCTTTGGCATCAGCATCGCTACCTCTTGCTCGGGTTTTCGCTGGCCAGTTTGCTGACACTTGGTTTTTTGGCCAAATTCACTTTTTCATTTGTTTATTGGTCGAACCATCGCGATGCCACCATTGAGCCGTGGATGCCGATTGGCTATATCGCCCGCTCCTACCATGTGGATCGCACGTGGCTTTACGCGCAATCCGGCCTGCCCTTTCAGGCCGACAGGCGCCCCGTTCCGGTCAAAGATGCCGCTCAAGAGCTTGGCATAAGCTACGAAGAAATGCGCAGCCGGCTCCTGCAGGCCATCGAAGCTGAGCGTGCCGAATGACCGATATTTTGGTCGAATGGGTCAGCCATTACGGTCTGGTTATCCTTGCGGGCACCATTTTTCTGGCCGCGCTTGGTGCGCCCTTGCCAGGCACTGTGCTTTTGGTGCTCAGCGGCGCTTTTGCTGCCAGTGGCGAGATGGATTTTTGGGCGGTGGCACTTACCGCCTATTTCTCGGCGGTGGCCGGTGATATTTCGGGCTTCACCATCGGCTATCGGGGCGGGGCATGGCTCAAACCCCGGCTCGGCCACGCAGCAATTGCCACCAAAATTAGCAGAGCCGAAGCATTAATGGAAAAATGGGGCGGGATCGGCGTATTTCTCAGCCGCTGGCTGGTCGCGCCCTTGGGGCCAACGGTGAACTATGTCAGCGGCTTGGGCCGCTTCAGCTGGCGGCGCTTTATGCTCTGGGATTTGCTGGGCGAGGTTGTTTGGGTCTCGGCCTATATCACCATCGGCACGGTGTTTTCCGCCTCGGCGCTGGCGCTGGTGGATATGATCGCTTCGGCCAGTTGGGTGATGATCGGGGCGCTTGGTATGGGTTTAATGGGCAGACGCTTGCTTAAACTGGCCAAAAGGGCTGGGAAAGCCAGCGCATAGGCCCTATATTAGGGTCATGCTACGCTATTCCCCCATATTGATCGCCCTACTTATTGGCTGGGTCACTTACCTGTTTTCGGCATGGCGCACTCGGCGTGAGCTTGATTCTCGCTCGACCCTGCTCAACGACCCTGCACTGCTGGCGCTGCTGCGCAAAATGGCGAGGGCGCTGGATATTCCGGAAGTGCGGGTTTTTATCTATGAAATTGCGCCGGTTAACGGCCTAGCGGCACCGGACGGGCGGATATTCATCACCCGCGGGCTGTTCAACAAATATAAATCCGGCGAGATTTCTGCGGCTGAACTGGCTTCGGTTATTGCGCATGAGCTCGGCCATATTGCCCTTGGCCACAGCAAACAACGGCTGATTGATTTCTCCGGCCAAAACGTGATGCGGGCGCTGCTGATGGGGGTGGTGGGCCGGTATATTCCGGTGATCGGTGGCTATATCGCCAATATGGTGATCAACATGCTGGCCGCCACGCTGTCGCGCAAGGATGAGTTCGAGGCTGATGCTTATGGCGCGGCACTGTTGCTGAAATCCGGCATTGGCCTCTCGGCGCAAATCGGTATGTTTCGCAAGCTCGAAAGCTGGGGCGGCAAGCGCCGTGGCGCGCCCGCATGGTTGATGAGCCACCCGGATACCGCCCAGCGCATCGCCGCCATCGAGACCCTGAAAGCCAGTTGGGAAGTTTAGGCAACTTTAACCGAGCGCCTGAAAATATTTGCCCAGCTTTGGCAACCCTGCCCGCTTGAGGAGCCTGCGACAACTGATCGCCTCGCCTCCCATTTCTTGCGCCCGCTGGTAAACCACCGTAACAACCGGGCTAAGCCTGTCTCCCATTTCCAGCAAAAACCCGTCCGGCTCGCGGCGCACAAGCTGGTGCCGCGCCAATACCCGCGTCGGAAAGTCTTTGAGGTTACGGGTGAGCAATTCCTGCGCCCCACCGGTTATGGCTGCCGCCAAAACATGGCGGTCATTCCTGTCCGGCAAAGCCAGCGTTGCTTCCAACGCCTCATTCGGGACCACCTCAGCCTTTGGCCACCCAACCCGCAGCAGCGCAATCTCGATATCCGCCACGGGGCCAATCCCATAACGCCGCGCCGTATGTCGCCATTCCTCCAGAATTCGCGCTGACCATAGCGGTGTGAAAAATCCCTGCTTGGCCGCCCCTATCAACAATTCACGGGTCACGCTCGGGTAAAGAATACAGGCATCCAGCAAAACTCGGTCCATCAAAACGCCAGCCTAGCGCGACACACGCAAATAGCCGAGATAGCGTGTTTCCAACTGCCGGAAAGTGTAAACCAAAACAAACGCCAATGACATATAAAGCGCAGCGGCGGTTAAAAAACCTTCATAAGCAAGGTAATAGCGCGCATTCAGGGTGCGGCCCACGCCCAGAATATCCTGAATGGTGATGATGCTGGCCACCACCGAGCCATGCAGCATAAACACCACCTCATTGCCATATTGCGGCAGCGAGCGCCGCAAAGCTATCGGGATCAGCACCAGCCGGTTTACCTGAAAGGGCGACATGCCGAGCGACTTAGCCGCCTCCAGCTCGCCCTTGGACACGGACTGTATCGCGCCCCGGATGATCTCGGTGGCATAAGCGCCGGAATTGAGCGAAAAGGCGATCAATGCACACCACCAGGCATCGCGCAATATCACCCAGGCAAAGCTCCCCCGCACCGCTTCAAACTGTGACAGCCCATAATAAATCAGGTATAGCTGCACCAAAAGCGGGGTGCCGCGAAACGCGTAAACATAAGCGTTGATCAGCTTAGAGCCGATGCCATTGCTTTTTGCCCTGATTAACCCGAAGGGCAGCGCAATGCAAAAACCGATCACCAGTGAAAGCGCGGTCAACTGCAGAGTCATCCAGACGCCGCTGGCAAACAACTCCCAGTTTTGGGCGACCAGATCAAACCGCATCGCCAAGCTCCTTCAGGGCATAGCGGCGCTCGGCGGCATTAAAAATGGTTTGGCTTACCCATGTAAAAAACAGATAGGTAAAAAAGACCGCACTGAAAAACAAAAACGGCTCGCGCACCGATTTTCCGGCGTCATTGGCAAGGCCGACAAGGTCTTCCAGCCCGATCACCGAAACCACGGCGGTGGATTTGATCAACACCTGCCAGACATTGGCATAGCCCGGCAGCGCAAACCGGGTGAGCTGCGGCAACGTGACCGCGCGCAACACCTGAAGCGGCCGCATACCGATTGACATTGCCGCCTCGCGCTGGCCGCTTGGCACGGTCATATAAGCCCCGCGAAAGGTTTCGGTCAGGTAAGCCCCGTAAATGAAGCCAATGGCGGCCACCCCGGCCCAAAACTTGGAAAGCTCCAGATAGTCTACCCCAATCGCTTTACCGGCGATATTGATCAGCCGTTGCCCGCCAAAATAGATCAGCAGGATCAACACAAGATCAGGCACGCCGCGCACAATGGTAGTGTAACCCAACACAAGCGAGCGAACCAGCAAGCCACCCCGGATTTTACCGGCGGCACCAAGCCCGCCGAGCACAGTGGCAAGGGCAAGTGAAGCCAGCGCCAACATAATTGTGGTGAAAGCACCACGCACCAGCAGCGGCGCATATTCTATAAGGTTTTGCATGGGTTAGCCGCGCACCGCCAGGGCGCACGGCTTTGGGTTCTTATTCGCCACCGTAGATGTCGATTTCGAAATATTTATCATTAATCATTGCGTATTCGCCAGATGCCCGAACGGCCAAGATGGCTGCCGAGAACGCGTCCCGCAGCTCTGTGTCTTCTTGACGAACCCCGACACCCGCGCCTTCACCGTGGTATTTCGGCACCGAATACATTTCACCAAAGAAGGCATAACCAGCGCCCGCGTCTGTGCTCAGGAATCCGTCATCCATGGCGATAGAATCGCCCATGGCCGCATCAATCCGGCCGGCTTGCAGATCAAGGTAAACCTCGTCTTGCGAGCCATAAAGGCGCAGTTCTACATTCGGGAACTCGCCTTCCAAAAAATCTTGGTGAATGGTGCCGCGCTGCACGCCGACAACTTTACCGTCGAGCGCGTCAACCATCATGCCTTCAGCCCCAATGAAACCGGCGGGGGAATTATAGTATTTCGCAGAGAAATCAATAACCTGCTTGCGCTCATCGGTGATCGACATAGAAGCAATGATTGCGTCACACTTGCCTTCCAGGAGGGCCGGAATAATACCATCCCAATCGGTTTTGACCATGGTAGCATCCATGCCCATTTCAGTGGCCAGCGCATTGGCAATGTCGATGTCAAAGCCCACAACATCGCCCGAAGCTTCCGTGGAGGAAAACGGTGGGTAAGCGCCCTCAACACATATATTGATTTCGGCAGCATTGGCCGCAATTGCAAGGGTAGAAGCCGCCGTAGCAGCCAGAATAATTTTTTTCATGAGGTTCTCCATGTTGGTCTTTTTTGATAGTGGAAGCGGTATTTCCGCGACCTTGGCATAACTATTAAGCCAAAGCCACGTCGCGTCAAGCGCCGTTGAATTGAAAGCACCCGAAATCATGCGCGGCGACCGACCCGAAGGGGAGGATTTTTCGCAGAGGGGTCAATCCCCTCCAGAAAAATTGGCGGCTAGAGATGGCCGGGCAGGCTGTCTTTTTGGGCAGCGTTAACCAGCCAGTCAAACATGAATTCCCGCATGGAAGTGAAACAGACAAGCCGGAACTCATCTTCAGCCTCCATCCAAAACGCCACCGCCACCTGCCCCAGCCGGGTGCGGCGAAAACTGCCTTGACCAAAGGCGCTTGTGGCAAGGTCTACCGGCGCGCCTTTGGCCAACACCTCGCGCGCGCCCTCGCCTTTCAGGGCAAACACCGCGCGGGAATCGCTCACATTCAGCGCCAGCCCGGCATGGCCGAGCGCGGCATCAATCTTGGTGGCCAACGTATCAGGGTCAACGCCTTTTTGAGTGAACACCAGTAATTCATCAGGTGCCATCCACGCCACGCCCTTGTTGATTCTACGTGGTTTTGGCAGCGCCACGCCGAGGGTTTTCGCAACCCTTGCGGCAAGGTTTTTATCGGTAAAATCGGCCTTGACCGTCACCATACCCACCGGCCCGAGCGCCGCCACCAGCACAGCGCCGCCACCGTCAATCATCAGCGAATTTGAGAGATCAGACATCTTGGCGCGCTCCTGTTTTGTCATAAAACACCGGGTCCACCACCTCGGCTTTGTGCACCGTACCCGCGACCGGAAAATCGAGCACCTCGCCCATGCGCCCAAGCCCGCCATTGATCAGCGCCATCGCGATGGGGTGGCCAAGCGTCGGGGAGAAATAGGTTGAGGTGACATGGCCAATGGCTTTGCCGTTTTCAACAGCATGGGCCGCTTCAGGGAGTTTCACCTTATCATCCAGCGTGCGCAACCCCACCAATTGCTTGCGGTTTTCGGCGGTCAAAAAGCTGCGTTGCAAGCCGCGTTTGCCAATGAAGTCGACTTTCTTTTTCGATACCGCCCAGCCCAAATTGAGGTCCAGCGGCGTTACGGTGCCGTCTGATTCATCCCCGACCACCACAAAGCCTTTTTCAGCCCGCATCACGTGCAGGGCTTCGGTGCCGTAAGGGGTAATATCATGCACGGCACCGGCTTGCAGCAGCAGGTTCCACAAAAGCAACCCTTGCGACTGGGGCACCGCGACCTCATAGGAAAGCTCGCCGGAAAACGAAATCCGGAAAACGCGGGCTTTAATACCGGCCAGTTCACCCTCGACAAAGCCCATAAACGGCAGGGCTTCCCGGCTCACATCCAGCCCGCCCAGCGCTTCCAGCACATGGCGGGCCTTGGGGCCGACCACGGCGATTTGGGTGAATTGCTCGGTCAGGTTGGCGGTGAAAACCTTAAGGTCCCACCATTCGGTTTGCAGCCATTCTTCCATATGGGCATGAATACGGTCAGAGCCGCCGGTGGTGGTGTGGCAAAGGAAAGTATCCTCATCCAGCCGGGCTACCACGCCGTCATCCATCAAAAAACCATTTTCGTTACACATCAGCCCATAGCGGCATTTCCCGGGTTTCAGGGTCGACATCATGTTGGTGTAAAGCAGATCAAGGAACTTGCCCGCATCGGGGCCCTTGACAACGATTTTGCCAAGGGTCGAGGCATCAAACAGCCCGACAGATTTTCGGGTGGCGATGATCTCGCGGGTAATCGCTTCTTGCACGCTTTCCCCCTTGGCGAGGAAAGCATAAGCGCGGCGCCAGTCGGCTACCGGCTCGAAAATCGCGCCGTGTGCCGCATGCCAGCCATCAATCGCGGTTTTGCGGGTGGGCTTGAAGAACTTGCCCGAGGCCTCACCGGCAATCGCGCCGAGTGATATGGGCGTATAGGGCGGGCGGAAGGTCGTGGTGCCAACGTCGGGGATTTCCGCGCCGAGGCTACCTGCCAACACAGCAAGTCCGTTGATATTGCTTAGTTTTCCTTGGTCAGTTGCCATGCCCAGTGTGGTGTAGCGCTTCGTGTGCTCGACACTTTCATAGCCCTCGCGGGCGGCGAGCTGAATATCCGACACTTTCACATCGTTCTGGAAATCAAGCCATGTTTTGGCGCGCGCCTTATAGGGCGCGTTGGCGGGCATTGACCAGATGGCGGCCATGGGCGATTCATCAGGGGTTTTGACCTCCCGAGCGGCGGCTTCTTCGGCGAGGCTACGCCCCACCTCCTCAGCCGCTTGCCGCGCCGCTGCCTGTGCACTGGCGATACAGGCACCGGTTTTGAGCGCGCCAAAAGCGCTGCCCGCCGCAATCACAAAACCTTCGCCGTTTTGGTTTGTTGGCGGGCGGGTCGGATCAGGCGAGAACATCGCGTTTTCCTCATCCCAGTTCAACTTACCGCCGCAATGGGACCACAGGTGCACCACCGGTGAAAACCCGCCCGACATTGCCACGCAGTCACAGTCAACCGTTTCAACCGCACCGCCGGTGCCCGATTGCAGGCATATTTCAACCGATGTGACGTGCTTTTTGCCGTTGACCCTGGCCACTGCATGACCGGTTTCAACCCGAATACCGGCAGCGCTGGCTTTGGCCGCCCATTCTCCGCCACCTTGCACGCGCGCGTCAACAATCAACGGCACATCCATCCCGGCGGCATGAAGCGTCAGTGCGGTTTGATAAGCATCGTCATTATTGGTGACAACCACAGTGCGGTTGCCCGGCGTTGCCCCGTAAAGCGTCACATAATCGCGCACCGCACTGGCCAGCATCACGCCCGGAATGTCATTGCCGGCAAAATTCAGGGTGCGCTCCAGCGCGCCGGTGGCGGTGATAATGCGCTTGGCCCGAATGCGCCATAACCGGTGACGGGGGGTATTTGACGGTGCGTGGTCATTCACCCGCTCATAACCGAGCGCATAGCCATGATCAAACACGCCAGCGCCCTGGGTGCGGGTGCGCAGGATGACATTTGGCAGCGCCTCAATCCCGGCCAGCAATTGATCAATATACGCCGGACCATTATGGCCATCAATCGCGACATCATCGACCATCACCCGCCCGCCGATATGGGCGGATTGCTCCAGCACCAGCACCTTGGCACCGCTGCGCCCGGCTTCCAGCGCCGCTTCAAGCCCGGCAATACCGGCCCCAATGATCAGAATATCGGTATAGGCGTAAAAGTATTCGTAGCGGTCACCATCGCGCTCGGTTGGCACCTGCCCAAGCCCGGCAGAGCGGCGGATGATCGGCTCGAACACATGCTTCCAGGCCCATTGCGGCCTCATGAAGGTTTTGTAGTAAAACCCGGCCGGAAAGAAACGCGAGAGGCGGTTGTTGATCGCGCCAATATCAAACTCGAGGCTTGGCCAGTGGTTTTGCGAACGCGCCTTGAGACCATCAAAAATCTCGGTGGTGGTGGCGCGCTGGTTGGGCTCAAATCGAGCACCTTCGCCAAGGTTCATCAGTGCGTTTGGCTCCTCGCCGCCGCTGGCCACAATGCCGCGCGGGCGATGGTATTTGAACGAGCGCCCGACCATGCGCCGGTTGGCAGCCATCAGCGCCGACGCCAGCGTATCGCCCTTATAACCCTGCACATCCTTGCCATTGAAGCTGAATGTCACCGGCAAGCTGCGGTCGATCAACAATCCGCCCTCGGGTAAACGCATGCTCATTTCCCATCCTCCCAATCAGGCCGTTTGGCTTTAATCGCAGCAATGATCTTTTTCGGCGGTGTGAGCGTTTGTGCGCTATAGGTGCCAAAAACCTCGAGCGTGACCGCACAGCGCGCGGCATGAAACCACTTGCCACAGCCAAAAACATGCCGCCAACGCTCAAAAACCACGCCCTTGGGGTTTTTGCGCTGGAACATATAGGCGGTGAATTCCGGGTCCGAGCTTTCATCAGCATAGCGCTTTATATGCGCCTCGCCGCCACCATGAAACTCGGTCTCCTCCGCGTTCACTCCGCAATAGGGGCAGGTTAACAGCAGCATATCATGATCCTCTTATCAGGTTGATCAGCACTTCGCCAAAACCCCATTGCAGGGTGCCAAACACTGAAAACAACAACTCGTAGTGATAGGTTTCAGCCGACCGTTCCTCGGCTTTGGCGGCCAGCAGATCATCAAAAGTCTCGGTAATCTGGTCTTTGAGTTTGGGCAACGGGGTCGGGTCAACGATCGAGTCATCCTCGATGCGGCGCATATAGCGCCAAACCATCCGCGATTGGGTTAAAATTTGGGAGTCCCAGCGTCGCCGCTCCTCTTGTGTCATACAACGATCGGTCAAGAAAACCACAAAACTGATGCATAGCGCAAATGACCCGAGCGCGCCAAAGATTTGCGCATGGCCAAGCGCGACGCTGGCCACACTTGCCAGCGCCCAAAACACCAGGGAAAAGTATAGAGCGATTCGCTGCCAGCGGTTAAAATGCTCTAACATCGCCCCCCCTTATTTGTCGAGAACGCGACTTCTCGGGCCCGGAAAACCCGAAAACCCTCTATTTCCTTATATATTTGATTCAACCTGTGCCGCACCGCAGCAAAGAAAACTATGCGGGAATCACAAAAGGTTGCCGAAAACTGTTCATGTTCTCGGTTTGGTTCAACTGTTACAAATGCGCTCGGAAACGCCTTTGCAGTAAGGTTTCCTTTGAAATCGGGCATTTTTATGGTAAAAATGAGGTAATATTTAGGCACATTGAGAGGAATGAAAGCAGTAACGTGTAACGCAGGAGAGTTAAGATGGAAAACTTTATGATAACAGCGTCCGAAATGTGGGACAAATTTGCCGGCGGCGGCGCTTACGCTATTCAAAAATTCGTGTTCGCGCTGAGCGGCTATGAGTTGAACGAAGTGGCTGCGTTGGTGATATTTCTCGGGTCGATGGCGGGCATTGTGCTTTGGCTGCTCTTGCTGGCCAAACGCCCGCGCAAAACCGCTTATCTTATGGAATCCGGCTATCGCCACCATAGGAACTATATCAAGCATTAGTGCGCCACCCCGGCCGCGACGCTTTCATCAATAAAGCGGCCCTCGGA
>Ga0316205_10003430_pt1 | contig 15015 bp, 13 predicted proteins | sample 3monthpyrite_MG_FD_204941 | JGI IMG/M metagenome (GOLD analysis project Ga0316205, IMG submission 204941) | Microbial mat bacterial communities from mineral coupon in-situ incubated in ocean water Damariscotta River, Maine, United States -... | ecosystem: Environmental > Aquatic > Marine >... | reverse complement strand
GGCCTGATGAACATGTATGCACCCATGAAAATGTGGGTCGTCGGCTGACATGGGCCTTGCGCTAAGACTGATTGCCCAGCGAGTTTCGCTGGGCATTCTCCTCATATTTGCCGTGTCGGTCCTGATTTTTGTCGGCACGCAGATCCTGCCCGGCGACGTGGCGCAATCCATTCTGGGCCAGTCGGCAACGCCCGAAAACCTTGCCAATCTGCGCAAGGAACTTGGACTGAACGAGCCTGCGCTGACGCGCTATTTCAACTGGCTGGGTGGTATCCTGGTCGGCGATCTTGGAACGGCGCTGACCAGTGGCACCGATATTTCGACTGCCATTGGCGCAAGATTGGGCAACACGCTTTTCCTGGCGTCCGTCGCTGCGGTGTTTTCGGTGCCGACGGCGATCCTGCTGGGTCTGATTGCCGTGCGCTTCAAGGACCGCTGGCCCGACAAGCTGATCTCCGCCACGACCTTGGCGTCGATTTCACTGCCCGAATTTTTCATCGGCTATCTTTTGATCCTGTTTTTCGGCGTCAAGCTGGGATGGTTCCCAACCGTGGCCACGGTCTACAGTGACATGAGCTTTGGTGCGCGCCTGAACTCCGTGATGCTCCCTGCGCTGACACTGACCCTTGTCGTTCTGGCGCATATGATGCGCATGACCCGCGCGGCCATCCTGAACGTCATGCAGTCGGCCTATATCGAAACGGCTGAACTGAAGGGCCTGAGTTCCTTCAAGATCATCTGGAAGCATGCGTTGCCCAACGCCATTTCGCCGGTGGTCAACGTGGTCATGCTGAATCTGGCCTATCTGATCGTGGGCGTCGTCGTGGTCGAAGTGATCTTTGTCTATCCCGGAATGGGTCAATACCTTGTGGATCATGTCTCCAAACGCGATGTGCCGGTCGTTCAGGCCAGCGGTCTGATCTTCGCGGCGATCTACATTGGTCTCAACCTTGTGGCCGACGTGATCTCCATCCTTTCCAACCCGCGCTTGCGGCATCCGAAATAGGGGCCGGGTCATGGATTTGAAAACAATTCCCATCAGCGCCTGGCTTGGCATCGTGTCGGCCAGCCTGTTCGCCTTCGCCGCCATCTTCGCACCCTTGATCGCTCCCTACGGGATGAGCGAAATCGTCGGCGGTGTGTGGGAGCCCATGTCGTCCAAGTTCCTGCTGGGCACGGACAATCTGGGCCGTGATCTGCTGTCGCGCATGATCTACGGCGCGCGCACGACGCTGGCAATTGCCGCGCTCGCGACGATTGTCTCGTTCACGCTGGGGGCATTCCTTGGCATGGCGGCGGCGGTGATCGGTGGATGGGCGGATCAGCTTTTGTCGCGTGGCGTGGACCTCTTGATGTCCATTCCAACCCTGATTTTCGCGCTGGTGGTGCTGTCAGTCATGCCCGCCAACATCCTGACCCTGATCCTGGTGATGGGCATTCTGGACGCCACGCGCGTTTTCCGGCTGTCACGCGCGGTCGCTGTGGACGTGAACGTGATGGACTTCGTCGAGGCCGCGAAACTGCGCGGCGAGGGGCGGATCTGGATCATCACACGCGAGATTCTGCCCAACGCGCTGTCCACGCTGGTGGCGGAACTGGGCCTGCGGTTCATCTTCATGGTGCTGTTCCTGTCGGCGCTGTCCTTCCTGGGCCTTGGCATTCAGCCGCCCGAGGCCGACTGGGGCGGCATGGTCAAGGAAAACAAGGACGGGATCATCTTCGGCATTCCCGCCGCCCTGATACCGGCTGGCGCGATCGCGCTTCTGGCCATCTCGGTCAATCTGATCGCAGACTGGATCCTGAACCGGACAACCGACCTGAAGGGAGGCCGCGGTGGAAACTGAGGTGACAGACGACCAGTTCCTCGACATTCGCGACCTGGAGATCGGTGTCACGGTGCGCGAACCCGGAGAACCTCCACGCGACATTACAATCGTGCACGGGGTGTCCACCACGCTGGGCAAGGGCAAGGTGCTTGGCCTGATCGGCGAGTCCGGTGCCGGGAAGTCCACGATCGGTCTCTCGGCACTTGGCTACGGCCGCGGCGGCGTGGAAATCACCGGCGGCGAGGTTTTTGTCAACGGGCGCGATATTCTGAATTTGTCCCGGCCGGGTTTGAACAGGTTCCGGGGCAAGGAAGTCTGCTATGTCTCGCAATCCGCCGCAGCCGGGTTCAATCCGGCGCACCGGCTGATCGACCAGGTGGTCGAAGCGACGCTGGAACACGGCCTGATGAGCCGGTCCGAAGCCGAGGCGCGGGCCAAGGAGCTGTTCGCCGCACTCAGCCTGCCGGACCCTGATACCATCGGCAGCCGCTATCCCCACCAGGTGTCCGGCGGCCAGTTGCAGCGGGTCATGACGGCAATGGCCCTGTGCCCGAAGCCCGATCTGATCGTGTTTGACGAACCGACGACCGCGCTGGACGTGACAACCCAGATCGACGTTCTGGCGGCGATCAAGAACGCAATCCGTATCACCGGTGTCGCCGCGCTTTATATCACTCACGATCTGGCCGTGGTGGCGCAGGTCGCGGACGAAATCATGGTGCTGCGCGATGGCATTATGGTCGAGCATGGCACCACCAAGCAGATTATCGAAACTCCGCAGGAAGAGTACACCCAGGCGCTGGTGTCCGTGCGCTCGATTGTCCATCCAGAACAGCTACCGGGCGAACAGCCCCTGATCCGAATGGAAAACATCGTTGCAAGCTACGGCAACGGTATTACCGTTCTGGACGATGTGTCGGTCGATATTTACGCGGGGCAGACTCTGGCCGTGGTCGGGGAAAGCGGGTCTGGAAAATCCACGCTGGCACGGGTTCTCACGGGCCTCTTACCCTCTAGCTCCGGTCAGATCACATACGAAGGCCGTCCCCTGACCCGGGCGCAAAAGGACCGGCCACTGGATGATCTGCGTGACATTCAGATGATCTATCAGATGGCGGACACGGCGATGAATCCGCGTCAGACGATTGGCACGATCATCGGGCGGCCGATCGAGTTCTACTTCGGCATCAAGGGCCAGGCGCTGAGAGACCGCGTGACCGAGATGCTGGACAAGATCGAGTTGCCCGCAGACATGGCAAGCCGGTATCCTGCAGAACTGTCAGGCGGCCAGAAACAAAGGGTCTGTATCGCGCGCGCGCTGGCGGCAGAGCCAAAGGTCATTATCTGTGACGAGGTGACAAGCGCGCTTGACCCGCTGGTTGCCGACGGCATTCTGAAGCTTCTGCTCGATCTGCAAAAACGCGAGAACGTGGCTTACATGTTCATCACCCACGATCTGGCGACGGTGAAGGCGATTGCCGATTCAATCGCCGTCATGCATCTGGGAAAGCTTGCCCGGTACGGAACAAAGACGGATGTTCTGTCACCGCCATTCGACGATTATACCGACCTGCTGCTATCCTCGGTGCCCGAAATGAAACTCGGCTGGTTGGAAAGCGTGACGGCCTCGCGCAGAATGGAAAGCGCCGGAAACTGACGTTCCCGGCGCTCGCTCCGAACAACCCGTATTCAACAGGTTTGCCCCGCCTATCCCGGTGACATCCCCCGCAGTCTCTCGGAGCGGCGGCGCAACACTTCGACCGTGGTCAGAAGCAGTATGGAGACGATGACGAGGATCGTCGCGACGGCCAGGATCGTGGGACTGATCTGCTCTCGCAATCCGATGAACATCTGCCAGGGCAGTGTTTTCTGACTGGCCGATCCCACGAACAGAACCACGACAACTTCATCGAACGAGGTGATGAAGGCGAACAGCGCTCCCGAAATGACGCCCGGAAGAATCAGCGGCATCTGCACGCGGAAAAAGGTTGTCACCGGATCCGCGCCCATATTGGCCGCAGCCCGCGTCAGCGAGTTGTCAAAGCCGACAAGCGTCGCGGTCACAGTGATGATGACAAAGGGAATGCCAAGGACGGCATGAGCCAGCACCACTTTGATATAACCCACGAACCCCTTGTCGAGCCCCAGCGTGTTTTCCAGCCAGTTGCCCAGCGAGGCGTAGAAGAAAAACATGCCGGTCGCGGAAATAATCAGCGGCACGATCATCGGCGAAATCAGGATGGCCATGATGGTGCCTTTGAACGGCATGTGGCTTTGGCTGAGACCGATCGCGGCCAGAGTTCCAAGGCTGACCGAAATCACTGTCGCAATCGGCGCAATGGTCAGCGAGTTCTTAAGGCTACGCTGCCATTCGTTGTTGGTAAAGAAGTCCTCGTAGTGCTTCAGCGAATAGCCCGCCGGGTCGAAGCTCAGCATCTCTGGCGTGAAGGTAAAGAAATCCTCGGCGTTGAAGCTCAACGGCATGACCACCAGAATCGGCGTGATGAGGAAGATGAAGACCAGCGCACAGATCACGCGAAACGAATAATACCAGACCCGTTGTCCCGGTGTTGCGTAAATTGGCAAACCCATGGTCTCAGCCCCCCAGCTTCACGTTGTCGATGCCCACGATCCGGTCGTAAGCCCAATAGAGCATCAGAACCACCGCAAGCAGTATGGTGCCCAGTGCCGCCGCAAGTCCCCAGTTGAGCGAGGACGAAATGTGATAGGCGATCCGGTTGGAGATGAACACGCCCTTGGTCCCACCCACGATTTCCGGCGTGATGTAATAGCCGATGGACAGGATGAAGACGAGGATCGACCCCGCCCCGATACCCGGCACCGATTGCGGGAAATAGACCCGCCAGAACGCGGTCCAGTTGGTGGCACCCAAAGATTTTGCCGCGCGCAGGTAAGTCGGCTGGATTGTCTGCATTACCGAATACATCGGCAGGATCATGAACGGCAAAAGAATGTGGGTCATGGCGACGATCGTGCCGAACTGGTTGTTTATCATCACAAGGCGCGCATCGTCCGAGACGAGCCCGATCCAGACCAGAACATCGTTGATGACACCCTGCTGTTGCAGCATCACCTTCCAGGCCGAGGTGCGCACCAACAGCGAGGTCCAGAAGGGCAAAAGCACCAGGATCATCAACAGGTTTGCCTTGCGGGTCGGCAGGTTGGCCAGCAACCACGCCACCGGGTAGCCAAGAAGAATACATGACCCGGTGATGACCAACGACATGACCAGAGTACGCCAGAACAGCTTGAGAAGTATTCGTTTTTCCTCCGGCTGAAGCTGGATACCGTCAGGCGTCAGTTGCAGATCGACCGCGTTGAGGAAATAGCCCGCAGTATAGGGCCCGGAATAGGTTTGCAGCGTAGCCCAGGTGCTGATCTCTCCCCAGCCCTTGTGCGCTTCGATCAGCTTTTCCTTGAACGGCGCATCGGCGACCGGATCCCATTTCCCAATTCTCCGGCCGGTCTGCCGGAACATCGAGGACATCCCTGTCAGTTCGTAGTTCAGCCGCGACCCGAGCCGTGTGTGTTGCTTGGCCTCAACCGCTTTGAGCAGATCCCGGGTGAAGGCCGCATAGACTTCTTCACCGGGCAACTCGCCCAGGGACGCATCCCAACTGGCGATGGCCACAACGGTTTCGGGCACCGTGTCGCCCACAAGGTTGTTCTCGATCGAGCGCAACAACATGCTGCCAATCGGAAAGACGAATGTCAGGAGAACAAAGATCAGCAGCGGTGCAACCAGCATCAGCGCCCGCAATTTCTGCCGTCGAAGCGCGCGCGCAAGGCTGCGTTTCAGTGGGGTGCCATCGGCGGCAAGAACGCGCCCGGTGTCGGTTTCGCTGCTCATCATCAAACCCTGTCTTTGGAAGATCGGCGGGGGCCGCAAAGCCCCCGCCTGTTCTTTAGAGATGGATCAGTTTGCCAACCAGGCCTGGAATTTCGCGTCGATATCGTCGCGATAATCCGCCCAGAACTCGTAGTTATAAAGGAACGTGTTCTTGGCGTTGTTCGGATCCGTCGGCATGTGGGGCGCCATGTCGATGCCCAGTTCGGCATGCTGGCCGACCAGTGGTGCAGACGACATCCGTGCCGGGCCGTACGAGATGTACTTGGCCTGATCCGCCAGACGCTGAGTGTCGGTCGCGAACATGATGTAATCCAGCGCACGGGCCTGACGTTCGGGCGACAGGCCGGTCGGGATGATCCAGCCGTCCAGGTCAAACACCTGCGCGTCCCACAGCATTGCAACAGGCTGGTTCTGCTCTTCGATGACCGAGAACAGGCGACCGTTATAGGTTGAGCCCATGACAACTTCGCCATCGGCCAGAAGCTGAGGCGTGTCGGCACCGGCGGACCACCAGACTACGCTGTCCTTGATGGTGGCGAGCTTGTCGAGTGCCTGCTGCTGACCTTCGGATGTGCCCAGAACATCGTAGACGTCGCCCTTGGCAACGCCGTCACAAAGCAGCGCCCATTCCATGTTGTTGATTGGGCGTTTTTCCAGGCTGCGTTTGCCGGGATAGGCTTCCAGATCAAAGACATCGCAAACGGAAACCGGCGGGGTGTCGCCAACCAGATCGGTGCGGTAACCGAAGGTGGTGGAATAGACGATCTGCGGAATGAAGCATTCCGAAACCAGCAGGTCGCCAAAGTCTTCGGAGGCCGGGGTGCCATCGGGGGCGGCGGCCAGCATGGTGTCCGGGTCGATTTCCATCGCCAGACCTTCGTCGCACAGACGCATGGCGTCGGCCGCCACAACATCGACAACGTCCCAGGTCACCGAGCCGGCTTCATTCATCGCGCGCAGCTTGGCTACCGCCTCGGCCGAGCTTTCATCGTTGATGATGCTCACGCCGGTTTTGGCGGAATAAGGCTCGTGATAGGCCTTGATCTGTGAATTGGAATAAGCTCCACCCCAGGACACGATGGTCATGTCGTTGGCCATGTGGCTTCCGGCGAAAGTCATTCCCGCCATCAGCATACTGGTTGCGGCAGTCGCAATCAGGGTTTTGAGTTTCATGTATAGTCTCCCATAGTTGTCGCTCGGTTCGTGGTTGATACGGTGCGTCTACCGGCGATCAACGCAACGTGTTCCTTGTGGCAGGCGCGCTAGGCGTCCAGCGCCCGGCAATCCGACGGCATCCACCCGATATCTACGACAGCGCCCGGTTCCAGGCGAATCTGGTCCGGCGCATTTCGCGTCTTGACGATGAAATCGTCGTGATCCGCGACTCGCAGGCGGGTGCGGAATGTGTCGCCCATATAGACGAATTCCAGCACTTCCGCCTTCAAGGTGTGCGAGCCTTCGGCAAGTCGGCTCATGTTGAATTCCACCCGCTCCGGACGGATCGAGACCCGAGTCTTTTCACCGGGTTTCGAGACATTGACCGGTTTGGCGTCAATCAGATCGCCCGTTTTGAGCTGAACCACGGCCACGTCGTCCTGAATCGATTGTACCACCCCGTCCAAAGCGTTGTTTTCGCCGATGAACTGAGCCACGAAACTGCTTGTCGGTGCCTCGTAGAGCTCGTCCGGGGGGGCAAGCTGCTGAATGCGCCCATCGTCGAACACGGCGACGCGATCGGACATGGTCAGCGCCTCGGTCTGGTCATGGGTCACATAGACGACTGTAATCCCCAGATTGTCGGCAATGCGCTTGATCTCGAATTGCATATGTTCGCGAAGTTGCTTGTCGAGCGCGCCCAATGGTTCGTCCATAAGCACCAGTTCGGCCTCGAACACCAGCGCGCGGGCCAGAGCGATCCGCTGTTGTTGCCCCCCCGACAGTTGCGCAGGGCGGCGACCGCCAAAGTCGCCCATCTGAACCATGTCCAGAGCGCGTTTGACTTTCTGTTCCCGCTCGTCCTTGCCGATCTTGCGCACTTCCAGCGGGAAAGACAGGTTTTCGGCCACGGTCATATGGGGAAACAGGGCGTAGTTCTGAAAAACCATCCCGATGCCGCGCTTATGCGGTGGGATATTGTTGATCGAGACACCGCCGAGCGTGATGTCGCCATGGGTCGCCGTCTCGAAACCCGCCAGCATCATCAGGCAAGTTGTCTTGCCAGACCCCGAGGGCCCGAGCATGGTCAGGAATTCGCCTCTCGCAATGTCCAGATTCAGGTCTTTGACGACGAGGATTTCGCCGTCATAGCTTTTCTGCACCTGGTCAAAAACGACGAATCCCGGCTCGCCCGCTTGTGTTGTCACACCAATGTCCCCCGCGTTGGTTTTTGCCGACGTTAAGCGCCCGCGCCCAAGATGTCACCCTTTGGGTTGGTCGAATGACTATTTAATAATCATCTTTTCCGGGCCGTAAGGATGAGCGGTGATGTTCACGTTGCCCACGTTGTTGGCGTCGCTGATGACCAGTATGTCGTGCTCTCGGTAACCGCCTGCACCCGGCATGCCTTCGGGAAGCGTAATCATCGGCTCCATCGACACGACCATCCCCGGCTCCAGCACGGTATGGCAATCCTCGCGCAGTTCCAGACCGGCTTCGCGCCCGTAGTAGTGGCACAGCACGCCGAATGAATGGCCGTAGCCGAAACTGCGGTATTGCAGCAGATCCTCGGCGGCGTACATGTCGTTCAGCTCCTTGGCGATGTCCGAGCATCTTGCACCGGGCACCAGCAATTCCTTGCCCCGGTCGTGGACTGCACAGTTGACGCGCCAAAGACGGATATGTTCGTCCGTCGCGTCTTCGGCGAACAGGGTTCGCTCCAGCGCGACGTAATATCCCGCCACCATCGGAAAGCAGTTCAGGGACAGAATATCGCCCCGTTCGATCTTGCGGCTTGTGACCGGGTTGTGGGCACCATCCGTATTCAGGCCCGACTGGAACCAGGTCCAGGTGTCCAGCAATTCGCCTTCCGGCCAGGATTTGGCGATTTCGCGGACCATGGTTGCGGTGGAGTGCAACGCAACCTCATGCTCGGGAACGCCCACGCCCATGGCTTCGATACAGGCGGCACCGCCAATGTCGGCGATCCGGGCCATTTCCGTAATGTGAACGATTTCTTCTTGGGATTTTATCATCCGCAGACGCATCGTTTTCGCCGCGATGTCCACGATTTCCACCTCGGGAAATTCGGATTGCAAAAGCTGCATCAGCTCGACCGTGACGTGGTCGAACTCGACCCCCAGCCGCCGCACGCCTTTGATTAGGCTGCGCACGGCGTGGAAATAGTTGTCCTTCTGCCAGTCCGTATAGGTGATGTTGTCCCCGAACGTACGGCGCCACGGCTGTCCGCCGTCGATCCCCGCACTGATCGACGTGGCCTTGTCGTGGTCGATGACAAGGCCATACCGGCGGCCGAACTGGCAATACAGGAAGTCACTGTAATAGTTGATGTTCTGGTAAGATGTGAACAACGCTGCGTCGATGCTGCTTTCGGACAGGTACCGACGCAGAACGCCCTGACGGCGCTGCATTTCCTGTGCGGAAAACGTCGGCGTGGCTTTCGGCCCGTTGTTGGCGAAAGATTGCAGTTGCGCGCGCGACATATCCGGTCCTCCGATCCCTGTGAAAGTGCCGGGAAACTGGGGCTGGACAGGGCGTCGAGTCAAACGACGTTTTCTGGGGTGTGTATTAGTTAAATTCATGGCAACCTTGGCGCATGTCCAATCTGCCCTTGAACGCCTTGCGCGCTTTTGAAACCGCTGCCCGCCTTGGCAGCTTCAGCAAGGCCGCTGAAGAAATGTGCGTGACTCAATCCGCCGTAAGTCACCAGATCAAGCGGTTGGAAAACTGGCTCGGAACCCGTCTGTTCCTGCGCCACAACAAGGGGTTGGAGCTTTTGCCCGCAGGCCGGGAACTGGCGGATACGTTGACGATGTCGCTTGGGCATATCGCGCAATCCTGCGCCAAACTGCGTCGCGATGTGCGCCCCTTGCCGGTGGTGGTCGCGGCAATCCCCTCGATCGCCGCAATCTGGCTGGTGCCGCGTCTGGACGGATTTCGCAAAACCCATCCCGATATTGATATTCGCATCGAATATGCCTTGCACGGGCGGCCCATCGACTTCTCGCAGGTGGACTTTGCCTTTACTTTTTCAGATACCGCGCCAGTGTTCGAGCACGCTTCGATTCAGGTCTATCTGTCCGGGGCCTGTTGCGCGGTCTGCAATCCTGCCGTCGCCGAAATGCCGGGATTGCGCGCGCTGGATCCTGCTGCGCTGGCAAGCGTCGAATTGTTGCACGATACTGACATTCCCGAATGGGACGCGTGGTTCGCTGCCACAGGACTGCGGCCACAGGATGCGCAAGCGGGTCCAACCTACCACGATTTCAATCTTCTGCGCGCGGCGGCACTTGCAGGACAGGGACTTGCGCTTTGCCCGGCGTCGATCATACAGTCCGATCTGGACAGCGGCCGTCTGGTGCGGCTGTCAAAGACACTGGTTGCCCACGAATTCAGCTACTACATGTCCCGCAGCAACATCCGCAGACCCGCCGATGACCCCGCCGCGTCCGCCTTCAGGCACTGGGCGCTTGGATTGGTGCCACGGGGCTGAACCACCGCGCGCCGCGGTCAGTTGAACATCGTGTTCGGTAGGAACAGGGAAACCTGCGGGAATGCCACGAGGATCATCAACGTCACCAGCATGGCAATCCAGAACGGAAAGACTCCCCGGAAGATGTTGGCCAGCGAGACTTTAGGCGCCACGGATTTCACGATGAACACATTGATCCCGACCGGGGGCGAGACCAGCCCCATTTCAAGTGTAAGCACCACAAGAACGCCGAACCAGATCGGGTCAATACCAAGCGACAGGACGACCGGAAAGAAGATCGGCAGGGTCAGCACCAGCATGGCGAACCCCTCCAGAAAGCACCCCAGGACCAGGTACATCAGCAGGATCAGCAGCAAGGTTCCCAGAACCGGCATGTCCAGCGCCACCAGTGCTTCGCCCACATAACTCGGGATGTGGCTGAGGGCCAGAAACGGGTTTATCATATGCGCGGCGATCAGGATCAGCATCACGGTTGCGGTTGTCACCACCGAATTGCGCGCCGCCTGCCAGAATGCAGAGAGGCTCAGTTGCCGCGTCACGGTCCCGTAGAAAATCACGAATCCCGCCCCCACGCCCGCTGCCTCGACCGGCGAAAAGACCCCACCATAGATGCCGCCAATCGTGACGACGATGACCGCCAGAATGGGCAGGGCGCCACCAAGCGCGCGCAGCTTTTCGGTCGTCGAGGTGCGTGGACCCGGCGGCCCGTAGCCCGGTCGCAGCCAGCACAGGAAGGTCACCGCCAGCACAAAAGCGCTCAGCAACAACAGACCAGGAAGGACACCTGCGAGAAACAGGCGGCCAATGGATTGTTCCGTCAGGATCGCGAAGATCACGAATCCGGTCGATGGCGGGATCAGGATGCCCAGAGTGCCTCCGGCGGCAACGACGCCCGTGGCCAGGCGCTCGTCGTATTTGAAGCGCTCCATCTCGGACAGGGACACCCGGCCCATGGTCAGGGCCGAGGCCACCGACGAGCCCGACAGCGCCGCAAACCCGCCGCAACCGATGACTGTGGCCGAGGCCAGCCCGCCCCGTACATGCCCGACGATGGCATAGGCGGCGTTGAACAACTGGCGGCTCATCCCCGTGGCCGAGGCCACGTTGCCCATCAGGATGAACAGCGGCACGACGACCAGTTCCGGGGACGAGGCAAGGGTGAATGTTTCGGATGACAGCAGGCCCATGGCCGCGTTCCACCCATTCAGCGCCCATATCCCCAGAAAGCCGACCAGGAACATCGCGAAGGCCACCGGTACACGCAGCATCAGCAGCACGAACAGCGCGATGATACCGACAAGTCCAATGGCTTCACCGCTCATAACGCGGTGTCCGTTTCCCGGCGCAGATCGCGCCGCGATACGGTCAGTTCAAGCGCGCGCAACAGCATGCCCAAGGCTGTCAGGATCGCGAACCCGCACAGCGCCCACTGAAACCACGCCTTGGGCAGACGCAGCAGATTGGTGGACAGGTTCAGCATCACGCTGAGCTTGGCGCTTTCCCAGATTGCCCAGGCCACGAAAACAAAGATCAGGGCCCCCAGAAGCGCCGCGCCAATGTCAATAATCCTGTTCAGCCATCGCGGGAAATACGGTTCCAGCAGATCGACCGCGATATGCCCGCCATTGCGGTCGCACAACGCCATGGCTCCGAACACGAGGATGACCATGGCCATTGTAATCATGTCCTGCGAGCCGAAAAGCGGCTTGCCAAAGAACCGGCCGGTCACGTCGACAAGGATCACGACGACTTCCACCATCAGGCCCAGCGCACCGATATTGGCGGACAGGCCAATCAGCCTGTCCGCCCATTTTCGCAGGGTTTTCAGCACGTCCTAGTTGCCGCGCATGACCGCCAGAACGTCCTCGCCGCCGACGCTGGCCACGTACTCGTCCGTTACTGCTGTCAGCGCGGCGGCAAATGCCGCGGCTTCATCCGCCGACAGTTCGACAATTGTATTGTCGCCCGAGGCCTTGGCCGCCGCGACGGCGGTCGCAGCGGTCGCGGCCCACGCGTCCTCAGCGCTTTTTGACAGGGGAACACCGATTGCCGCATCAAGCGCGGCCCTGCTGGTGTCTGAAAGGCTGTTGTACCTGCTTTCTCCCATCACGACATAGAACGCCAGCCGCCCCAGATTGGCACCAAGGGTGATGCTGTCGGCAACCTCGTCCAGTTTGAAATCCGACAGGGTGGACGAACCGGTGATGACGCCGTCGATCAGCCCAGTCTGAAGCGCGTTATAGACCTGGTTGATCGGCATCTGGACCGGTGTTGCGCCCAGCGCTTCGGCCACCTTTGCCGCCGTCGCGCCGGCAACCCGAACCTTCAATCCAGCCATATCGGCGGGTGTGCGGATCACGTGCCCGTTCATGATGAAGACGTTCGGCTCCGAGGTCCAAAGCGCAAGGGGAACCGTTCCGGGAAACTCTCCCGCCAGATAGTCGCCGTAAGCGGCCCAGAGCGCCTTGTAGCCAGAGCCTTCCAGCGACAACGTTCCGGGAAGTTCAACGATCATCGTCTTGCCGAATTGCGACGATGTGTACCCGGGCAATCCCCAGGTGATGTCGGCGACGCCCTGAACCGCGCGCACGTATTGCTCGACCGGGCCAGCCCCCAATTCGCCGCCGTGATAGCCTCGCACGGACAGTTCGCCGCCGGTCGCGGCCCGCAGATCGGCGTCCAGCTTTTCGATAACCGACGCGTTTACCGTGTGAAACGGAGGGGTAAAATTCGCGAATTTCAGTTCTTGCGCCGCAAGCGGCGCGGTGGCCATGGTCGCGACGACCGCCATGGCCGCCAAGTTGTAGAGTTTCATGTCTTTTCCTCCCTGGTTCGACATGTTTCGTTCTGCTTTGCGAAATGCCTGGCGCATCGCGCGACCCTTGACGGGTGTCACAGCGCCTTGGTCCGCCAACTCTCTGCGTAGTTTTCTCGGGCCGCCCTGGCGTAGGGGGTCGCCGAAACCCGCACTCGGATGTCGGCCTGCTTGTGAGCCTCGGTCGAGGTTTTTGCGGTTGTCTCCGGCTCTCCCCAGCGCAATGTCAGAACATCGCCTACGCTGACGTCCGGATCGGCCACGCCGAGGCTCAGGAAACAGCGCTCGTTGAAGCTGTAGCCGTTGAACATGCTCATCCCGACCATCTTGTCGCCCTGCATCACCATATCGGCAGACGAGGAGGCATAGTTCGGCTGCGGAAAATCAAGCCATTTGAACGGCGTTCCGTCCTCCAGTCCGCTGGCTATGATTTTCAGAACATCTTCCTTGTTCCACTCGAATGTTACCTTGGTCCGGCTGGGCTGACCGCGCAGGGCCTCCAGCGCCGCCTTGCCGATGAAGTCATCCTTTTTCCAGCCAATGTAGAAACCATAGCCCAGTTCGAACGGGTTGACGTAATAATCTTCGATGTTGTCCGAGACGAAGCTGCCACCGATCGATCCGACTGCCTCGTAATGGTCGGCACCAAGCCAGTCGCGGTACTCCTGCATCATGCCGTCGCCGGTGTAGATTCCGGGCAATGGCGAAGGAATCCAGCCCGATTCCAGCGTGTTGGTCGAATACGCCCTGCTTCCAACCTGGCGCAGGTCGATCCCGGCCTTTTGGGCAGCTTCCAGAATGACCGACTGCACGTAGTGCTTGTCCGCATATGGTCCCCAGATTTCCAGGCCAGGTGCCCCGGCCATGCCATGACGCAGCGCCTGAACGCGCTTGGAGCCCACGTTGATCCAGTCCACGTGAAAAAACGGGATGTCGGGGACCGGCCCGCCATTGATGAGGTCAAATATCACCGGCGCGTCCGGACCCTGGATCTGAAACCGATAGTGGCCACGCAGCACCCGCTCGCCGTCCGGTCGGCTGTCCGAGCGGGGGTCATGGCGCAGGCGCACTTTCCAGGTGCCAATGGCGGCTTGGAACTTGACCCAGTTGGCCGTCGGTGCCCGCCCGACAAGAATGAATTTGTCCTCTCGTTCCCGAAAGATAATCATATCGCCGATCACATGCCCCGTCGGTGTCACCGGAACGAAGTGCTTGGCGCGGTTCAGACCGAAATTGCCGAAGGCGTTGACGCCGACATGGCTCAGGAAATCTGCGGCGTCGGGGCCTTCGACGGTCAGTTCGTCCATGTGATGGGTCTGATCGAACAGCACCGCGCTGTCCTGCCATGCCCTCTGCTCGTCGCGCCAGTTGGAATATTCAGGGGCCACAACCGGGTAGACATACATTCCGATGCGCGAATTTCGCAGCATGTCGACCGGGTTTGCGTGTTGGCTCAGGGCATCGGATAGGCTGGGCATTTCTGGACTCCATTCTGCTAACTTGCGCGCGCGGGCGGCGAAACCAGCGCCAGCCCCGGCACCTGTCGCACCAGCGCCGGTCTGTTCTGGGTGATGTGTTCAAAATTCGTGCGGGCCAGAAAGGCATGTTCGCGCGCCAGCGCCTCGGCACGGCTGCCCTCGCGGTTTTCAACCGCCCGAACGATCCTGCGATGCTGATCCTGCGCGCGCCACAGCGAGGCCTGAAAATCCGGGATGAATTCCTGCCCCTGCAAAAAGGCCGAGGGCGAGGCCAGCGGCAAACGGCTGATGCGTTCAACTTCGCGAGTCAAGATCGCCGATCCCGCCAATCGCGGCATCAAGTGGTGAATTTCCGC
>Ga0316205_10003427_pt1 | contig 15024 bp, 12 predicted proteins | sample 3monthpyrite_MG_FD_204941 | JGI IMG/M metagenome (GOLD analysis project Ga0316205, IMG submission 204941) | Microbial mat bacterial communities from mineral coupon in-situ incubated in ocean water Damariscotta River, Maine, United States -... | ecosystem: Environmental > Aquatic > Marine >... | reverse complement strand
CCAAGTGCGATTCCATCCATAAATTCTTGTTGTGTAACCCAACCATGTTCGATAACGACAACACTACCAATTATAGGAATAAAAACATAACCGCCACCAAATAACATTAGGCTCATGCTTGCAAATGTTATTGCTAGAAAGAGTAAGCTGTTCTTATCAAGTGGCAAAGGGATAAAGAATAGAATAACAAGAGCAATAAATACGATGAAGGTAAACAGTATTTTTTTATTTAAGATACTGTTTAATTCGTTTTTAACATTAGTCTGAGCAGATGAAGTTGTAAAAAGTTTGTAACCAACTAGGCCTGAGATAATGATTAATAATATTGGTGTGTATATTTTAAAATCAATGGGAACAAGTATAAGCGTAATGAAAGATATTATGGCAAAGAGTAATTCAGTTTTTCCTTGTATGGTTTTTTTACCTAGTCGCCAAACAACACTTAGCACTACGGCTGCCATGGCAGGAATGAATCCTTGGAATACACTTGTTACACCAGCAAGCTCCCCATAATTAAAATAGAAATAACTTAGAATAAGCATAGTGATAAATGTGGGCAATAAGACCGCTGTTGCTGAAACCAGAGCACCTGTTTTGCCGCGAACTTTATAACCGACAAAAGCAACAACGTTAACTGCCATGGGGCCGGGAAGTAGATTTGCTAAAGCCATTCCATCTAACATTTCTTGATGCGTGATAAATTTTCGTTTCTTAACAATAGATTCTTCAATGACGGATATCAGAGCCATATATCCGCCAAAAGCTAGGCTGCCTATTTTTAAAAAAATTAAAAATAGTTCTATTAATGGTATAAAAGTACCGGCATTCTCTTCAGCTAATTTTGTTTTATGTGAAATTGTTATTTCTGTCATTGTTGTATCAGCTTGTTTGAACGTTGGCTTGTAGAGGCGACTTCAGTAAATATTTTCTCGATGAAATTTATAAGTTGATTGGTACATGTTTCAATATCATTCAGTGATGTATTTATTATAAGTTCAGGATTCTGTGGTTTTTCATATGATTGACTTATGCCCGTAAAGTTTTTAATTTCACCACTCGCGGCTTTTTTGTAAAGTCCTTTAGGATCTCGTTCAATACAATCTTCAATCTCTGCATCGATATGGACGAGATAAAAATTATCACCAACTATTTCCCTAACGGTCTGTCTACCTTGATCATGTGGTGATATGAAGGATGCCAGTACAATGTGGCCAGCTTTAGAAAATAAGGATGCCACTTCACCGGTACGTCGGAGGTTTTCTTTGCGCGATAGTGTGTCAAAACTTAGATCGGAGTTAAGTCCCGTTCTAACCGTATCGCCATCTAGAATCGATATTAAATAATTTTTTTCAAACATCCTTTTTTCAACACTAGTCGCGATAGTTGACTTACCCGATCCAGATAATCCGGTAAGCCATACAACACCACTTTTATGGCCAAACTTACGATTCCTTGTTTCTCTTGATACAAATCCTACATGGGGATGAATGTTTTCTTGCTGACTAGGTATTGATATTTTATTGAGAACTTGAGTATTCATTATGTAATATCTCGCTATAAAGCTCGCATAAAAAAGAACGATTCTTGTTTATGCCCACTAGAAAAGTAGCTAATTGCGCTTAGTTACCTATAATATTAGTGCTAGAGTTAATGCTATATCCATACAAATAGTGTGATCTAGATAGCACTATTTTATGCTTTCAAAACTGGCTTTTTGGTGTGTTATGTTGAGCATGTTTTGTAAATTGCCTAAAAAGTGTGGATATTTTAGAGCATGGAATGTCTTCTAAATTTTATTATCATGGATTGAAAAGCGTTTAAGTTTAATGAACATTTAATCTAAAGAGTCAACATGCCACTTTTATTCAATGATACTTACACACAAAATTTAGAACCGATGAGTGAGGAAACTATTGCGCTTCTTCTGTCTCATTGTTCAAAGCGAAAATTACCAAGAAAAGGTATTGTGTTTCGTGCGGGAGATCCTGCAGATACACTCTATTATATTGTTAGTGGTTCAGTTTCAGTAACCGCTGTTGACGAAGATGGAAGTGAAATAATACTTGCCTATCTAAATGAAGGTGAATTTATAGGAGAAATGGGTTTATTTATAACCGACATTGCACGAAATGCCCTCGTGCGAGCACGTATGGAAACTGAGCTGGCAGAAATTAGTTATACTAAACTTAATCATCTGCTGAAGACCGAATTAAGTGAGCATCATGCCATTATACTGAGAACTATCAGTTTTCAATTAGCACAACGCTTATTAAAGACTAGCAAACGAATTAGTTTGCTTACTTCAACGGATGTTTCAGGTCGTATATCTAGAATATTATTAGATATGTGTTATGAACCTGAAGCCATGTCTCATCCAGAAGGTACCCAAATTCATATCTCACGACAAGAGATTGGAAGGATTATAAATTGTTCACGTGAGACAGTTGGTCGTGTTCTTAAAAAAATGGCAGACGAAGGCATGATAGAAGTTAAAGGTATGAACATTGTTGTCTACCACAGTCGTTAAGTTTTTCTATCGAGACTTTTGCCGTTACTTATTTACGACTCAATATTAAGAGCCCGAACATCATTCCATTCTTTATCTGTACCTCTCTCGATACCTTTTAATCGAATTCTTTTTAAAAGTTTCTTACCATCAATAGTCTTATCCATATTGAGTAAAACTTTTTGCAGTTGATCAACGACTGCTTTTGGTACACGTGGGTGTGCCGCAAAAGCATGCGGTGTGTAACCATCAGATGTCCATAAAATTCGAAGGTTAGCGCGATATTCAGGTGAAGTATTTTTAAATGTACGCATTACACCTCCACCAGCTGGATAACGACCTCTTGCTATGTTGCGATAAACCGAATCGTGAGATGAAACATATTTAGCATTATATGAGAGGTTTGACTTAGTCATAATAGCTCTAGGGACTAAGTTTGCCGCGAAGGCATGAGATGGGAAAGCTATTTCAAATCCATCTAGATCATCTAGATTTTTATAGGGGCTATCTTTATGTGTAACAACGATACCCTTAAGTCTTTTTTTCTTTGCTTTAGCAAAGGCAATATATCCTTGTTGTTTATTAAACTGTACATAATGATAAGGGTTCATATAAACAAAATCATATTTTCCAGATTGCACACGTTTTTCGAAAGTTGAAATATTTCTCGTTGTTGAAAAACGAAGTTTTAAGCCGGATTGTTTTTCAAAAAATTGTAATACCGGAGACCAAAGTTTTGAAAGCTTACTACCATTAGTTTGTGGAACAATACCAAAAGTATATGAATTTAAGGTGTTAGCGCTAAGTGGCGCAACAATAATCATAAAACTTAAGAAACAACTGAGTATTTGACGTTGAACTTTATTCATGAAACTCTCCTGTAAAACTAAATATATTGTCAGTGTTATGTTTATTGATCTGCATATGAAAGTAAAAGGTCGATATGTTCCAGTAACTCAGATTCAGAGAAAGGCTTAGTCACATAAGCATTCACACCGAGTGAGAGTGCAAGTTCGCGATGCTTTTCAGTTGTTCGCGAAGTTACCATTATAATAGGGATATGTTTTAATTCTTTACTTGCTCGGATATGCGAAGTAAATTCAAGACCATTCATTCGTGGCATTTCCAAGTCTACTAAAATTATATCGGGAACTTTACTATTTATTGTTTCAATTGCATCAATACCATCTCTTGCCATTTGAACGTCGTAACCGATATCTTCAACGAATTCTGCTAACGATCGTCGCGCTGTTAACGAATCATCGATGACCAAAGCGCTGATGACATCTGCATCATGTTCTACTGTATTAAGAGCGGAGAGATCATAAAAAGGTATGTTGTCACCAGCATCGATAGTACTAATTAGGCCTGGCAAATCAAGCACCGGGACTACGTTGCCATTACCTAATATAGTTGCGCCTTCAATCCCAACAATGTTCGGGATATAAGTACCTAGCTGCTTAATAACCAGTTCCTGATTAGCAATGACATTTTTAATTGTAAGAGCATAGGAAGTATTGGTTTCATCTTTAACAATTATTATCGAACGTTGTTTACGTTCATCATAACTAATGCTAGCTTGATGTAGTAATGTTTCTATATCGAATACATTGTAAATTTCGCTGCCATAATGGAATTTTATATTTCCCTCTTCAAGTTCAATGGTTCCATCGTTTGCACTAAGTATTTGTTCGATGCCTCGGTTCGATAAAGCAAGTATTTGATCTCGATGTTCAATTAAGATTGAATGTACCGAAATTAGAGTAAGTGGTAGACGGATTTCAAATACGCAGCCGACATCAGTGGTCGAGTTAATTGTAAGCGAACCTTTTAAAGACGTTATTTGATTATAGACAACGTCCATGCCAATACCTCGGCCTGATACTTGTGTTGTTTTAGTTGTGGTTGAAAAACCAGATAGTCGAATAAGTTTTGTTAGCTCTTCATCGCTGATCTCATCAGTCTCTTTGATTAGATTCTTTTCGATAGCTGTTTTCTTGATGGCTTCATAATTAAGTCCAGCACCATCATCAGAGCAGCGAAGGACAATATGCTCACCCTCTCTAAAGCAATCGATAGTTAATTGGCCTGATGTGTTTTTGTTTTTGGACTCTCTTTGTTCAGGGGATTCAATACCATGAGCAATTGCATTGCGTAATATATGCATAAGTGGTTCAGCAATTTCATTTAGCACATCATTATCTAGTAAAGTATCTGAACCGGTAATATTTAGGGCGACATTTTTATCTGTATATCGAGATGTTTGGCGAATGCTGCGTTGTAATCTCGGTACAATATTCTGAAAGGGGACCATACGAGTTTGCATCACTACGTCTTGATTTTCTTTGTGTATACGACTTTGCTCTACAAGTAAACTTTCTAATTCAGTTAATTCATCATCAATGTTTTGAGTGATTTCTTTCGAGTCAGTTACTGATTCGACTAAACGATGTGTCAATGTATGAAGCTCATTATATTGTTCAAGCTCTAAAGCATCGAAAACATCCGTCATGCTATTTTGCGTTTGTTTTGACGCTAACCGCTGGATATCTACAATATTTTCGAGGTCAAAGACGAGTTGTTGGAATAAATTATTTTGTTGCAACGTAAGCTGGTTTTGCTGAGATGCGAGTTTTAGATGTTCTTGCAATTGTGCTCCCATAATAATTGATTCGCCTGCAAGTGTAAGCAGTTTGTCAATAAATGAAGCGGGCACCCGTAACATATTTTCTGTTGATGTAATATGTTGGTTGGTTTTTGCATCAATACTATTGTTGTCAGTAAGTGATTCATCACATGTTTGCTCAGCTGTATTTAGTGGGATTGAGTCTTCAGTAATTCCATCTTGGTCAATTTTATTGGCCCAGTTGAGAATATTTTGTAGAACAGATAATGCTTGATTGGGTTTTTCACTAATACCTAAAAGAACTTCTGTCATAACTTCAAGTATATCTGCAGCATCTAGCAATACGTTTGCAAGTACTTTACTTGGTAGTACTTTATGCTTGGCAAAAACCGTTAAGATATCTTCTATATGGTGGGTTAATGTTGCAATACCTGTTATCCCCACCGTGTTTGCGGCACCTTTTAATGTATGGGCGATGCGTTGTGCGTTTTCTAAGTCATTAAGTGTGCTAGTTCCATTTTCAATTTTTGCAACCGTAAGGCTGAATTCTGAGGTTTGAATAGGTAGTTCTTGTAAAAGGCTATTGAGGAGTTTTTGATTGACATCATTTGGTAATTCTAAAGAAATGTCGTTTTCAATTGCTGTCGTTGCGCGATTCTCAGTTTCGTCTTCTATAATTATCTTTGGCGAAAATAGTTCCTTAACGAGATGCTCTTCAGATAAATTAATCTCTATTGGCCATGTCGGCTGAACTATGGAGGATACAAAATATTTAGTAAATTCTAAGTTATCTAATTCGACTAAATATTTAAGAATTAAATTTGGTAGTTCAGTTAAAAGCTGCAACGTTAGGTTGTTTGGAATGGTTGATTGCTTTATATAGTATGTTATATTTTCTTCAATGTGAGTCAATCTGTTATACAATCCTTGCAAACCGACAGATTCAATAGCCGTAGAGAAGCGCTCCAGAATGCTTCTATAATTTTCTAGTGCTTGTGATTTTTTTTCATTATCATTATTGCTCGTTAAAATATCAGTCAAACTAGATAATAAATCTATTTCAATTGTTAATTCTTCTGCTACAAGATTGATTAGTTCGGTAGCAAGAAAATTTCTACGTTCTTCACTAATATTGTCAACAATACAAGTTGAGTTTTCATTAGTTGGTGCAGTTTTATCTGAATCTGTATTTTCGATATTGGTACTTAGTTGATTTTCTGGTTGCTCTATTTTTAAATTATTTGAAAATAGCAGTTCTTTTAGTGTTTGAGCTTCACTGTCTGAATTTAGTGGTATCCATGGTATTTCTTTGAGTGAGTCAATAAGTGAAATTATAGCCGATTCATCTGTTGGTGATGTTATATATGACACTAACACACCTGAAAAATATTCTATGGATGATGCTTCAGTCTCTTGAACTATAGTCTCCATCTTAGCTAACTGATGTAAGCCAAGTTGATAAAACATAAATACATCCATTAATCCTAGATAACCTTCAGAAGTCATAGATAGAGCAAGTATTTCAATTCTATCAGCATACAAGTTTAATGATGACTTAATTTGATGTTGATCAGGATTTTTTTTTAATGCGCCCAAGAGCTCGGCGCTAGACTCCAATATTTCTTGCTGTACATATTCAAGTAACTTAGTGTGATTGACTTCGTCTGAAATAATCTCAAATGTTTCCACACTATTATTAGATTCAAGTGGCGCAATATTGATTTCATTAATAACGTTAGTATCCGGATCGTTTTGTGAAATAGTTTCTATTTTTGATGTAGTATTTTTATTCCAGATCGGATTGTCGGTGAACCTTCTTATTTCTTCCATATATTCCGAGTTTTGTGGAGATGATATGGCAGACATAATAAGAGATGGCCATATTTCCAGTTGTATGCATTCATCTTTCAGTAATATACGATCTTGTTTCTGAATACTCCGTAGTACTTCTTGAAACATGACACAGTAGTCTTGTAAATCATCACAACCTGATTTTCTTACGCGTAGGCCTATTTTAGCGACGTGTTTGATATAACGAGCCAATATTTTTTGAGTTTCATTTATATTATGGGTATCAGTGTCTGAAAAGATCTCATAAAGATCTGTGACAAGCTTTACTACTACAGACTCAATCTCTAATAGGTTGTTTTCCGCTGCTGCCATTTTTTGTTAAGCTCTTTTGCGTTCTTCAGCATTCACAACAACATTATTATTTAATGCTTGGCGTTGCGTAGTAAAGTTAGGAAGCTTAAATACTTGCACCGCTTTTAATAGCCCCTTAGCATAAGCAACTAGATGATTGGTTTGTATCGTTTGTTCTTGGAGTTGAGTGCTCGTTTTCTTTGTCGACTCCATAATTTGATTAGCATGGACTTGAAGGTTATTTGTTATTTGGGCTTGTTCTACCGAGCTGTCGGCAATTTTTCGAACTGACTTAACAAGATCTTCGGTATTATCTTTAGTCTCCATCATTTGTGAACCAGCTTCATCCGCTAAACGACTTCCTTCTACCACTTGGCTAATAACGTTGTTCATTGTATCGACGGTGTCACCTGTTTCTATTTGTATGTTAGATACCAGTGTCGAAATTTGAGAGGTCGCATCTCTAGCATTTTCAGCTAAACGTTGTACTTCATCTGCAACAACCGCAAATCCTCGTCCAGCTTCACCTGCAGAAGCTGCGTGCATACTTGCGTTGAGTGCCAGTATATGTGTTCTTTCGGATATGCTATTAATCAAATTAACCGCCCGACTAATTTCTTGTGAACGCTCACCTAAACGCTTTATTCTTTTTTCTGCTTTGTGAATAGTTTCCCGAATATTATTCATGCCATTTGACGTACTGGTTACTGTGTCTAATGCAGTATGTGTTGTGTTTATCGCTTTTTCTGCGGCAAGGTTACATTGCTGTGCTAATTCTGAAATTTTTCCCATTGCAATCGCTGCAGTGGCAAGCTCTTTTGTGGTCGCCTCTACTTCTCGTTGTTCATCGCCTGCCACCTGAATAACCATATCAGATTGCTCTTTTACTAAATTTGATGCACTTGCAACCTGCTCAGATATAACACGTACCCCTTTTAGTACTTTCGCTGTTTCAGAAGTAAAAAGATTTAACGCATCAGCAACAGGGCCAGTTACATCTTCAGTTACTGGGATTTTAATTGACAAGTCACGCTGGCTTAATTTTGAAACTGCTTGTAACAATGCGATAACGGAGACATTTAATTCATCGTTATCTTTCTCTATTTGTACTAGCGTTGCGACCTTATCTTCCAGTAATTCATCAAACGTTATACCTAACTGTCCTAACTCATCATCACCACTTATACTTGTACGTGCATAGTAGTCGCCATCAGATACTTTTTTAACGGTATTTGATATTGCCTTGATAGGAAGAGAGATCGATCGGTGAATTAAATAACCCAGTAAGATAGCAAGACTTAGCCCAAATATCATAATTGCCGTACTGGCATAATAAAGAGTTTTATTATTTTTAATGGAATTATCAAATAAAGATTCAGATACTATTTGATATTCGTTTACTCGTTCATTTAGTTCAGTTAAAAAAGGGCTAATTAGAGATGCAGATTTATTCTCAATAAAATATATAAGGCTAGCTTGATCTTGATTTTTTATATGTTGCTTAATAATAGCTAATGACTTGAGGACGTTTTTGTATTCATCACCAAGAGACGCTTCAATTTCTTTTATTTCATTTGATGTTTTATCTTCCTTATACTCAATCCAATTATTAATAAAGAGGTTCTTAATTGCTAATAAATTCTCATCTGCACTTTTCCAGCTTATCTTGCCATTGGCAATGTTATTAGTCATTTGTAGTAAATCACTTCTTACAACCTCATTAAGTTGATTTAGTGTAACTTGTTCAATTACATTTTTGTTAAGTGACTCAGTGGTATCAGTTGCATAACTTAAACCTAATACAGCAGTAAGACCGATGACTGCGAGTACAATTGTTTGTGTTGCAATAAGCAGTACAATTCTTGGCCCGATATTAATCTTGTTTAACATGTTTTAAACCTCGTGATTATAATGCAGGATTTAATTAGGGTTTAACTGAACTTATCTTTTTACTTTGTCGTTAGATAGTGATTTGAAAAAACCTTGGACGTCAAATTCGTACCATTCTTTATTGGTATATTTGAAACCGGGCTTACAAAAATTAGAAATCAAATCTGGAACGTTATCAAATGTTGACATCTTTTCTGTGGCAACGAGTGAATGGGGTAAAGCGTCAACCAATAGGGCAATTGCTTTTGCTCCTTTATCTAACATCAAGATTTGTTTTGTTGTAGAAGGTTCGAATGAATTGGTAATTAAACTATGGATATGCATTACTGGAGTAATATTACCGCGTATATTAATAAGTCCATGCAACCATAGTGGAGAGTTAGGTAGGTTAAACACCTTTTTGTTTTGAATAACTTCGCATGTCATCGTTTTGGGTATCATGAAATTGAATTGAGATATTTCGTAACCATACCGGTTTTGCGGCTTAGTTAAATTACCTGCCTCATATAGTAAGTCATCAGATATGACTAATGCTGAATCACCATCATCCACATCACTTAGACTATTTTCATTAAGTACATCCGTTGCTAGTGCAGACATGCTTTAGACCCTCTTAATATAAAGCAAAAATATAATCATTTTAGTTAAATGCCTTAATTTGCTCAGTGATTTTTTCTGGAGTGTAAGGCTTGGTAACATAGCCCTTACCACCTTGCATTTGCGCCCATAATTTGTCAGCTTTTTGTCCTTTACTACTTACAAATATAATGGGTATATCTCTGGTGGCACTATCATTATTTAGTCGCCGAGTCGCTTCATAACCATCCATATCGGGCATAATAATGTCCATGAAAATAATATCGGGCTTTTCTGACTTCGCAATGGCTACCGCTTCTGCGCCATTCTTTGCTGTTAGTACGATGCAACCAGTATTTGATACGATATTTTTCATTCTTGATAACTCAGTATCTGAGTCATCGACGACAAGAATTTTGTTAATTGACATGGTCGTTCTCCGTTTATATTCCCGATAAGCTATTGAGTATAGTTCACATAAATAGCCTTGGCTTAAGCCTCACTGAATTTTTCCTGCTGAACTAATGATAGAAACTTGCTTGCAGCACTTTGAAATGTTTTTCTTCCTACGGGTTTTACCAAATACGCATCACAACCAGCAAGGGAGCCCTTTATTTTATCACTTTGGGTTGCTTTACCCGTAAGCATGATTGCTGCGGTATTTTTGCTAGTTGACTTTAAATGTTTGCATATTTGAAAACCGTCTTTATCAGGTAATACTACATCTAGGAATGCTACTTCATAATGGTATTTATCGATAAGTGCTAATGCCTCTTCAGCTGATTGAGCAAAATCAACATTCACATTAAATAAATCGAGTTCTAGTTCAAGTTGTTTGCACACTGATGGACTATCATCTACGACTAAAGCACGAGGTATAGAATCGTTTGTTGTGTTACTCGCTTCTTTAATTTTTGTTAGGTCTTCTTTATTGAACTGAAGAATTGATGCAGGTAGAGCATCAAGAATCATAGTCTCTTCTATATTTGAAGGGTTTTCTAAAGTCTCATCTTCCACTATAGCCAGTTCAGAGGCTTCTTCTTCACTAATATCAAATACTATCGAATTTGCTTCATGTGTTTGAACATTGTCATGATGTTTGTTTTCAGTTTCTTGTTCGTTAGTTTTCAATTCTATGAGGCTATTCAGGTGTTCTTGAACAAGGTGATCAAGCGCGGTGAGTACTCTAGTTGCTATCAGTGGGCGAGAAATTTGATTACTAGTTTCAATAGTATTGCTATCACTTAGCCATGCTTCAAATAGTGAGGCTTTTATATTAGATGTTGCATCGTTTTTTTTTGTCGAGTCACCTAACACGATATCTGAAGATTCTTGTGTGTTTGTAACAATTGAGTAGTGGTTTATTCTTCCTTTACTTCTTTTAGAAACGGCACAAATTAATTTCAAAATGATTTTTTCATTTTCACGTATGTTATTCAAATACAATGAATAATCTTTAGAATCGCTCATAATTTTCCTGTTTGAGTTAATGGAGCATGCTTTAAAGAAAATAATTACGATATGCTGCATTTTTGTGCAGATGAGCAAATATTTCTCCTGTATTTAGTATTGGAGATAATTTTTTATAGTCGAGCCAAACAATTGAAAAGCGTGATCAAGCTCACATTAATCATTTGGCTATATTAGGGTGTTTACAATAAATACAATAAATATAATAAATAACAACAACATACTGCTAATTTGATGAGAACGCATATTTTTATATATTTTAAGTGCCTTTAACTCTACGAGTTTCATTAAATATGGATAAAGAGGGACATAAAATAAACTGTGATTTTGATCACACTAATTTCGTAACTCATTTTTTGTCTTTAACGATATAAATACTAGATTGATAGTATGAATTTTTTTTAGAGTTACACAGGTTAAAATATGCAGTCAGAAAACCCTATTTTTGTTTCATTTTGTGGTGTATCCACAGAAGATGAATTCTTATTAATAACGGTTATTAAGTTATTGGCTCATGAGGGTAAATTTTTTAAAGTAATTGGTGATCATTCTCAGTCACATCTGTTAGTCATTAATTTTGATGTTGAATCAGGTAAGCGTGATTTTAAAGGTAGCCGTGATGGGCAAGTAAAGTTGCTACTTGGTGACAAAAAATACTCAGGTAAAAATTTAATTTCTGTGCTTAAACCATTTGAAATAACGTCCATAAAAGAAGTTTTAGCTAATTTATATGAAAAAATGTTTATGCAGCTTGAATTGGCTAGAAAAAAATCTCCAAGAGTAGGTGGGTTATCTAGCAACTCTACTCATGTCTTGACGAATACTATTTTCCATTTATTGTTATCAACAAAAGAAAATAAAGATCACGTTCGTATAGGTTCACAAGGTTGCCCAGACATTTTAGTTGATGGTGAAAATAAATGTATTACTACAACAGCATCAACAAAAGATTTAGATCATATTATTAGAAAACCGCTATTTGAGCATAATGTTCAAAAATTAAAGGGATCTAGCCTAAATAATAAAGAAGGAAAAATTTCCCCTTTGTATAATGTTTTATGGATGTCTGCACTTTCATGTTCTCATGGACAATTGCTACCTGGACATAAGTCAAGTGAACCAGTGAAGTTAAAGGCTTGGCCAAATTTTACTCGCAATGGTTTTAAACCCGAGTATTTTAAGTTGGCAGCATTGCTTGCTCAACGTCCAGTTGCGTTATCAGATTTAGAAAATTTAACGCAAGTACCTTATGCAGAGATAGTCAATTTTTATAATGCGGCGTACTCAGTCGATTTAATTGAAAAAAATTTCGACAACTTGGATACAACGGTAACTGAACGAAAAGTTTCAGCTAAGAAAAAAAGCCTTCTAGGGAAAATTGCAGATCGTTTGGGATTCGGATTGCATAAATTAAATGCAGTTGATGCATAGTTTATGGATAAAATAATTTTTACTGGGCCCGTTGGAGCGGGTAAAACGACAGCGATAGGTTCTATTAGTGAAACAGTACCTGTCGGTACCGATGTTAACTGCACAGATGAATCGCGTGCAATCAAACAGAAAACAACGGTTGCAATGGATTATAGCTATATCACGCTTGAGGATGGTATGCGTATTCATTTGTATGGAACACCGGGGCAAGAGCGTTTTAATTTTATGTGGGACATTCTAACCAAGGGCGGTATTGGTTTAGTTCTTCTTATTAACCGAGATAATCCTTCACCTATTGAGCAAATGGATTATTACCTTGATGCTTTTCAATCTTTTATTAGTGATACAGGGGTTGCCATAGGCATTACTCGTTCGGGGTTGAATGATAATGCTTCGTTAGAAAATTTTCAACAACGCCTACTTGAGCGTAACCAGGTTTTCCCTGTTTTTGAAATTGATGCGCGTAGCTCGGATGATGTGTCAATTCTAATACATGCTTTAATGGCCGTTTTGCAAGTATAGGAGAAAAAAATGGAATTAATGGCGGAAATCATCGGTAAATTACAAAACAACAATTCTATCTATGATGAAAGTGTCGATAGTGCGATAACTCAAGCACTTCTCCTAGTGCTTGATGATTTGATGACAAAGGGAGACGATATTAATGCCGCCATGATTTGTAGTGTTGATGGTGTGCCTTGGGCATCAAAAATAGATGATGATTTTGATCAAAATCGATTTGCAGCAATGAGCGGCGCTTTGTTGGCATTGAGTGATAATATTGCAGATGAAGCTCTAAAAGGTGAAACCCATAATGTATTGATTGAGGGGGCGAATGGAAATATTTTTGTTTTACATGCAGCCACTAATTTACTGTTAACTGTATTTACTATGGGAAATTCAAATTTAGGGATCTCATTGGCGTTTGCTCGTCAAGCGACTGAAACTATTACGGCTTTAATTGAAAATAGTTGAAATCTTATTTTGTTCTATAGTTAGTTTATGAGTCGAATGTTTAATTGTCTCGATTTGAAATAACGATACCTATAGGATAATTTTTAATGCCAAATCTCAACGACATCTGTAAAAATATGACAGAAGATATCGACTATGCATTTTCTGCTGCTGTAATTGACCAAGAAACAGGCCTATTATTAGGCGTTTCACATCATGTAGAATATTTTACACAGTCCTTTCTTGATGCTATTGCCGCTGCTTCTGTCGAACTGTTTCGAGGAAAAGGCGTGTCGACTATAGAGAAAATGTTAGCTGATCTAAAAGGTGAAGAACCTAAGCGAACCATACAAGAAATTCAATTTAATACAGAGCAAACATTTCATTTTATGGCGGTTATACCTGATAAACCTAATGTTATTGTTGTCCTTGTTACGAGTAAAAAAATAAATTTGGGTATGGGGTGGGCGAGCTTACGTAGCCGATTAAAAGAAATAGCAGATGCGTGTCCTTAGAATTAAATTATTGTGTAAGCAAACTGAATATAATTCGCTGTACTTAGTAATATTGTTCCAATTTCAACAATGTAAGTCTTATCATCGATGATAACCTGAAAGGTTTTGTCATTGGTGATATCGCTTCGTTTAAACAATAAAGACGCAGGAAGGTTAAGTGCTTTTATTGATGGGAAGCTAAGGCCTTGTGCTTGCAAATTATTTGCTGTGGTAAATATGAATGGCTTAGCAACCCCAGGAATAATTTCTATTCCAAGTTTACAGTTATTATCATGAGTTTTTTTGATTTTTCCAATAACACCAATTAAAAAAATGGGTGTAAAGTTTGAATTTGTTGTTTCAATTAGTCCTACAATATCACCAGTTTTCAATATTTCTTCATCCGTCGGTATTCGACCGGCAAGAATTTTTATGATATCGGTCTCATCAATAAGATTCCAATCGCTTATTGATGTTGCAATATCTTCACTTACATTACTAACTTCCATGCCGACGATTACTTCAATATCTAAAATTGAATTAAGAAGTTCTGTGTCGTTTAGGATTTTTATTATTGATTGAAGACTTGTTATGAGTTTAATCTTTTTATCGGGGGCGGTTTTTTTCGTTTCGCGGCAAGTCTTTTGGTTATTATTCTCAAGGAATGCATTTAATAATTGTTTTTCTTTATTCTCTAATAATGACTGCTTGGGTTCATTTAGTTTATTAAGACGAGATGATATGGACGTAAAGGCTGGTTGAATATCGACTATAAAATAATTTTGTAATGCTGAAATAGCTTGTTCATTTTTAATTCTTTCCGCTTTGTTATCATCTTCAAAATTAATTAAATAACATGATGTTACCTTGTTTGCAGGGAATTCTGATTGTATATTACAAAGTGCTGTATAGGATTCCAGTAGCATAAACAATTC
>Ga0316205_10003426_pt1 | contig 15025 bp, 9 predicted proteins | sample 3monthpyrite_MG_FD_204941 | JGI IMG/M metagenome (GOLD analysis project Ga0316205, IMG submission 204941) | Microbial mat bacterial communities from mineral coupon in-situ incubated in ocean water Damariscotta River, Maine, United States -... | ecosystem: Environmental > Aquatic > Marine >... | reverse complement strand
TTTTGATGGATCAAGTTTATTTTTTTGCAGCTGCCTTTCAAGTTGCTCAGGCAAGGTTAGGCTAGTGATATTTTCTGCCGAAACATTAATAGAAACAGGTACATTTAAAGCGGTGATAGTCTGATCAAGGTCTTGATTAATGGCGATTCGGATAACTTCTTCAGTCAAGTCGCCGATAAGCCCACTACTTTCAGCGAGAGGGATAAATGAATCAGGAAATATCAGCCCATGCTCAGGGTGTTGCCACCGCACAAGCGCCTCCAGCCCAATTAGATTACCTGTACTCAATTCGACTTGCGGTTGATAAAACAAGGTTAGCTGCTTGCCTAAAATACCACCTCGTAAATCCTCTGGCGTAATACTGATACTCGTTTTATTTTGATTCCGTTTAAACTGTTGACGAGACATTTTTACAGCTTCAAGCTTTTCCTTTAGATCACTAACATCCAATGGCTTGGACAAGCCGGCTATCACATCCAGGTTTCGTTCAACTGCTAATTTGTGCGCTGAATGCAAAACGCCTTTATCCTGACCACTGATTAAAAACAATGAGGACTTGCAATCATTATTTGCCAGTGACCGAATGACTTCTATACCATCGGCGCCGGGCATCATCAAATCAAGAAAAATAACATCACTAAACTCGGCCATGCTATTTTGAAAGATAACACTGTCGTGAAAGACATTTACAGAGAAGCCCATATCCTGAGTAATACGCTTCAATAACGCCCCCATTCCTTCATCGTCATCGACTATCGATACTGTTAATGAACCACTCATGACAACTCCTCATCCAGAATATTTCTTATCTTCCCCAGCAACTCATCAGTAGAATATGGCTTGTGTAACATATTGGCATCCAGGTCACTTAAATTTTCCCCTGCCCCTCGGTTATCACTAAAACCACTGGCAAGTAGAATGCCGATACCCGGGTACTTATCCCTTATCTCATTAGCCAATTGGTATCCATTCATGCTGGGCATGATGACATCACTAATAACAAGATCGATGCTGTTATTTTTACTCAGCTCAAATAAGGCTGACTCCCCGTCTTCAGCGACAATGGCATGGTATCCATGCCTGTGTAGAATTTCACTGGCGACTTTACGCATACCCTCTTCATCATCAACCACTAAAATAGTTTCATGGCCATCTTTCCCGCCGGCCACGGGCGCTTGCTCAACTGAAACTTTCTGGCTTACACCGACCAAACGGGGAAATAACAATGTAAACCGTGTGCCATGCCCCGGTTCAGAGTAAACCTTGATGCCTCCCATGGAACGTTGAACAAACCCATACACCTGGCTTAATCCCAGGCCAGTTCCATCATTACCTTTAGTGGTAAAAAAAGGATCAAAAACCTTCGACAAAGTCTCCTCATCCATTCCTGAACCTGTATCCGAAATTGAAAAGCGTACATAATCTCCCTCAGGTAAGTTCATGGTATAAGCATCCGTTTTGCTTAAACTGACATTAGATGTATCCAGAGAAATCTGTCCATTTCCTGAAACAGCATAAGCGGAATTGAGTGCAAGATTAAGCAAGACATTCTTAAAATCACCATCATCTATTCTCACATCCCATAACGCTGGATCGAGAGACATTTTCAATTCTATTCTGACAGTAATCGATTTTGCCAGCATGCCTTCCATATCTTTAAGTAAAGTATTGAGGTTGCATTGCTCAGCTTCCGTCTCTTTTTTTCTGGAAAAGCTCAGTAGATTTTTGGTTAATTTCTGACCTCTTAAACCCGCTTTTTTAATCTCATCAATACTTTCAAGCAACTCCTTGTCACTTGTATACTCCATTTTAATGATCTCGGCGTACCCCAGAATCACCCCAAGAATATTATTAAAGTCATGTGCCACGCCACCGGTCAGTTTACCCAGCGCGTCCATTTTCTGACCTCTTCTTAATTCTTCTTCATGACGATGCAACTCGGTCACATCCAGTATGGTACCCACAAATCGCACCGGCTTACCGCTCGCATCATTTTCAGTGACCGTGCCTTGTTCAGCAACCCAGAGTGTATCGCCATGACTATTCAGCACCCTGTGCTCGGATTTATAGATATCGCTTTTTCCTTCCAACAACGACTGCATTAATCCTTTAACTTTGGCTACATCGACCGGGTGTATCAACGCTTCCCACTGAGATATACCTGCCTCTTCCCGTTCACGATTCAGAGAAAATATTTCATACCATCTTGGACTATAGTACACAGCATCATCTTGCAGATTCCAGTCAATTAACCCGGCTTTAGTGCCTTGTAAAGCCATTTTCAGGCGGTTCTCGTTATTATATATCCTTCTTCTAAGTGAGTATTCGCGAGTCACATCACGAAATACGAGAATCACACCAAGAATATCACCTGACTGACTTTTAATAGGCGCTGCGCTATCGGCGACATGATATTCTTTTTTACTCTTTGAAATAAGTATAGTGTGATTAGCCAATTCAACAACTTCACCGGATTCAAGTACCTTATCGACCGGATTAGGCGCATCGGTATTTTTAAAAGAATCAACTATTTTAAACACTTTACTTAGCGGTTTTCCCACTGCATCAACCATACTCCAACCGGTTAACGACTGAGCCACGGGATTCAATCGAGTGACTACGCCCTCATTATCGGTAACAATAACGCCATCACCAATGCTATCGAGCGTTAATGACAAATTTTCTTCTCGTTCTCGAAGCCTGCCTTCAATTTCAGAACGCATAGCAACCATCTCGGTAAAATTATCTTTTAGTTGCTCAATTTCTGCCCCACCTTGCTTTATGCTTTTAATATCGAAAGGGGCTCCTTCACCATAGCGACGAACTTGATAAGATAAATTCACCAGGGGACGTGTAATTTGCTTACCAAAAAGCCATGCAATAATACTCGCGACAATACCTATGGCAACACTGAAATACAGCACACTTGAAACCGTATGAGATATAACCTGATTAACTTCTGTATTGATAATACCAATATGTAAGTGCGCAACCATATTTTCCAATATTGGCGCTTCATATTCGATAATTTTACCCTTTGTGGTTTGATAAACTTTTCGAACACCTCTTTGATCAAGAGGAATATCATGTTCATGCGCCTGCTCTGCCAAAAACCTTGGAACCCCTCCAACAAATGTATGCGCAAACAAACGTCCCTCGAAATCTGTAACATAGGCATATTCGATGGCTTTATCATTATCAGCAATTAACTTTAACGTTTCGGTTACACGCAGGCTATTAGCATCAATAGTATCTTGTGCAATACCTGCACTGATTGTTTGAGAAAGTAAATTTACCCAATGCGACTGAAAACCTTCCAGTTCAGATTTTATTTTATTAGAAGTAAATATATTAATGACGCCTAAAGTGACAATGATAACGGACAAGATAAGAAGAATAATTTTTGAAGAAACTTTCATTTAATTAATCACAGGATATTATTGCCCAATAAAGCCTAATTTTTCAGACCAGTATTTTAATTTTTCATGGTCGCCTGGGTTCGTTTTAACAAAACCTTTGGGCATTTCTGTTTTATCCCAATGGTAAAGACCTTGTTTGTGAATACCTTCTGGATCAAAGTTAAGTAAGGCTGCTTTTACTTTTTCTATGATTTCATCCGGCACATCTCGACTGGCGGCAATACCACTGGAAGGATAATAATCAGAAATATGAATAATACGAATCAAACCTTGTCCATCCAATCTCTTGGCCATGGTATCTTGCATACCGCAGACATCACTAACACCGGACATCACTGAATTAGCACAGTTTTGATGCGAACCCGTGTATTCATAGGATTTCAGATCAGCAAGAGTCAATCCATTTTTCCTCAAAATAATTCTCGGAATTAAATGTCCTTGTGTTGATGTAAAATCTCCAAAAGCAAAGTTTTTTCCCTTCAGTTGTTTGATTGTCCGAATATCACTATCTCTCGCAGCGATGATCACTGACTGATACTCTGCTATTCCTTGACGATTAACCCCACTAACTAATGGAACTATACCGTATTTTTTCTGGGCCGATATAAATCCACTTGAGCCTATAGCGGCAAATTGTAATTTTCCAGCTCCTAGCAACTCCCCGGTTGTTTTACCCTTGGGTGTAAAAAATAGCCTGAAACTGTAACCGGTACTTTCTTCAAGATAATTCAAGAACGGTAGATATTGACGCGCGTCTTCCTGGGGACTGGCCCGTAAATCAAAACCAAAATATAATACATCTGGATTCTGCACAGCTTGACTCCTGACAGAAAATTCAGACTCAATGACTTTGTCTGCTAAATTGTATACAGGCTCTTTATCCCTCAGATCACAGGCTGTCAGAATTAACAATGTAATTCCAGTAACTACATTACGGTATTGATGATTCTCACTACGCCCAATTATATTTATAATCGACATCATATAGTTCCATTACAAATTTTGCTTGAATACAGGACACGCACCACTATCACCCCAAATATCAATTAATGTAGGATTATTTCCATTCACTGTCACTTGACCCATGCTACTCAACTAAAAAGAACTTAAGGTGCAGCAATCATGCAAATCCATATAAAACGTGAGCTATTACACAATAATTTAAAAGTACATTATAAAATTCTAGCGTGATGCAGGTTAATGTCGCCACCATAGTTATCGGCAATAGCCACGTTTCCTACACCTATAAATAAGAGGCAACAGTCTAATTCCTCTTATCACAGCACCTACGCAATCAGACCTGTCAAATTGTCATACAGACTGTTTATTCAAGTAGGACGTATCAAGGCCATGTCGATATTTTTTATTGGCCAGAATTTTATATTACACACAGTAAAAAATTACATTTTTATCTTTCTGGACTGCCCTTGGTGTCAGCAATAAAATAGACGTACAGTGAAATAGCCGCTGCGAAAAAACACCAAACTGAGATAAATGCAAAACTAAAAAAGACTATTGCTACTGCCATCGAAAAAATAATGAGTACTGCTAATATTTTGTAATAATGATCAGTGGATATCATTAAGGGTAAGACCACTATCAATAGATAGAGAGCTGTCACATATTCTCGAGACAAATAGTCATCATATATCAACGTGGTTTCATAAAGAATTGAATGATGGAGTATCGATACGAGCAACCAGTCTGGATAAAAAAGAAACGGAATATACAAGGTCAGCCCAAAAATAATCCCGACTCCTGTTATCAACAGTAGAACTTGTCTTCGTCCCTTCTTGCTTTCAGCGTAATAACCGGAAAGCGGAATCCATACTAGCCAGAAAAAATGTGAGAAAAATGAATACCCCAATCCCGATAATTGCGCATGCGCTAAATCACCCCCGTCAAGTGATAGCCAAAGCATACCCTCAAGCGCTTGTTGAATACCAAATAATATTGGGAGTAACGCCAATATCCGATGCGCATTACTCGAGTGACTCGTTTTTTTCAGACAAACAAACCCCACAGACATCAGAATGGCTGCACTACTAAAGCTAACTAATGTAGAGAAGCAGATAGTTATCCTGTTTATCTATTCTATGAAGAAGGCTTATAACGCTAAGGCATGGGAATGATAGAAGCTAAAATAATACAAAAAAGATTACTTGAAAAATTATAAATATGTTTTAATAACCATTAATAAACTCAGGTAACATTCACCTAAGATAAAATGACGGTTGCAACTCAGCAAACTGGAATGTGAAATTGCTTTGCTACAACCATCAATTGCTGCCATCAGGTTTGAATTGACAACTTGCACTGAAGCCATGCAGTAACAAGTTCCATTCTCCTTCAAATCCAGCGTAGAGCTTATACTAATATATTTATAAAGGAGGTATACGAAGCACCTGACCTGGATAGATTTTATTTGGATCTGTCAGCATAGGTTCATTAGCTTTAAAAATAGTCATGTACTTATTCGCACTTCCGTATTGTTCTTTCGCAATACCTGAGAGCGAGTCACCTGATTTCACGGTATAAAATATCGCTTCAGGCTCAGATGATTCAACCGCTAAACGATTATCTACCTTGCTTATTCCAAACTGGTTACCCGCAGTGAGCGTTGCCTTTTCACTGTCCGATTGGGTTTTGACTGCACCCTCCAGTGTCACCAATTCTCCGTTGGCAGTTACTTTCAATTGTTCTATCTCAAGCCCGGCTTCAGCAATCATTTTTGTGATGCGTTCCTGCCGTAACTCATTGATTCGTTCTGGAGATACGGTGGTAATATCTTCCTTCTTTTCATCCGAGCCAAACATTTTTTCACCCGCATTGGTTACAAAATCGAATAGTCCCATGGTTAATCCTCTCCACTGTATTGTGATTATTGTTAAGCACTTATTCTACTACTAGTTTACAAATAATATAACCATTCTTATCTATATCTTTTATGGTTGAAAATGTCCAATCATCTGCTCCATGTCTTCTTATTGCCCACCAAGAAGCATCTACAACGGACATAATCACTGATTTAAAACATCCTTATTTAATTATATCCTTTGTCATTTTCACAATGACCTGATCATGCAAACGATCAATCACCAGGGAAAAGCATCAGGCTAACTTTTCTCGCCTGAAGAGGTTGGATAGGTCATGAGAAACCATCATTAAAGAGGGGATCAACACTAAAGTTAAAGGCGTTGCAAACAGTAAGCCCCAGGCCAACGCCAAGGCCATAGGCCCCATATACGCATCCGCACCACCCAATCCATAAGCCAGTGGGAATAAACCCGCCACTGTTGAAATTGTGGTTAATAATATGGCCCGAAGCCGATCAGCAGTACCTTCAGCGATGATCTCGCGCATAAGTCGATCGCTATCACGAGTCCGTAATTCGTTAATATGATTCACTAACACCAGAGAATCATTGACCACTACACCTGCAAGTCCGATGATCCCCGTCATAGCCAGAAATCCCAATGCTTCTTCATGGATTGAAAAACCAACAATGACGCCTATCATACCGAATGGGATGGCCATCATCACCAATATGGGCTGCCACAATGAATTAAAGAGAAGAATGAGTAGAAAATAGATCCCTAAGGCTGCAATACCCAGGATGATAAATAATTCATTTAAAGATTCCTCACTTTCTTCCGCTTCACCACCTATGACAATATTAACACCAGGGTATTTCTGTAAAGATTTAAATTTTTCCTGCACTGCTGCTTTTATCTTAAGTGGTGTCGTTACTTCTTTGTCAACATCACCTGAAATAGTGATCGCACGATCACCCTTATAATGATGAATAGTTGATGGCCCAGGCACAGTTTTAAACCGGGCTAGTTGCCCGAGAGGCGTGAGATAACCATTTCGGTTGGGTAGCTTGAGATTTTTCAGATAGCCGGGACTTTTACGCACTTTTTCTGAGTATATGACTCTGAAATCAACGTCTTCGTCACCATAGCGAACACTGGTAACCACTTCTCCATCATAGGCGATGCGTACATTTTGTGCTACATCAGCAACCGTGATCCCAACGCGAGCCAATTTTTTATAATCGAGTTTAATTTCTATTTGTTGCTTGCCTTCCTTGTCGTCACGTTCGATATCTTTTGTACCAGGTATGGTTTCAAGAAACGTTCTCAGGTCATCAGCCAGTTTTTTTCTAAGCGCATCATTCGTTCCAACAACGCGCATCATAATGGGTCTGCCGACTGGCGGACCTCCAGAATCAATCATGTATCTAACGCGCTCAAACTCTTTTAACTCATTCGTCTGTTTACGTAAACTTTCTACGATCTGATCAGCCGTTCTTTTCCTGGTCGCATACGGCGTCAGGTTAACCCACACAGCGGCGTTATTTTCACGTTCGCTAGAACCAATATCACCAAAGGTACCAATTCTGGTAACGTGCGTATCCAATTCATCAGGCCCAAGATCGGCTATTAAAGCTTCGATTTTGCTAACACGATCTGAAGTAGCTTTCAGTGATGTCCCAATCGGCGTCTCCACCAACACAACAAAACGCTCGGCAGAGGAAGAGGGAAATAAAATAAAATCCATATATTTTACGGCGTAGAAAACAGAACCTGCCAATACAGATATAAAAACCAGTACTAAAAAATAACGTGCCTTTAACATTGCAAATAAAATACGCTGATATTTTGTACGTAGTCTTGAAAAAAATCCCCCCATACTTTTTTGCGTGCGCTGATGTTTTTTCATGCCACCCACTAAATGGGCAGGCAATGCCATGGATGATTCAATCATGGAAATCATCAGTGCCAATATAATAACCAGAGGAATGACATATACAAATTTACCCATCATGCCGGGCATAAAAAACATTGGGCTAAAAACTATCACTGTTGTCAGTACAGTTGTAACAACGGGCTTGAATACTGAAAGCACGCCTTCAGTGGCTGCTTCAATGGGAGTATATCCTTGCTCATATTTACGATATATATTTTCTGATATAATAATGGCATCATCGACGACAATACCAATCACCAACACCATGGCGGTCATTGTGACACTATCCAGATAACTGTCGAATAATGGCAACAAAAAAATCACGCCAAATATAGAAACCGGGATCCCTAGCGCAACCCAAAAGGCTATCCGGTAATTAAGAAAGATAGACAACACTATCATCACAAAAAACAAACCAATAACTCCATTGGTAGCAACAATAGAGAATCGATCTCTGACATAAGTCGAAGCATCATTGGATATTAATATTTTGACACCCTCAGGTAATACGTTCTGTTCCTTTTCTACCAGTTTTTTAATGTCGTCAACGGTACGAATTATGTCAGCATTTGTAGATTTAAACGCAACAAAAGAAATGGCAGACTCGCCATTAACGCGCGATTCAACTTTTTCTTCTTCATAATCATCATGAATAATGGCTAAATCTTTAATCCTTACTAATGGCCCGTTAAATGTGGCGCGCACCACCGCATCGCCTACTTCTTTTGGCTTTCGGAACTGCGCGAGTGTGACAATATTTTTTTCACTGGTGTAAGATTCAAATGAGCCACCTGTTGCGCGTATATTTCGCCCTTTAATCGCCTGCACTACATCGATCAGCGACAAGTCACTTTTAGCAAGCGCCTTTGGTGAAACTTCTACTCTTATTTCTCGTGCCCTGTATCCATAACGTTCCACACTGGATACCCCGGAAAGATTTTCCAACTTTTTCTCAAACAAGCGTGCATGCTCTCGAAGTTCTTTATAGGGTATATTGCCGGCAAACCCGACTTCGATCATTGGAAAACTGGAAGTGCCTAACTCTGTTACCAATGGAGATTCAGTGACTTCGGAGGGCAGATCACTGACCCGCGTAACCGCTTCTCTAATCTCCCTGATAACCTTGTCTTCATCATCAGCATCAGGATCAATAACGACATGGATGCTGGAAACATTTTCCATGGACCAGGATAAATAACGTTTTATCCCGACCACTTCCTTTATTTCTTTTTCTATTTCGTTAGTTACCTTGAGTTCAACATCTTCAGGTGAGGCGCCAGGATAAGCAGTGGTGATAAGCAGCTCACCGAAAGCCACATCAGGAAAACTATCTCGTTTAATGGTCAACATTGAGCTGACGCCAAGCAAGATAATAATCAGCGTTATTAAATAGGCCAGTAAATTACGCTGAGCGAAAAAATGGAAAAAACTAGCCATATCTTACACCCCAAGTTCTTTTACGCGAATCTCTTAACATTGACAGGCTTCATGTCATAAAACTTCTTATATGGAACAATGATGAATAAACACTAATTATTTAAAATAATAATATTTATCATCATGCCATGAAATAAGCAAAATTCAATCATTCAAGCTAAAAAGAAGCTTTCTTGCATAGAATTTAATATCGTAAAGAAGAAGCACTTACTTATAGGCTGCCATTAAAAAAGCGCCAGTATCTACTGACGCTTTCCTGATATGCTTATTATGTACACTTGCATACATAAAGAAGTTTGTATTTTATCCTGAATTGAATAATCAGCCCCTCAGGGTGTAGTGGTTAATAATTCACGATAAATAGAGATATCATTACCAATTCTACTGCTTTTAACTAATCCATAGCCTGGGCAGTGCCATTTCATTTCCATGAAATCCCGCCCTATAGTAAGAGAGCTTCTGTCTGTCATGGTTTTCATGCAACCAGTCAAGAGCACATTACTCTCACCATTCAGGCTTGTTAACGTAACATTTACAATGCCCAGCATGGTGACTGTCTGCAAAGCTTCCGACGTATCCACTAATGTAGAATTAATATCGTAACTTTTTACTGTCGATGCAGAGCCCTTGGAAAGCCCATCCGCCATACCGTTAGATCTAATCATTAAGCCGGGCGTGATCGTTTTTGTAGACGCCAATGTGCGATTATTATCTGGTGTAAATGCTTCAATTTTATTGAGCGATAAATACCCTGAGCTTTCTTTGGTGTACGTAAAGTCATGCTGTAAATAAATGGCATTATCGAGCGTACGGTTACGCTGTTTAACAACAGTATTAGCATCGGGACGCGTAAAAATATTTTCTGTCTTATTCCATAAGCCTGTGGAATGCCTGACTGTAAACACTTTACCCGATAAGTTATGACCAAAATCAGAGTAATCATATGTGGTCAAACTTGGTCCAGCTGGACCCACAGGTCCAGTAGCGCCTGTTGCACCCTGCGGTCCAGCGGGGCCTGTAGCCCCAGTTTGCCCGGTAGCACCCGTAGCCCCGATAGGACCTTGCGTACCTGCAGCCCCAGCTGCTCCCGCAGCCCCTGTCACACCGATAGGACCTTGCGGCCCTGCAGGCCCCTCAGGAATGTTATTTATTTCATTAATAACATGTGTGAAATTAGCGTTCACTTCATCTGCTAACGCAGGATCGCCTGCCGTGAATGTATTGGGCACGGGCGAAGCCGCATTCGCCACCATAGATACAAAGACGGTTGCAGACATTAAAATTCTTACTGCTGGTAGTTTAGTATTCATTATTATTTCCTTATCTTATTTTTATTATTTATTTCCAGGTAGAATTGTTTGAGATAGAACTGTCCCAGCTCATTAAATTCCAGGTTGATTTCATCGAACCGTCAAAATGTGTTTGTGCCTCGTTGGTTGAAACCAGGGCTTCACCCAGTCCCGTCATAAAGCCGGTAACAGCTGAATCAGTTTGAAAATCTACAATTGATTGGTTGAAATCTATCACTGTGGTTTCGGCAGCATTCAATGTGGCTTGATCAATACTCAAACCATTATCAGGATTATTATCAGCATCTAAGGAGACGAGCAACTTCACTATATTCGTGACCATCGGGTTAGTGGCATCTGTGGCACCAGGAACCAACGATAATGGTGTAACAATGCCTGATGCTGTCGCAGAGCCAAGTGTAATTCCACCGATACTAAAAGTAACCGTCTCACCAGCTACGTACTCATACTCTCCATTAACCGAAGTAATACCGGAACGTGTTTCAGTTTTATAAGTTACACCAGCAACACGGCTATCAAGAAATAGACCTGTTTCTACAATAGCGACTGGAGCTGATCCACCCCCTCCACCGCCACAGGCCATTAACCCAAATGAGAGCAGAACGATATAACACCAATGACGTGTATACATTTTATTGTCCTTTATTATTTTTATTTATTTTTTCTATATAATATAATAGAGCGATTATAGTCATGCCAATCATCATCAACTATCGATAATGACGGTACAGCTATATCAGCAGTATATATGAAACATTATACTTTTGGATTATTCAGGCGAGTAATTGAGAAGCCTATCACAATAAATAGGCCTATCTCTGCCAGGAAAAAAAGAGGTTCGTCAGCAACAGATAAACTTGCTCGACCTGAGCAACTTATTTATCTAACTTAGGCAGGTTCTTAACTTGCTATTGATTGGCATAAAAGGCTCATGACTCAAGCGTGCTACTGAATTCGATAACCCCAAACAGGCTTAAGCAATGCTTCCATACCGTGATACTCTTCACTACTAGCAGGAGCGAACTGTTTACTTCTAAAATGTTGCAATACGGCTTGGCCTGAAAGAGCTCCGGCCTTACTCATTAATGCTTTTATAATAATCTCGCGTGTCTTTACATCCACTCGGTTACTGACGCTAAATGCACGGTGAGGATATGGCTTGTCGGTTTCATAAAGAAGCTCTAGTCCCTGCTTTTGCTCCGCTGTCCTTCTTTCCCAGAATTCGTCATGCATAATAGCAGCAACGCCTTTACCTTTTTTCACGCAATCAAGCGAGTCCTGAAAGGACTTCACTCTCACCAGTATAGGTTGGCTTCCTGGGCTGGAATACAAATCAAGAAAACCAAGACTGAGTAAATTGGGTGATTCAAAAGCACAGACTTTTTTACCACTCAGGCTACGGTAATCTCTGATATTGGCATCATCTCTACCAACAACAACAAAGCGAATATCACCCGGCAATTTCGCAACGACTTTATGATTACGTTGCGCAATGCGCCAACTGACAAAATGGGGGCCATCAAATAAAATATCATACTTCCCTTTCTGCATATTGGACGTGTATTCGAGAAAATTTCTGGCAGGTTTCAGGTGAATTTCTCTACCCGTCACTTTAGCAAGATGGTCTACCAGAGGCTGGTAAAGCTCCTTGGTTTTTACTGGGGTTTGTGTGGGTGCAGTCGAAAAAATCAAAGCATCGGATGCATATAAAGAGCCACAAAAGAAAGATAGAACAGGAAAGAAAAGAGAAAAACGAGTTTTAATAGCCATGTTGATTTACCTCCATGTAAAAATCACATCAATAAAATTTAACGATCCATTTAATGAACCTAGAATACCCCAGCCAGACAATAATTAACAGTTTAGTCATTCGCATTTCAAGTAAAAACAGATAAATACATGACTTTAATAGCAAAAACACTTAATTGATTCCCATAGCAGATACAGTTGATATATACTTGGCTACAGAGTGATAAAAATTATTTTTCTATAAATTACAAACAGATATGACTGACACCTATTTAAGAAAACGGATACTCCACTACCCTGGTAAATTGATGCCTGTCGCAAAAAACTTTACCTGCCTCCTCATTGCGTTAACGCTGTTAACTTCATGCAGTGATAGTATTGAGACTATTACCCCGAAAAAAATTCCTCGCGCCGCTCATCTTGTAGGCACCAGCATGAGCGAACTAGTGACCTTAAATACCCCAAGCACCCGCACGGGAACATTATTAGCCTTGCGTCAGGTAAATATATTTAACCAGGAAGAGGGAAAGATCACTGCTGTACCCTACTATCCTGGTGATTCATTTAAAAAAAACATGCCACTGGTTTCTCTGGACGGAAGTCTGCTAAATGCACAGTTTGACAAGGCCAGCGCCACACGCAAACAAGCCGTACTGGATTTAAAAAGAACCACCAGCCTGGTTAAAAAAAGATTAGCTGCGGAAGATGAGCGGGCACGTATAGCTACCTCATTAAAAATTGCAGAAGCTGAAGAGCAGTTATTAAAAACCAGGCTGAATTACACCACTATACGCGCACCTTTCTCGGGCATTGTCAGTGAGCGTTTGATTGAGCCAGGTGATATCGCCCCTCGTCATTCACATTTGCTTACTATAATTGATCAAAATTCTATAATAGCGCGAGTGAGTGTTTCTGAATTACTTCTACCTTTATTTAAAGAAAATGATCCAGCAAGTATTACCATCGATGCACTCGGCAATCATGTCTATGAAGGCAAAATATCGCGTATTTTCCCAACGATTAACCCGAGCACACGCCTTGGTACTGTCGAGGTTTCCTTTAAAAAAATCCCCAGCGGTGCGCGTGCCGGAGCATTTGTTCGGGTAACGCTTGAGCCACCCGCCCAACAACATTTACTAATACCCTTTACCGGATTGCGCAGAGACAATAAAGGGGAATTTATCTATACAATCAATAAAAAGCAAAAGGCCATTAAAAAATACGTGACCACTGGCATTCGGCACGAAAATATGATTTCAATAACACAAGGCATCAAAGAGAACACACCAGTTATTATTCAAGGGTTCCTTGGTTTAAAGCCTGGTAAAGCTGTAACGACCAGTCTCGAAAAGAAATAATCTGATGACCAAATTGATCACTTCAGGTAAGTATATTTGAATAAAAAATCCATCCAGGAAAAAATCACCTCGAGCACTGGCGGCATTGCCGCCTGGTCTATCCGACACCCTATTGGTGTGATCATGATAACGCTAGCAATTATTATGCTTGGCTTGTTTTCACTGGGGCGCCTGTCTGTAGATTTACTGCCTCAAATCACCTATCCACAGGTACTAGTACGCGTCAATAACGCTGGTGTTCCTGCAAAAATCATGGAAGACCAAATTACGCGACAACTTGAAGAACAATTAGCTATTACAGAGGATGTTATCAGTATTGAGTCAACTAGCTCCGAAGGTAGAAGCCGAGTTAATATGTCTTTCCAGTACGGTAAGGACATCGATGTAGCATTAAGTGATGCCAGTAATCGGCTAGACCGTGCCAAGCGTTTTTTACCTGATGGAATAGACCCGCCCATTATATTCAAAAGAGACCCTTCTCAACGTGCCGTTGCAGAATTTGTTGTCAGCTCTGCACTTCGTGATCCCATTGAACTACGTGACTGGGTTGATGATGTATTCAGTAAATGGCTTCTCAATTTACCGGGTGTTGCAGCCGCAGAAGTTGGCGGAGGCCAGGTCAGAGAAATTCAGGTTTTACCGAATCAACAACGCCTTGCAGGATTAGGTATTTCCACTCAAACCATCATTGATGCTATAAAAGATGGTAATCAGGAACAACCCGCGGGACGAATAAAACTTCAGCGCCGGGAATTGAGCGGCAGGATATCAGCACGTTTTGAATCCGTCGATGAAATATCCACACTACCCATCCCATTGCCAAATGGAGAATACATTTACTTAAGAGATGTTGCTCGGGTATTGGATACACACGAAGATGAAACGCTACGCGTGCGTTTAAATGGCATTGCTGGTGTCAAAATTTCAATTCAAAAACAACCCAACGCTAATTCAGTTTCTGTTGTTGATATTGTTAAGTCACGTATTAATGAACTAAAAA
>Ga0316205_10003422_pt1 | contig 15060 bp, 18 predicted proteins | sample 3monthpyrite_MG_FD_204941 | JGI IMG/M metagenome (GOLD analysis project Ga0316205, IMG submission 204941) | Microbial mat bacterial communities from mineral coupon in-situ incubated in ocean water Damariscotta River, Maine, United States -... | ecosystem: Environmental > Aquatic > Marine >... | reverse complement strand
TCTCGGTGCAGGATTTAATGAACGCACAAGCTACCTGTGGGATGAGCAACTACTCAATAACAAAAAGATTATTCAGGTAGACACCAGCCCAGAACAACTTGAAAAAGTATTTAAAGCTGACCTGCCTATACTTGGCGATATTAAACAGGTGGTAGCGGGTGTTCTTGATTTATTAAAAGCTCAGCCTATTGAGGAAAAAATATATACAAAAATCAAACATGAGATACCAGCAGAGAGCGATGCTGCCGTTTTTAATGAACGATTTATATTAATTAAAAAGTTTTTTGACGAACTTGAAAGTCATTTCTCGGAAGATATGATGGTATTCGATGATAACATTATATTTGCCCAGAACTTTTTTAATGTTTCTAATGGCAATCGATATTACTCAAACTCAGGCATCTCATCATTAGGCCATGCAATTCCTGCAGCAATTGGTGCACGTTTTGCTATTAAGCACCCTACCCTGGCAGTATTGGGTGATGGCGGATTTCAAATGTGCTGCATGGAGTTAATGACCGCTGTTAACTACAACATTCCTCTAACCGTTATTATGTTCAACAATGCCACAATGGGACTTATCCGAAAAAATCAATTTCAACAATATGAAAAACGTTTTATAGATTGTGATTTTATTAACCCTGACTATAAAATTTTAGCCGAATCATTTGGCATAAAGTATAAAAAAGTTGAAAATGCAGGTGATTTAGACGGCCTGTTTGAAAACATCGACTATCATGACTCAATAAATTTAATAGAAATTATTATCGATAAAGATCTGTTCCCCACTTACTCATCCAGACGTTAGCGAAGCAGCTGCATGAATAACAGCATCTTCACTTGCAACAATCTAGAAACACTGCTCAATAAATATAAAAATATTGAGGCCATCACACCATTATTACTTCAGCTTGAATCCATTAAAGACTCAAAAAATATCGCTGAGTTAATACGCCTATACAGATCATGCATACCCATAATTGAGCAGGCCATGTGGCATGAACAATTTGATAGCGATGCTTTAAGTGTCTATCAACAACTATTTATTGAATTAGAAAGACTGTTAGCAGATAAAAGTACTTTTGATAACCGACATAAATTTATAATAGCCATTCCCGTAGCTGACAGACCACAACATCTTCAGGCCTGTTTGCATAGTATTTTAACACTTTGCGAAAAATTCAATTATGGCGGTCAAAAAAACGGGCAGTTCACCAAGATATCGGTACTCATATCTGATGACAGCAAACATCAGAATAATATAATTGAGAACATGAAATTAGCTGATACATTCAGCAAAAAGGGTTTAAACGTTATCTATTTTGGCCAAAATGAACAAAAAGAAATTCTGCACTCAATCAATTATGAGAAAACTCATAATATTACCGGAATTACAGAGTCTGAGAACTTCCATCACAAAGGTGCATCAATAACCCGTAATATAACGTATCTCAAACTGCAACAACTTGAAGATAAAGATGAGAAAACCTTATTTTATTTTATAGATAGCGATCAGGAGTTTAAGGTAAACACCCTCATCAATGGTAAAAATGAAGAACTCTATGCACTTAATTATTTTTACCATTTAGATAGTATATTTACACATAACAATATAAGCATACTAACCGGCAAAGTTGTCGGCGACCCGCCTGTTTCACCATCGGTGATGGCGGGAACATTTTTAGAAGATTTATTATACTTTGTTAATAAAATATCGAAGTTAGAGCCTGACCAGACATGTGGATTTCATGATGAAGTTAAAAACCAGGAGGATGATGCCTCTTATCATGATATGGCAGAATTATTTGGCTTTAAAGATTCAAAAATCGATCATGACTACCACTGCACTATAAATAAATCACACAACAACACCAGTTGTTTAATAGGATTTTCTAACAAACTTAAGCATTTTTTTGATGGTGAACACCCTACCCGAAAAAGCTATTATCAGCATGATGATATTATTAACTCCATAAAACCCGCCAGAACAATTTATACGGGAAATTACGTATTCAAAGCTGAGTGCCTTAAATACTTTATTCCATTCGCTAACCTTAAACTAAGAATGGCAGGGCCCGTTTTAGGCCGACTCCTTAAATCAGAGTTAGGTGAAAAGTTTGTATCAGCAAACTTACCCATGCTTCATAAACGAACGGTAAACAACATCGGTCAGTCAGAATTCAGACCCGGTGTTGAGCATCAGGAGACCGCAATTGATTTATCGGGTGAATTCACACGCCAGTTTTTTGGCGACGTTATGCTTTTCAGTATGATTGAGTTAACCAGTAAGGGTTACCCAGCAAAAAAACTATCACCTGAGATTATTAAAGAAACCATAAAAAAAACAAGCTCTTCAATGCAGATTAAATACTTATCTAAACGTGATGAAATTTTAAGTAAAAATGAAAAATTATTAGAATTAATTGATAATCTAGAAAAAAAATGGACAAACACAGCTGATTTAAATCAGGCAAAATTGAATTTCAGAAAATTCACTGACAATATAAGTTTTAATTTCGGAGTTAAAGCTGCTATCTATACGATTATTAATTCAGATGAAATAATTAATAAAAACCAGCAATTAATAACTGATGCTATCTTGGCCTATGAAAACGATATGGACACCTGGCAGAACACCTTAGCTAATAACAGAACCTAAATATGAATGTATTTATTCTTAATACCGGACGCTGCGGCTCCACAACTTTTATCAAAGCCTGTGAGCATATAAACAATTATACTGCTGCCCACGAATCACTAGTCACTAAATGTGCTGACGATCGTTTTGCCTATCCACCTAATCATATAGAAGCTGATAATCGCTTATCCTGGTTTTTGGGTAAACTCGATGAAAAATACGCGGATAATGCATTTTATGTTCACCTTACACGAGATAAACAAAAAACCATCGATAGTTTCAGTAAACGCCAGAGCTATGGAATTATGCAAGCTTTTAAAGAGGGAATTCTCTTAGGTGGCGAAGACAATCAAAGCGCAGAAATGATAGCTGAAGATTATATTAATACGGTTGAACTTAATATTAAGTTATTTCTTAAAGACAAAACAAATAAAATGTCTTTCAGACTAGAAAACTATTCTCAGGATTTTGAAATATTTTTACAAAAAATATCAGCCGAAGGAGACTTAAAATCAGCATTTAAAGAATTCAACACTAATTATAATGCTTCATGATTTAATTACTCTATATTAGAACAAGATTAACCACCTATATTTTATTAATCTTTAATATTGAGCAACCTCTTTCTGTTTCTATGTACTCATGCTCGATAAACGGATACATCTCTAACCACATAGCGACTAACTCTTTTTCTTCATCTCTACCTGCATCATCAAGAAACACCCGTGACTGATCACTTAATTTGTTAATCAATAAAGGTATCGCAGGAAACCGTGAGTGCTTCTGAATAAAACCGGGTGGCCCATCTATAACCAGCATATCAATACTTAAATCAGGCATCTCAGATAACGTATACCAGTCATATTTATTATCATTAATGGTTACTGGCTCTAATGGTGCATGAATAATATTTGCATACTCAGCCAGGCCCGCATTATTTAAATTTAACTGACTTGCATCAGCATATGCTTTACCATTTTCAAGGCTATAAACTTTACCTGCACCATTAATCTGGCAACACTTAGCTAATGTTAGTGAGGTTAATCCACTGCTACATTCAACAATGACTTCGGGTTTATCCTTAAGGCAATATTCTTTGATAAGAAAAAGAAAGTCAGCTGCTGCTGACCAGTCGGCTGTCACGGGTAATTCTTCGTTAAAATCTAATTCTTTCTGTAACTGCTGATAAGTTTGCATGACTAACTCATAATTCTAATATGCTGATTATAATATTCTAACACTTACATTAAAACCAGAAACAAAGCTTTTACACGCTACATCTACTTCACCATCAATGGTAATATAAAGCTCTAATTTAATTGCGGTATTATTTTTATGATGTATCTGGTTTTAGAAGTACAGTCGACTGAACATACGAACAAATGCAGTCAATTAAATGCATGGGTAAATGTAAGAAATCAGAATGAAGCAATGGAAATTCTACATGAAGAGCTTTCACTGGAAGGCTGGGCACTCACCAATGTTATAGAAGCCAGTGCCACTGAAGAATCTGATTATTTCCCACCCTGCACCTCTCTGGATGCTTTTAAAGAGGCCCAACGTGGTCTGTTAGCATTTCGATTTTTATAATCGACAATCTCTTATAAACAGCCAAAAAAAAGCCCGCAATTGCGGGCTTTTTAGAATTATTATCATTTAATAGCAGGCTTAACACGCTGAATTATTGCAGCCACCTTTTGATTTACATAAGCTGAACATAACTACGATTACAGCTACGGCAAAACTAATTCCTACATAAGTAAAGATATCCATTGTTATCATGGGTCTTACTCCGCTAATTAAACAAGCCACAATATTAGACTATACTGATACTTTAAACAACGCCCGTTTGGGTGAATTGCTAACGACTTCACAAAAACATAACAAAATCAGTATGATATAGATCAATTTGGCTCAAAAAATGGCAAATTTAGCTCGCAAAAGCCATTTTTTGTCTTAAAAAGTTATAAATACGTGATGCTGAGGAGTTTGCTTGGTACAGACCTGTACCCTTCTACAGACAGTCTTCATCGCCTTGGTAAATGGTTATTTCTTAACTTTGATATAACTTAATATCTTTTCAAAATACGGTTTTATTTCTTTCTCTAAATCTACTAATTTCTTGTTAGACCAGGGCTCTTGCAGATCTAGAGCCTCACTAGAGGCATTTAACTCGATATGAAAATATTGACTACCTTCATTACGAATGACTATGGTTGTAAATTCGCTTTCTATACATATACTATTTATCCTTTCCCCAAGCTGATCAACAGGATTTAAATATACATTGAAATCATCAATTTTAAGATGTGGATTTCTGTTAAACCTATTGCAATAAGTTTCTAAATCTCCATATTTCAATATATAACGTCTAATATCTACAAAGGCCTGCTTTACAAATATTCCATCTCTAATCATTGTTCTTCCATATAAAATTAGTGCCGAAATTAGTGCCAGGGAAATTAGTGCCAGGAAATTGTGCTCTGGCACCAATTTATTAAGATTTACTCTATTGAATAAACCTTTAAATTAAACTCACTTCCTCCGGGATCACCCCAGGCTTCAAATACTGCTAGTGTGGTATTTATCCAATCGTATTTTTTTGAAGTCGTAAAGAACTTAAACGCCCCTTTCGCTTTAATCCAGCCAGACTTTTCTCCTGGTAGTGAAATTCCAGTTCCTTCCATGTGTATACATTCACCACTTGTCAGTGTTAAAGCCTCTCTTAAGTTTAGTGAAGTTTCTCCATTCGGTTTAACATCCATAGTCACAGTTGCCCGGGTTGTACCTGTTAGCTTCCCGGTAGTATCTGCAATAACATGAAGGTCAAAGCGGGCACCATTTGGGCTAGACATTTTACCGCTCATAATATCTGTTAATTTATCACCATATTCTGTAATCGTCTTTACTTCTCTATGGCCAGGTTTTACTTCAAATAATAAATCAAGTTCCATTTATAGCTCCTTATCATAATTAGCAAATCTAATATTTTTATATCTAGTCCAACATCACTTGCATTATGCAAGTAGATTAAACGACCTACTTGTATAATGCAAGTGGATTGTCTATAATTTTTAAATATGAGAAAACAAGTAAAAAGACGCTCAAACTGCCCTATCAGTTTTGCAATGGACACACTCGGTGATAAGTGGTCACTTTTAATAATCCGGGATATGATGTTTAACGATAAGCAGTATTATGGTGAGTTTATAAAGTCGTCAGAAAACATTTCAACAAATATACTTGCTGACCGTTTACAAAGATTAGAGCTAGAAGGCTTCATTTCTAAAACACCTGACGAAACTAACCTTTCTAAATATAAATATAGTCTTACAGGAAAGGGAGTTGATCTATTACCCATACTTCTTGACATAATTTCATGGAGTGCAAAATATGATACTCATACAGGTATTGAAAAAAGCTTTGTTAGAAGAATAGAACGGGACAAAACTACTCTATCAAAAGAAATAATCGATAGACTGACTTCGAAAAATTAAAAATATCTAAAAACGGCTTATGATTTTTAGCACAAATTGTAGCATTGGCTGTTACTTTTAACATTGCACCAAAGTAGATTAGAGAAAGCTCACGATAATACTCTCAAGTATTAGAAACAATTTTATTCTGGTAGCATTTGCTTATTGTTTAACCCTTCCCTCGCCTATACACATGACTTTTACATATAGTATTTAAAGTAATATGAGATTAACGGTAAAAAACTTATTAACAGAGTAATATATATACTTGCTTTCCCAGCAATAATTAGATAGCTCTTTTGCGGATTATCAGGATTATAGAAAACCTTAACATTATCATTAGGTAAACATTGTATATAAGATTTTTGCTTTTCTAAAATAATCCTCGCGTTATGACTGACTACAAAAACCCAGGGTGAAACTCTGGTACCTTCATAAACGACATCAGACACTTTGTATTTATACAACGCTTTAGATTTATAATCCTGATCAGATTTCACTAAATCTGTTGGCCCAAACTTCTCAACCCTAAACTCAGAAAGTTTTCCTGGCGTGAAAGGCCAGTATCTTGTGCGAATTTGAAATATCAGTGAATAAACACAAACAATAAACGTATATAAAGCTGCCCAGAACCAAATACCCTGAACTTCTGCATTAATAGCAAGTTGCCACATATCTTGAATATAGATAATTAACTCCATAACTCAAAACTTCATAAAATTAGTGCCAGAGCACAATTGTTTCTAATATTAGAGAGTATTGTGCCCTGGAACTAATTATGCGCATAAATTATGCCGAGTATTTCAATTTATACAAGGGTAGGCATTGGTAAGTGCTTCGACTGTAATTTGCACTGCCGGTTGCGTCAGGTTAATGTTACGGCGCCCTGCATATTGCATATAAGCTTTTGCCAGACTTCGAGATGACTCTCCTTTGGGCACGCAGATTTTCAGTTCTGCAGGCTGATTGCTTCCATGCAGTGTAAGACGGATAGTTTCTTCAACACCACTAATAAATCCCCAGCAATATCTTTGACGCTGTCGACCAAGATGAGTCAGTGAACTAGACGAACAATATGTCAATAAATCATGAGCAGTTTGCTGTTGAGGAAAAATGGGATGAGCGGTGTCCGTATTATCTTTTCCTATGGCAGATCCGTAAGTGAGAAAAAACAATATACAAATATTTACAATTTTCATACCGACCTCATTAATTTTAGCGTACCGTAAATTGTTATAAAATTAGGGAATATTGTGCTCTGCACCTATTTAATAAAATTTTATTGATTAGAAGCATACTATAAAAGAACCCGATCATACTAACGCTTATTTTCCAACTTGACCTACATGTTATGCATTTTCCGCGACTAAAAGTAGTTTATAGATAAAGTTAGAAAGCAAATACACAATTGAGAATATAGCAAGATACAATAGTAACTGTTGTAAAATTTCATTAATTGTATACATCATGAATATTGGTTTATTTACCCATCCGGTGCCTTTGTTATATGACCCAGTAGGTACTGTAATGATATGCAAAATTAATAGAATAAGTGAGACTAGCAATACGTATAAGTATGAACTAAAGCTTATTCCTAAGTAGGCACACAGTATCACGCTTATAAGTACTACAGGTGCTAATAAATTCGTATTAAATTTTAACTTCATTTTTAATTCCATTTATGTACTATTAGCTTAATAACGCTTAATAAATCTCATTATGGTATGTTATTAATTTCTTTGCTCTTACTTGCGTAAAAACACCCCAAACTTAACTAGCTGATGCCTGAGCACAGTTCTACCTAATATTAAGTACAATTGTGTTCTGGCACCAATTCTACTGGAGTTATTTATTAGATAAGTTAATAAGACGTAAGGTATTTGGTTTTTTTGTTTTTATTAAATTGGGCTTTCCATTGTTAGTATTGATCAAAATTTAATCCCTCCGTCCCCTTTATTATTTTGATCAAAATTTAATCCCTCCGTCCCCTTTATTACCTTTATTAGAATTGTTAGACATTTTTAGTCGGGGAACTCTATGTATTGCGCAACTTGCTCAAAATTCGTTTCCCATGATGCTTTCGAACCCATAAAGATATGCTTTTCCACTATTATATCAGGATCGCCATCAACGCTACCTAATGTCACCCAGCCAACTTCTCCTTTATAGTCACCAGCTAATGGCGAACCACATGATTTACAGAAAAAGCTACCCATGTCCTCGGATGATTGATAGTGGGATAGGTTTTCTGTGCCTGAAACCCAGGAAAATGTACCTTGTGGAAATAGCGCGAACGCTGTTGAGCTTGAGCCAGAAGACTTCCTGCACATTGAGCAATGACACGATGAGGCATCATGTAATGCCCCAAGTATTACATACTGAACTTTTTCGCAAGAGCATGATCCTTTAACAACCATTTTTTTCTCCAATTTAAAGAGTTTGATTAAATACAATTTGCATTGGCACGTAGCGTAGCCCTTGTTTTTCTTCTTCCGCACCAATTACGTTAAACCCATAACTTTGATATGCAGGAACTGATGGAATTGAAGCACTTACTGTTATTGTTTGAACACAGCGACAAGTTATTGCGGCTTCTATGAGTATCTTGCCTATACCTCGCTTTTGGTGGGCTGGGCTTACAAATAACATTGCCACGTGACGACCTTCCTTTAGCTCGATCATTCCCATAATCTCGCCTTGTTCTTCATAGACGAACATGTGGTTATCTTCATTCATTCGCTTTGCGAAGGCTTCTGGCGAAGATAAGCCCTTAAAGGTGGAAATACCCTCTTGTGTTAACTCACAAGCAACAGAATCCAAAAACGCTGCTACGACAATTTTGGACACTTCCTGAACATCCCCCAACTTCATTTCCTTGATTGCCATGTATTACCTTCTGCCCAACACCTTGTTCAGCGTCCGCTGGAGCTAGTTGTTATGTTTTTGTTATTACCAATAAACAGAATCATTGAACTCCTTAACACATGTAGGACGTTCATTAATAGTCGGAATTGGCTCTTCCGTTAAAGACTGACCCAGCCAGCCTTCTGGCATTGAAAGTTTCAATGGAGCCTGGATAACAGTTTCTGATAAAGCTTGAAATCCTGCCTTAAAATAGAAGGATGGATCTCCATATGTAATAACCACGGCAACAGAACGATTTTTCAGTTCTTGGAGCCCATAATTGATTAGTGCCTGTCCAACACCTTTTCTCTGATGCGAAGTGCTAACAGCAACCGGAGCAAGCATGTAAACTTTGATTGAATCATTAAATCTAAGGCGAGTAAAAATAATAGCCCCGATAAGCAACTCATCTTTATATGCACCAATAGATATTATTTCTTTATTGTCGGTGCTCGAGATTAGTTCAGATGCGAGGTTTCCAATTAACTTACCTTCATTCTCTCCCTCGGATGAGGAGAATACAGACGTGAAAAGACCTGCCACATCTGCTTTGCTGTTTATATCGAGAAACCTGTAATTCATATTTTATTCTGTAAACATCTCTTAATTAGTGTTTTTGAAACATAACGCTGAGGTAAGTGGCGGAGCGTAGCGGAGTCCAAGCCTGCTGTTTTATAGCAGGCGAGCTTGACCGTTTTGTTAGCAATTATTATTTGGTTTCGCATAGATACCAGTTTTTCGGCCAATCCCAGATATAAGAGTTGCCCATTTTTAACTTTATTTTTCCATTTTGGTAATCTTCTGTGTAAGAAGACAAACCATTGACTGGTGAATTTAATTTAGCCGTGCATATTCTAGACCCAACCAAAATGACCTTGCTTCTCGTTTCCTCGCTCATTCTGGCTAAATTTTTTTGCATTTTTTCACGTCTAATTGTTTCTTTATATTCTTTGTCTAACGCTTTCTCTTCTGCAATGGATTTATCAATCATCTTTTTTGCGTTTATTAATTCACGCATCTCTTGTTGTTCTTTAGATAAATTGCAACTAATGTCACCGATGTAATAATGGCTACTAAGAAAAGGATTGCTTATACTAGAAGTATCAATGTTTTTAGACGTGTAGCCCAATGGGCAAAGCTCAACCGCAGCCCTTTCCCATAATGCTTTTGCTCTGCTGTCTTTATAGTCCACATAATATTTTAAATTATATTCTTTATAACCAATAGTTTTAGGTAAGTAACCAACATTATATTTCGGGCTGTATTTCTGATACATGGAACAGGAAGAGATAGTCAATAAAGTTATAAGTGTAAAAGTGGATCTCAGTACGTTATTCATTAAAGTTCCTTTTTTGCTAACGCTTAATAGACCCCAATAGTGGGGTGTTATAACACCCCAATAATGGGGTATAACTCCGCATAATATGGGTATGTTATTGATTTTATTATTCTTCGTGTGTAAAAATACCCCATATTTCATTGTATTAAAAGTTTTTTGCTAAGAAGAACCCACATTGTATATATCTGGTTCTCTATAATTTCAAACCATCTTATTCCAGTCACTCACATTTAACCTCAACTTAGCCTTAAAACCTTTTTTAGAGCTCAAGGGTATATACATTCCATTATCATCTTTTTTAATTTCGCTGCCTGCAGATTCACTCCATGAATCATCGCTGAAATTATATTTTACTTTAAAGCCATTCGCACCTTTGGTAATTCGTATCACGACTGTATTTCTGAATAAATATTCCGCAGGTACTGTTTTATCAAAAAACAGAAATCCGTCTATTTCATAATCGGTTGTTGATACGGCCAGGTCTACTGAAAAAACAACTGACTTGCCTACTGTTATATTTCCAGACGAAAGAAAGGCTGAAAACATATAGGGTGAACGTGCTTTATTTAATCCGTCTACGTTTTCTATTTTGAGTAATTCATCAAAACCTCTAAGCACGGAAGAATAGGTTTCTTTACGACGCTCTGTTAACTTATATGAAATAGCACCACGAGGAGATAGTGTTGATTCAAAATAATAGGATGCTTTCACATCTTTTTTATCTTTAAGCGCTTTACGAACCGAAGGTGGTAAGGGTAACTCTTCTACTTCTATATAACCATTTACCCGGTAATCACCAAATAGAAATCTCGTTAGATTTTGATACCCCTCTTCAGAGTTTACAATACCGTAATGTCCGCTGTGACTTCTGTGTACATACGCTCTGGGTGATTTAGCGACCACGGCATTACTTATTTTAACTAATCCATCACTCATATTACCCGCTAACTTGCTGGACATGCCTCCGGCAACGGTATAATCCTTATGATTTGTACCAACTAAAGAGAAAAACTTACTTTCATCGAATTTGCCACCTAATGAATCGACACGTTTTGAATTTTCAGGTAACTGAAGATATTCGGCTATATTTCCACGGTTAAAATTATTCATATCAAATAAACTAAGAAAACCGGGAATATTCATACCCGCCATTTCAATACCGTTATGGGGTGTTGCATAGGTAAATACTTTATCAACTAAGGATTTGGTATTAGCTGATCCGACTTGCTGGTTTTGTAAAAAGCAACGACAGACCAGCCCACCCATTGAGTGCGCGACCAGATAAACTTTAAAATCATTAATGGCCTGCTGGTTACCCATACAAACCTTATCTCTAATTTCCAGTATAAGATCATTTAATCCCTGAGCGGCCTGCTTTATTGAAGCAACATCCCCACCGCCTAAATCATCATCAGCCTGTTCATAATAGCGATATACTGAAACACTTTTTACCGGTAGCTTTTCTTTTTTCTCATGGCCATGTTCATATGCATCGACATAACCATAGTCTTTCATTAATCTAATTAGAGGGGACTCAAAGATGTGTCTTTTAACAGATCCATCCCAGCTTTGGCGCAGTTTAGTTGCCCCAAGATTGAAGCCCATGTAAGGCGTCGCGACGGTTTCTTCAATTTCGCTCTGCGACATTGCATAACCGCGAACGTAGATAATTGGATAAAATGGATGTTTTACTTGAACCATGAGACGCCTTCCTTATCATTTTTATTACACTAAGAAATACTCAATATTATTCATACTGAATATTAAAAATATTATATTTAAAACTAAACTTCTAACGATAAAAATTATAATACTGCAATTAAGCCCGAAACCTTGCCCGCCGCTTTTGATACCTTTTTAACCAGTTTCGCCACTTTTTCTGTTCTTGCAGACACATTATTAATTGATGTTTTAACATCATTTGCCTGCTGTGTTGCTTCTTTTAAACTTTCAATTGCTATTTGCAAAGCAGGTTCACCCTGATTGATTGTTTTATGAGCCAGTTCAGCTGCTAGTTCATCCAACCTGTCTCGTTCATCTAAAACACTCTCTTTCTCTTCGCCTTCCAGCAAGGGCCATATATTATTCAACTCATTTATAGCAATGCTTAATTGTTCTAGTTCAGTCATCATTCATCCTTATAATTTTATTATTCTTTACAAATAATCCCTTTATTATCATCTGCAATTACTTCTGTTTCACAATTAACCATTAAGTTCTCTAAATCATCATAACTTTTATGCACAGTTACGATTTCACCAATAGACTTAAATATTTTTTTACTTGTATACTGATCTTTCTCCAGTTCAGATTTCAATACTGAATGGGCTTTCATTACAGAAGTGATTGCGTTTTGTGCCTGTAAGATGGTGGCACCAGTTGCCTGCATTTCAATATATTGACGATATATGAAATCTAGAGACTTCTTTCTGGATGCAAAAGATTTCTTATCAGTTGTTTTGTTGTAATCTGCCAAATATCCAGCAAGCACTGTTCCCCGCATAGTATAAATTCGACTTTCTAGTGCGCTTTTTAATAATTGCTCGTTAATTATATTTCCTATGATCTGAATTTGACTGTCAGAGTTAATAATGATTTTCTTTAAAGCCTTTGCCCTTTTATTCTCTGCATAAAAACTTGAAAGTTCAGCAATCACCCGGCTAATTTCAGCATTTTTTTCATCACTTAATACGTCTTCTGATGTATTTTTTATTATTTTATAATTTTTATTCATGCTTTTAAGTGATTTATTCAGCTTAACACTGGCTCTGGCCATTTGCTCACGTGATCCAGCGGCAGCTAATTCTGTTAGTGAGCTCGCATAAGCACCTAATGCATTATTTGCCTGATATAAAGCGAAGCTCTTCTTATCCGCATCTCTTATCAGTATGTTTTTGATGGGCTCCAGGTCTGATGTGGTGTATTTCTTATTTCGCTGAGCCATTTTGGCTAGTTTGTTATCAACATTGGTCTGGTTATAGTCCGTAATAACCGTATCAATTTTAGAGGTAACATCAGCTGCTGCTACGCCAAACGCTTCAATTTGCCCGGTTGGTGTAGATGCACAAGCAGTAATCAATAAGCTAGCCACAATAATGACTATATTTCGTATCATGATAATCCCTCTTTTGATAGCCTCTCTTTAAAGTGCAAAGATGCAACATAATCTGTCAACGCCAATAAATTCTGACAATTTACTAGTTGTGAACGAGAGAAAGCAATTATCTATTTATGATATTGAACTCGAATATTGAATCGAGATATTGAATACTCTTTTCAATACATGAATTGAATAAATATTTACTTTAAGCCGCGCATACATCAAATTTCCATATTCCCTGAAGACGCATGCGGGAATGAGTCTTGAAGTCTATTAAATAAAATCCGCAAAAACAAGGTTAAAAATGGCTTTATACCGATCACTAACGCCTTTAAGAAGGCTTAAATGAGCTACATATCGCTCTGCTAACTATGAAGACTCTATAGGTCATATATACCCAAAATCGAGCTTATTACGTATATTCAAAACCTTCATGAGGTATAATTTCATCAATTATTACACTTTTGAATTATATCTAGCTATATTCTGCCAGGAAGGACTATGACAATTTTAAGCATATTTCTCGTACTATTTATTGTCAGCACTATTGTAACCACGACCCTCTGGCTCAAAACCACTAAGAAACTAAAAAGCAATATGGTAATTCTGGCCGACGGGCTGGAAAAGAACAGGGTCATTGAAAAAAGCCTTAATACCTCACAACGTGAGCTTAAAGGGGTTATGGATAATCTTCAGGAGACCTACTATCGCACGGATCTAAATGGTGTTGTTTTATTCGTTTCTGACTCTGTAGAGTTACTATTAGGTTACACGGCAAAAGAACTTATCGGGCAGAAAACCACTGATTTTTATGTTGACCCAGAAAAACGCAATAAATTTATTGATGCATTAACACAAAACAATGGTTATGTAGAACAATACCCCTTCACTTTGCAGCACCGTAATGGATCAACGGTATGGTTATCAACCAATGCCCGTTTCCTGCTTGACCAGGAAGGCAATGTTATAGGTGTAGAGGGCACTGGTCAGGGTTTTAGTGCGCGTAAAAATGAAGCAGAGAATCTGATCAAAGCCAAAGATCAGGCTGAAAAAGCCAATAAAGCAAAAAGCCTGTTTTTAGCGAATATGAGTCATGAAGTTCGCACTCCCATGAACGGAATTATTGGTTTTACCAATTTACTCTCCAAGACTGAGCTTAATGGTGAACAATCTGAATATGTAGATACAATCAACACCTCTATAAAAGATCTAATGAGCATCATAAATGATATTCTGGATTTTTCACGTATTGAATCAGGTAAAATTGAGCTCATCACACAGGTAGTAAACATTAATGAGTTTCTACAATCTGTAATACGTCTGTTTTCTGAAGCGGCGAAGTCAAAATCGCTTAAGCTTAGCTATCACCCCATTGGCTCAATTCCTGAAAATATTATTATTGATCCGCTAAGATTAAGACAGATCGTCTCAAATTTAATTGGCAATGCTATTAAATTCACTGACGAGGGCTCGGTCACTTTAACAGCTGAAGTACTGAGTATTAATGACTCTCATGAATTAATTATTGAAGTTATCGATTCTGGCAAAGGCATACCGCAAGAAGAGCACGTAAATATTTTTGAAGCCTTCAATCAAACTAATG
>Ga0316205_10003421_pt1 | contig 15061 bp, 18 predicted proteins | sample 3monthpyrite_MG_FD_204941 | JGI IMG/M metagenome (GOLD analysis project Ga0316205, IMG submission 204941) | Microbial mat bacterial communities from mineral coupon in-situ incubated in ocean water Damariscotta River, Maine, United States -... | ecosystem: Environmental > Aquatic > Marine >... | reverse complement strand
TTGAATGCTTGATTTATGAATGATAATCATTATCATTAGCATTTATAAATACAGCATTTAACATTGTTAAGGTGATCAGGATGAAGAAATTTTGGCAAAGTAGTTTATTAAGTGTGTTATTCACAGCGTTGTTAGCCGGTGCTGTGACAGTACAAGCTGAAGAGTTAGTGGTTTATTCCGGGCGTAAGGATAAATTTATTAAACCGTTAATTGAAAACTTTACCGCTAAAACGGGTATTAAAGTTGTGCTGCATAGCGCTAAATCGACAGCGTTATTGAACAAGTTACGCATAGAAGGTGATCGTACCGTTGCTGATTTATTTATTAGTAATGACGCGGGCAACCTTGAGATTGGTAGCCAATTAAAACTTTTCCAGCCTATTAATAAAGATATTATTAATGTTATTCCTAAAAATTTAAAAGCGGATGATGGCTCTTGGGTAGGCTTATCTGCGCGTGCACGAGTATTAGTTGTGAACAAGAAAGCGAAAGATTTAGATTTTGTTAAGTCTGTGTTTGATCTTGCTGACCCACGACTAAAGAACCGCATCGCTATTACAAACAGCAGTAATGGCAGCTTCATTGCCGGTGTTTCGGTTTATGAGTTAAGCACAAATAAAGAGAAAGTGACTAAGTGGCTAAAAGGCATGAAGGAAAATGCGGGCAATAAACTGTTCAGTAAGCACAGCAAAGTTGTAAAAGCGGTTGCAACAGGTAAAAAGGATGTTGGTTTAGTTAACCATTATTATATTTACCGCCACCTTGCAAAACACCCAGATGCGCCAATCAGTATTTTGTTACCAGATCAAGGTAAAGACGGTATGGGCGTCGCTTGGAATGTGGCTGGCATAGCGATGAGCAAGCATACAAAGAAAAAACAATTAGCAGAGAAACTGATTAGTTATTTTGTTTCAGAAGAAGGCCAAAAATTATTTGCCGGTGCTAACAGTGAATATCCAGCGCGTATTGGCGTCGTCGCCGCACCGGAAGTACCCGCAGCAGGCAGTTATATGGTGGCTGACGTACCGATGCGTGAATTAGGTGTTCAGCGCGTTAAGACATTGGATCTACTCGATCAGGTTGGCATGCCATAATAGATGCCAGTAAATGAATACGCATTAATAGAAGAATCTACCTGGCCAGTTCGTATTTGGCAAAAACTGACACGTAAGGTTGGTTGGTTAGGTTTATTTGCTACAGGCATTGTCGCAGTTGCGGCAGTGCCTTTAGTGTTTGTGATCTACAGCAGTGGTCAGTTATCACTATCGGGTTGGCAGGCACTTTGGAGTGAGCGTTTACCCGGCTTGTTATGGAACACGTTGTCGCTGGCTTTTTTAGTTGCCATAGGGTGTTTTATTCTCGGTGTATCGAGTGCTTGGTTCATCGCGCGGCGTCATTTTGTAGGTCGTAAAGTTGCTATCTGGCTAATGATCTTGCCGTTAGCCATTCCTACTTATGTGTTTGCTCATATCTATACTATTTTATTCGAAGAAGATGGTTGGCTCGGTAGCCTGTGGATTGCTGTGTTTGGTAAGAGTATTGCGATCCCCGATTTATACAGCATCGGTGGTGTGACATTCATTCTGTCGATAGCGGGTTTTTCATATGTTTTCTTATTGGTACGCTCAGCGCTAGAACACAGTAATCCAAGTCTTGAAGAGGCGGCACGTATTCAGGGTTTATCGCCGTTTGCGGTCTTTTGGAGGGTTAATTTGCCCTTGCTTCGGCCTGCGATTGCGGCCGGTTTATCATTGGTTGTGTTGCATGTACTCTCTGATTTTGGCGCCGTCAGTATGTTGCGCTATCAAACCTTTACCTTAAGTATCTATCTACAGATGAATGGTCGTTTTGATTATCAAGGCGCGGCAGGTTTATCGATGGTGTTGGTTGCCTTGAGTTTTTCATTTTTAATTTTTGAGCGCTGGTCACGCAGCCGTCAACGCTACTATGCCAGTGCTACGCAACTTCGCCGTGCAAATTTACGTAAAGCGACGGGACTTGAACAATGCATGATCTGGCTTTGGTTAGGACTTATCACGTTATTTGCTTTTGCTTTGCCGATGATGTGGATGGTTGATTGGACAATGGAAGCGATTAGGCAAGACTTACTCGATTTAACATTCTGGGGTTATGTTTCAAATTCGTTAATTGTGGCAGCGGCGGCGGCAACACTCGCCGTGATCGTTGCGTTTCCCGTTGCGTTTTTTCATGCCCGTAAACAATCCACTTTGAGCACGAGTTACATTCAGTTATCAAGCATCGGCTTTGTTTTGCCTGGCCCAGTGATAGCCCTCGGTGTGTTGAGCTTTGTTCTTGCTGTGTTATCGCCTTTGTACGGTGGGCTTGCTGCGTTGCTAATGGCGTTAGTCATACGTTTCTTACCATTGGCGGTGCAGTCACAAGAAGCTGCCTTGCAACATCTGACACCTTCTATTGAGCAAGCAGGCCGTACGCTTGGTGCAGGGCCGCTCGAAAATCTTCGTCGTGTGGTTTTGCCGATGATCAGTAATGGCATGATTGTCGCGTGGGTGTTGGTTTTCATTGATGCGCTTAAAGAATTGCCTGCGACTTTAATATTACGCCCAACTGGTTTTGATACGTTACCAGTACGGATCTGGATTGAAGCCAGCGAAGAGAGCTTAGAATTGGCAGCACCCGCAGCGCTGATGTTGGTTTTGGGCACCTTGCCGGCACTTTGGTTGATGATGCGCAATGAAAAACAGTCAATTATCAATGCTTAATCATTCATATTGCCTAATCACCTGATTAGGGTATGATCGCATCTTCAACGAATATCCTGTGGGAGAGACCTCGTCGTAGCGATGAGGCACCGAAGGCGCAAATCCACCCGGAAACGCTCAGGTAAAAGGACCGCAGGAAGTAAGTTGTCTCTGGAGAGAGGTCGCGGAAAGGCGACACACCGAAGGGGCTAAGCTCTCAGGTTTTGGACAGAGGGGTGGCAAATAACGTTAATGTTTAACGTTATTTGCCACCCCTTTTTTATTGTCTGTCATGTATGACTTAACGGAACTGAAAAGATATGGGAAAGCAAACACCACTGTACGATAAGCATGTTGTCATGGGCGCCAAGATGGTTGATTTTGGTGGCTGGGATATGCCGCTACGTTATGGTTCACAAATAGAAGAGCATCATCAAGTGCGCAACGATGCCGGTATGTTCGATGTTTCACACATGAGTGTGGTTGATTTTACAGGCCCAGATACACGACAGTTTTTACGCAAGGTATTTGCCAACAACGTAGATCGCCTCACCACACCTGGTAAAGCGCTATACACGTGCATGCTCAAGCCAGATGGCACTATTTTAGATGATTTGATTGTTTATTATATGGATGAGAATTGGTTTCGGGTTGTCTTTAATGCGTCAACGCATGACAAAGATTTAGCCTGGGTTAAAGAACAAGCTAAATCATTTTCTGCCATGGAAATTATTGAGCCACCGAATATGGCGATGATTGCGGTGCAAGGCCCCAATGCACGCGCTAAAGTTGGGGCGGTGTTTGACGAGCCAGTTCGTTCAGCCATTGCTGCGTTAGCACCTTTTACAGCCGCACACTTTGGTGATTTATTTATTTCGCGTACAGGTTATACCGGCGAAGATGGTTTTGAAATTATTTTACCTGCGGCTCAAGTCAATGACGTATGGCGTTCGCTTTATGGCGAAGGTGTTAAACCAATTGGTTTAGGTGCGCGTGATTCATTACGGCTTGAAGCAGGTATGAATTTATATGGTTCAGATATGGATGAAACTACCTCGCCACTCGAATCGGGTTTAGGTTGGACCGTAGCATGGGAACCTGAAGGCCGTGACTTTATCGGCCGCGCTGCATTAGAAAAAATTCGCAGCGAAGGCACAACCCATAAACTGGTCGGTTTGATTCTTGAAGGCAAAGGCGTGCTTCGCAACCATCAAAAAGTCATTGTAAAAGGTCAGGATGGTGGTGAAGTTACCAGTGGTGGTTTCTCACCAACCTTGGGTAAATCAATTGCGTTTGCACGAATTAGTAAAGAGGTTAGCGGTACCTGTAAAGTTGAAATGCGTGGCCAACAAATGGTCGCAACAGTAGTGAAATTACCGTTTGTCCGTAACGGCAAATCAGTACAGTAATTATTTCTAGGAGAAAAATAATGAGCAATGTTCCTGCAGAATTAAAATACACAAAATCACATGAGTGGGTCTCCGTAGAGGGTGATACGGCAACAGTTGGTATTACCGATCATGCACAGGATCTACTGGGTGATATGGTTTTTATCGAATTGCCTGACGTGGGTGCGAGCTTTGAGAAAGGTGGTGATTGCGCCGTGGTTGAATCAGTGAAAGCCGCATCAGATGTTTACAGCCCATTAAGTGGCGAAGTAGTTGAAGTAAACGAAGCGCTCGCAGATAACCCAGAAGCTGTTAATAACGAACCTTATGCGTCTTGGTTGTTTAAACTCAAAATGTCCGATGCCAGTCAACTTGATGACATGCTGGATGCTGAAACATACAGTGGCGTCGCCGCAGACGATTCACATTAAACGGGAAGTTTTTTAGTTATGCCATTTGTTCCACACACTGAAGAAGATATTCGCGTCATGCTCGAGACCATTGGTGTCGATAGCATTGAAGATTTGTTTGACGAAATTCCAAAGAATTTACGTCACGATTTAGGTGATGAAAAACCATTGTCGAAGGTCCCAGATGGTTTACCGGAGTCTGGCGTTGGTCGCGTGATGCGTACGCGCGCCAGCATGGATGGATCACCGCTTTGCTTTATTGGTGCGGGCGCTTATGAGCATCATATTCCTGCGGCAGTCTGGGAGATCACTACGCGTGGTGAATTTTATTCTGCCTACACGCCTTATCAAGCAGAAGCGAGTCAGGGAACATTGCAACTGCTGTATGAATTCCAAACGATGATTGCAAGTCTAACCGGCATGGATGTGTCAAATGGCTCTTTATATGATGGTGCATCGAGTTTAGCTGAAGCCGTGTTAATGTCCGTGCGAGCAAATCGCAAATCAAAATCAAAACGTATTTTAATGCCACGTTCGACGCACCCGCATTACCGTAAAACCACGAATACGATTGTTAAAAATCAAGGCATCACACTTGAGGAACTCGATTACGATCGCGAGGGTGGCCATATCGATCCAGCGACCCTTACAGATGAGCCGGGTGATTTTGCGGCCTTAGTGATTCCATACCCGAATTTCTTTGGTGTGCTAGAAGACGTCGACGTACTGACAGATTGGGCACATCAACATGGCGCATTGGTGATTGCTGTGGTGAATCCGCTTGCGTTGGGTTTATTAAAATCACCCGCACAATGGGGTGAAAATGGCGCTGACATCGTTTGCGGTGAAGGCCAACCGTTAGGTGTGCCAATGGCATCCGGTGGGCCTTACTACGGCATCATGTGTTGTAAGCAGGCATTGGTTCGACAAATGCCAGGACGGATTGTCGGGCGTACGGTTGATATGGATGGTAAGCCGGGTTACACCTTGACCTTACAAGCGCGCGAGCAACACATTCGCCGTTCTAAAGCGACGTCGAATATTTGTACTAACCAAGGTTTGATGGTGACTGCTTCGACGATTCATATGGCTTTACTCGGCGCAGAAGGTTTGAAACGTGTAGCGGCACAATCGCATGCTAACAAGCAACTACTGGTCGAAAAATTATCAGCGGTCAAAGGGGTGTCGATTAAGTTTAATCGTCCTTCTTTTCATGAAGCAGTGTTAACGCTTGATCTACCCGTTAAGGATGTATTGCAGTCATTAGCAGACAATAATATTTTGGGTGGTTATTCTTTAACTGAAGATTACCCAGAGTTAGGTAATGCGTTATTAGTGTGTGCAACTGAAACGAAAAATGAAACAGATATTGAACTGTACGCTGAACAGCTTCAGCGTATTTTTACTATGTAGAAGTCGGCTCGTTGTCCGGTACAACTTAAAAATGCGCTGAGGACATTTAGATGACTCAGGCTCAAAAAACGGAGAAATATCATGGCGTCAATTACATTAAAAGGTAGCCCTATTAATACGAATGGTGAATTACCTTCTGTTGGTAGTACAGCACCTGATTTTAAATTAGTCGATGGTGATTTATCAGATAAAACATTAGCTGATTTCGCAGGCAAAAAGAAATTACTCAACATAGTGCCGAGTATGGACACACCTGTTTGTGCAACGTCAACGAAAAAGTTTAATGATTTTGCCAGTGGTCATGATGACACAGTGATGTTAATGATTTCGGCTGACTTACCCTTTGCGATGAGTCGCTTTTGTAGCGCAGAAGGCGCGGATAACGTGACATCATTATCGTTAATGCGTTCTAAAGCGTTTGCGAAAGATTATGGTGTACTGATTCAAGATGGCCCGTTAGCGGGTATTACTGCACGTGCGGTTGTTGTGCTCGATGCAGATAACAAAGTTGTGTACACCGAGCTGGTGCCTGAAATTGCACAAGAGCCGGATTATGAGGCTGCTATTGCGGCATTGAGTTAATTTGGTGGGAAGCCATCAGTGACGCAGTGACTGGCGATTAGCGAGTAGACCTTTGGTCGCTTGCGTGCCAGACACTGCGTCACTGATGGCAATAATTACATCATTGGCAACATTTATTTTAAGTTGAGTTTCTAGGTAAAAAAGTATGTTGATATTTGAACAGTCACGCCCAGGTCGTCGTAACCCTGTCCAGGCACCATCAGAACTTGCCGATACGAGTGCTATCCCAAGTCACTATTTGCGTGAAGACGCACCGACGTTACCGGAAGCGTCTGAGATGCAGGTTGTCCGTCATTACACTAAGTTGTCTCAGCTTAATTTTTCTATTGATACGCAATTTTACCCATTGGGCTCATGTACGATGAAGTACAACCCACGCGGTTGCAATACCTTGGCGAGTCTGCCGAATTTTCTTGGTCGTCATCCGTTTGCACCTGAATCACATAGTCAGGGTTTTCTATCGTGTATGCATGATTTACAGGAAATGCTCAAAGACGTCACGGGCATGAAAGAAGTCTCACTTACCCCTGCCGCCGGTGCACAAGGTGAGTTTGCGGGTGTCGCGATGATCCGTGCTTACCATGATGCAAATAACGATACAGAACGCACCGAAATCATTGTGCCTGATGCGGCGCACGGAACTAACCCCGCGACAGCCGTTATGTGCGGCTATAAGGTTCGCGAGATCCCAACCGATGTTAATGGTGATGTGGATTTAGAGGCGCTTAAAGCGGCTGTAGGGCCTCAAACAGCGGGTATTATGTTGACTAACCCATCTACGCTTGGTGTGTTTGAACCTGAAATTAAAAACATTGCCGATATTGTGCACAAAGCCGGTGGTTTACTTTATTACGATGGGGCAAACCTGAATGCAATTTTAGGTAAGGTACGTCCCGGTGACATGGGTTTTGATGTGATTCATATGAATCTACACAAAACATTTTCGACACCACACGGTGGCGGTGGTCCAGGTGCTGGCCCAGTTGGGGTGAGTGAACGCCTTATACCTTTCTTACCCATTCCAATGGTTACCAAAGAAGGTGATAACTATCGCTGGTTAACCGAGGCCGATCGTCCTCATAGTATTGGGCGTTTGTCTGGCTTTATGGGTAACGCGGGCGTGTTGATGCGTGCTTATATTTACGCGCGTTTATTAGGCCGCGAAGGTATGCAGCGTGTTGCGGAGTTTGCGACACTGAATGCAAACTACATGTTAGCCAGAATGCGTGACGCAGGTTTTCAACTGGCTTACCCGAACCGTCGTGCAACGCATGAATTTATTGTGACACTGAAAAAAGAAGCCAAAGAATTAGATGCTAACGCAATGGACTTTGCCAAGCGTTTACTGGATTATGGTTACCATGCGCCGACAACGTATTTTCCATTGTTAGTGCCGGAGTGCTTATTGATTGAACCCACCGAGTCTGAAACTCAAGAAGAACTTGATGGGTTTATTGATGCGATGATTGCGATTAAAAAAGAAGCGCAAGATTCTATCGAAGTCGTAAAGGGTGCACCGCATAACTTACCAGTCCGCCGTCTTGATGATGTCAAAGCGGCACGCGAATTAGATTTAACGTGGAAACCATCAGCCACTTAACGTAATAATATTTTATAATTTTAAGAGTTAGGAGATTCTATGTCTGCACTGATTTGTGGCTCGTATGCTTATGACACCATCATGGTGTTCCCCGATAAATTTGCTAGCCATATTTTGCCGGATAAAGTGCATATTCTTAATGTCTCATTCCTGGTTCCTGAAATGCGCCGCGAGTTTGGTGGTTGTGCAGGTAACATTGCTTATAATTTAAATATGCTCGGCGGCGATGCTGTGCCCATGGCGACCGTGGGTAATGATTTTGCGTCTTATGCTGACTGGATGGATAAGTGCGGCATTAGTCGCAAGCATGTCAAAGAACTTGATCATACTTACACGGGGCAAGCATTCATTACCACGGACATGGATGATAACCAGATCACGGCTTTTCACCCAGGCGCAATGAGCTTTTCTCACGAGAATAAAGTCACTGATGCAGACGGTGTGACGATTGCAATTGTCTCACCCGATGGACGTGATGGGATGATTGAGCATGCGGCACAGTGTGCTGAAGCAGGCATTCCGCTTATCTTTGATCCGGGACAGGGCATGCCAATGTTTGATGGCGATGATCTGAAAACGTTTATTGATCAAGCAACTTATATCACAGTAAACGATTACGAAATGCAATTGATGCAAGACCGTACCGGTTTATCGCCCCATGAAATTGCAGAACGAGTTGATGCTTTGATTGTTACTTTAGGCGCTAAGGGCTCGCATATTTATACCAAACAAAAACGCATTGATATTCCAGCGGCCCCTGTAAAAGAAATTAAGGACCCAACCGGTTGTGGCGATGCTTACAGAAGTGGACTGTTGTACGGCATCATGAACGATATGGATTGGGAAAATACGGGTCGTATTGCAGCATTAATGGGTGCGATAAAAATTGAGCAGTACGGGACGCAGAACCACCAATACAGCAAAGATGAAATAAAGGAACGTTTCAAAACTGCTTTTGGGCATGATTTGTGATTTGAGCCATTGTGGCGCAAGATGCTAATCTGGTTGTGTTTAGAAATATCTTAAAAACAAACAATTAAAAAAGGGTATTTTCATGGACAATAAAATATTACTCATTATTCTTTCAATCTTTTTGCCACCCGTTGCAGTATTTTTAAAAGCAGGTGCAGGTAAAGATCTGGTTATTAATATCGTCTTGTGTCTTCTGTTTTTTATTCCAGGTGTTATTCACGCGCTTTGGGTTTGTACAAAATAATTAAAAATTTAGGAGAAAGCATAATGCGAAATATGTTACTAACAGCAACAATCGGATTATTTGCAATGTTGTCGCTTACAGCCTGCGCACCAGAAGTAGGTAGTGCAGAATGGTGTGCTGAATTAAATAAGAACCCTAAAGGAGATTGGACGGTAGACGAAGTCACTAATTACGCTAAATTTTGTTTATTAAAATAACAAGGAGTTAGGGCAATGAGATCTAAATATATTACTTTTACGGCAAGCATTGCCATTATCGCTTCTTGTATTGCTATCCCCGCCTATGCTGGCTGGGGTGATTTTCTTGGCGACTTACTCAAAGATAAGAAAGAAACAACGCAAAGCCAGCCCTCGACGACTTCCGCAGTAACTGAGGCATTGAGTACGCAAGATATGAACGGTGCGATTTTAGATGCACTTTCAGTGGGTGTTCAACGCGCAATAAAATTATTGGGTCAGGACGGTGGTTATCTGAATGACGCGAAAGTACGTATTCCGATGCCAGATAGTTTGCAGAAAATAGAGTCTGTTATGCGTCGTTTTGGTCAGGATAAGTATGCGGATAACTTTATTACCGCAATGAATTCAGCGGCAGAACAAGCTGTTCCTAAAACCACAGAAATATTTCTAGATACCATAAAGGGTATGTCATTAACGGATGCTAAGAAGCTTTTAAATGGCCCTGATGATGCTGCGACAAGTTACTTTAAAGAAAAAACTTCAGGCCAACTGGAACAAGTGATTAGCCCTATTGTGGGTAAATCAATGGATGATGTTGGTGTAACCAAATCGTATAAAAAATTAGTATCAAAAGCAGATTTCCTAGGCGATTACGTGGATAAAGATTCTTTGGACCTAGATGCATTTGTCACGCGCAAAACAATGGACGGTTTATTTTTAAAACTTGCCGAAGAAGAAGCTAAAATACGTAAAGATCCAGTTGCACGCTCTACAGACTTACTGAAAAAAGTTTTCTCACAGTTCAGTCTGTAAGTTTAAGCTTTATATAGGCTGTTTTATGGGGTTTTATTCTGAGGTATTATTCCCATGGGGCATGAACCTGACGATGTCAGGCGATGCGTTTCAGAAACAACGCCGCGCAGTACTGCAATCTGTTGATGGGAAAATCCTCGAAATTGGCTTTGGCTCTGGTCTTAACCTGCCTCACTACCCTACGCGTATAAAAGAATTAGTGGCAGTTGATCCGAATGCGGGAATGTCGCGTTACACTGAAAAGCAAATAGCTAACTCCGAGATTAATGTCGATCGCCAAGTACTCAGTGGCGAATCACTGCCGATGAAAGATGACAGTTTTGATACTGTGGTAAGTACCTGGACGCTTTGTAGCATCCTTGATGTTGAAAAGGCTTTATACGAAGTAAAAAGAGTGCTTAAACCGGGTGGCCATTTTATTTTTCTTGAGCACGGTTTAAGTCCAGATAAAAAAGTCAGTCGCTGGCAAAATCGCTTAAATAAGCTTCAAACAATTATTGGAGATGGCTGTAACCTGAATAGGGATATGCAGCAACTTGTCAGCGCTGCTGGATTTAATCAGCTGCAAGTAGAAAATTTCTATTTTCCTAAAGCACCGCGCTTTCTTGGCTATATGTATAAAGGTATTGCAACGAAGTAGAGATATGTCTGGAACACACACACATTTTACGTTCTCGATGAAACTCAGTAACGATGAATACCAAAGTTATTATCGCGGTATTGCTCGTAATATTATTGTGATGACGCATCAAGGTGTTAGCGTTAAGTTCCCTGCATCCGCTATGCGTTCATTCGTGACCAATGAAGGGATAAGTGGTAATTTTATTATTACTATGGATAGTGATAATAAATTAGTTTCTTTGCAGTCTATTTAAAGGCTATAGCCAGCATCGCGTAGCGCCGTTGAAATTCGTGAAGGGCTAAAGCCTTTGAATGTTTTTTTACCCACCTTAATAATGGGTACGCCACGGCCATTCATTTTTTTGTAATCACGTTTGCCACGCTCAGATTTTTCTACATCGTATTCACGAAATGCAATATTATTTTTGCGCAGCCAACGTTTAGCTTTTGTGCAGACACCACACCAAGTAGTTGAATAGACAATGACCTTCGCTTTGGGGCCGGTCACGCCAGTTGGGCGAGATAATGTCTCTTTGATGGTGTCTTGTGATGGTGAGTCATAAGTATTAAGTGGCCCAATATCGATTTTTTTGGTTTTAGCATCTTCAGGCGGTGAATCCGTGAAATGGATTCTGCCCATCTCATCCGTCCATTTATACACTTGCGCATTGAGCTGCGTCGCGGTGCTGATGAGTAGTACTAGGCCCAAGCTGATGAGAAATTGTTTCATGTCATCAATCATAGCCTAAAAACGTGCAAAATCCTTGCTGGCGAGACATCAATGACGTGATAAGATATGACGCTATGTTAGCTTTTCATGATATCGATCCTGTCGCACTCACCCTTGGTCCACTGAAAATTCACTGGTATGGCATTACCTATTTGGCTGGGTTTGCAATGGCCTGGTGGCTGGGAATGCGTCGCGCTAAACGTCCTAATTCAGGTTGGTCTGAAGAGCAGGTATCCGATTTAATTTTCTATATCGCAATCGGCCTTATTGTCGGTGGTCGGCTTGGTTATATGTTGTTTTATAACCCTTTTTTACCAGAAGGGCAGGGCAGTGAGTTCTGGGAGGTCTGGAAAGGCGGCATGTCATTCCATGGCGCATTGATAGGTATTATTGTCGCTGTTGGCGTGTTTGCGCGTAAATTTAAAAAATCGTATTTTGAAGTGGGTGATTTTTTAGCGCCATTGACACCACTTGGGCTCGGATTTGGCCGTATCGGTAATTTCATCAACGGCGAGTTATGGGGCAAGGTATCAGACGTGCCCTGGGCCATGGTTTTTCCAACCGGCGGCCCCTTAGCAAGACACCCATCGATGCTTTATGAGGCCATTCTTGAAGGCTTGGTATTGTTTATAATTCTGTGGTTTTATAGCAGTAAGCCTCGCCCTGCAATGGCAACGTCTGGGATGTTTTTACTCTTCTACGGCATTTTCCGTTTTGCAGTAGAATTTGTGCGCGAACCAGACGAACAATTGGGATACCTAGCGTTCGATTGGCTGACGATGGGGCAGGTATTGAGTTTACCAATGGTGATTGGTGGCCTCGTGTTGATTAAGTTAGCCTATCGCCGTGCAGTTTAGATGTAATGAATAAATAATAATTTGAGTCACTAAAGAGTTAGTCATGCAACAATATCTTGATTTAATGCGTCATGTAAAAGACAACGGTTTTCAAAAAGGTGACCGAACCGGGACCGGTACTTTGTCGGTGTTTGGCTATCAAATGCGTTTTGATCTTGCTGAGGGCTTTCCTGCGGTGACGACTAAGAAGCTGCATTTCAAGTCTATTATTCATGAGCTACTGTGGTTTCTTAAAGGCGATACCAAAACCCAGTACTTACGAGACAATGGCGTATCCATTTGGGATGAATGGGCGTTGGATGGTGATCTTGGCCCTGTTTATGGTGTGCAGTGGCGGTCATGGCCTTTGGCAAATGGACAAACACGCGATCAAATCGCGGAGTTAATAGAACAGATCAAAGCAACACCCGATAGTCGGCGATTAATTGTTTCGGCATGGAACGTAGCCGATCTACCGGATGAAACAATTAGCCCACAAGACAATGTAAAGAACGGCAAAATGGCACTTGCACCATGCCATGCATTTTTTCAGTTCTATGTTGCCGATGGCAAACTGTCTTGCCAGCTATATCAACGCAGCGCAGATATATTTCTTGGTGTGCCTTTTAATATTGCAAGCTATGCATTATTAACGATGATGATCGCGCAAGTAACGGGGCTTGAAGTCGGCGAGTTTATTCATACACTTGGTGATGCACATTTGTACAGTAATCACCTTGAACAAGTGGATACACAATTAGCTCGCACCCCACATCCTCTACCAACCATGACACTGAATCCTGATGTGAAATCGATTTTTGATTTTTGCTATGAAGATTTTGAAGTGCATAACTATGAGTGCGATGGGCTTATCCGCGCACCGATAGCAATTTAGAAGAAGACAATGACGGAAGAAAAAAAAGCATATATTTTTGATGTTGATGAAAGTAATTTTAACCAAGGTGTTGTAGAAAATTCACATAAACTACCTGTCCTGGTCGATTTTTGGGCCGATTGGTGTGAACCCTGTAAGAGCTTAATCCCTATTTTGCATAAGCTCGCAGAAGAACTTGCTGGCCAATTCATTTTGGCAAAAGTTAATGCAGATCAAGAGCAGAATCTCGTTCAACAAAATGCGGTACGCAGTCTTCCCACCGTTAAATTGATAGTGAATGGCGAAGTGGTCGATGAATTTTCGGGGGCCGAAAGCGAAGCGCATATCAGAAAAATGCTAGAGCCTTATCTTGTCCGTGAATCGGATAAATTGATGGCCGCGGCAGTTGCTGAATATGAAAAAGGCAATAACGATGGCGCGATAACATTAATGAAACAAGCGGCAGATGCTGACCCAAGTAATATTCGTATTCAGATCATGACGATAAAAGTGTTAATGGAAAATAATCGTAAAGAAGAAGCCGCGATTGTTTTTGGGCGTATCCCTGATGAGGAAAAACAAACACCTGATATCATGGCGATACAAGCGCAACTTGAAAAGGTTGATCCAGAAGTAGATGCTGCCCTTAATGCGTTACAAGCACGTATAACGAGTGATGAAAGTGACCTTGCCGCACGCGAAGAATTAAGTGCCTTGCTTGTCAGTCAGGCAAAGTTTGAACCCGCTTTAGAACAGCTGTTAGAAATAATGAAACGTGATCGCAGTTATAAAGATGATGCAGGGCGCAAAGGTTTGTTGTCATTATTCGATATGCTTGGCAACGATAACACTCTTGTTGGACAATATCGCCGTCGTATGGCGATAATGCTCTATTGATGATGAAAATTTCACTGATTGCCGCCATGGCAAATGATAGAGTCATTGGCATTAATAATAGTCTGCCTTGGAAATTGCCGGCAGACATGCAATGGTTTAGAAAACACACCCTTGGTAAACCGATCATCATGGGGCGTAAAACCTTTGAATCTTTTGGTGGCCGTACTCTCCCCGAGCGGACCAATATTATTATTACCCACGATATTAATTATGAAATCGATGCTGACGTCGTGATTGTTCATTCGATTGAAGAAGCATTGCAAGCTGCGTCGGACACTGGCGAAAATGTCGAAGAAGTGATGATTATTGGTGGTGCCTCTTTTTACGAGCAGATGCTAGAACGTGCTGATCGTTTTTATATCACTAAAGTCGATGGTGAATTTGCAGGTGATGCGTGGTTTCCGAAATACGAGCACTTAGCTTGGACAGAAGTAAGTCGACAAGAGCATAAAGCAGATGAGAAAAATGCTTATAACTGCAGCTTCGTTGTTCTAGAGAAATAGTATGCTGAAGTTAGTGATTTTGTAGAATGATTTGTATGCGTTTAGTTTAAAAAAATAACAATATTAAATAACCACAAAGAGAGAAAACAATGAGAAAACTATTTCTAGTAATTTCGCTTTTTTCCCTATTCCTAACAGGTTGTGCATCTGTCCCGGTGGAATCAACAAAATTATCGGATAAGGCAAAGGAATTCAATTCGCCCTCTAAAGGTAAAGCTGGTGTATATGTTTACCGGGCTGATACACATTTTGGTGCGGCGCTTAAAAAAAGCATATGGA
>Ga0316205_10003420_pt1 | contig 15064 bp, 14 predicted proteins | sample 3monthpyrite_MG_FD_204941 | JGI IMG/M metagenome (GOLD analysis project Ga0316205, IMG submission 204941) | Microbial mat bacterial communities from mineral coupon in-situ incubated in ocean water Damariscotta River, Maine, United States -... | ecosystem: Environmental > Aquatic > Marine >... | reverse complement strand
CTTCGGCAGGCTTAAGTGGCGCAACCTTGCGGTTAGAATCTCGTTCATCCCGAGCCGTCAAGTCGGCTACGAGGTCGCGGATATTAACATCAATACCCTTATCTTTCAACTGCTTATAACGCCGTTCAGCCCTTTCTTCTGCACTTGCTGTTAAATAGATCTTTAATGGTGCATCTGGGAACACAACCGTCCCCATATCACGGCCATCAGCAATTAAACCATTGGCATCGGCAAAAGAGCGTTGCTTATCCAGCAAGACAGATCGTACACCGGGTACAGCTGCGACTTTAGAGGCCATATTACCTGTGGCTTCTTCACGGATTTTTTCGCTCACGTCTTCACCGCGGAGTAAATACTTGAGCCCTTCTGGCGTGCTTTCAAAGCGAACATCGAGCTCAGTTGCTGCTTTTTCAAGACCTGCTTCATCGTCTTCAGCCAGAGCATCAATCATAGCGGCACAAGCAGTTAAACGATATAAAGCGCCACTATCCAGTATTGGCCAGCCCATTTTCTGCGACAACAACAGGCAAATTGTGCCCTTACCGACCCCACTGGGGCCATCAACTGTGATTAATTTATCTTGAGACATAATTTAAGAATTCGTAGTCAGATTTAAACCGACCTGATTAGCCAGTTCGACAAAGGTTGGAAAAGACGTATTCACGTTATCGCAATCATCGATCACGATCTCGCCTTGCGCACCTAATGATGCCACACTGAAAGCCATTGCAATACGGTGATCATCATGACTGTTTACTGTGCCCGATTTTATCGGCCCGCCATTGATGATCATGCCATCATCAGTGGCCGTTGCATCTACACCTAAAGCCACCAAGCCATCAGCCATTACTTGTATCCGGTCACATTCTTTAACACGTAGTTCATGAGCGCCAGTCACAACTGTCTGCCCATCGGCACAGGCCGCAGCTACAAATAAGACAGGAAATTCATCAATAGCCAGAGGCACCAGGTCTTCTGGTACCTGAATACCTTTTAAGTGGCTACTACGCACACGAACATCAGCCACCGGCTCACCGCCGACTTCCTCATGGTTTTCCAGAGAAATATTGGCCCCCATCAGCTTCAGGATATCAATTACCCCTGTTCGTGTTGGATTGATACCGACATGCTTAATCAAAATATCTGCATCCTTTGCAATCGCTCCCATCACCATAAAAAAGGCGGCCGATGAAATATCAGTTGGCACATCGATGTCACAGGCGACTAGTTTGCCGCCGCCCTGTAGACTCATTTTATTTCCTTCGGTTTTTACTGGATAACCGAAAGCCGTTAGCATTCGCTCTGTATGATCACGGGTAGGAGCAGGCTCAACTACCGAGGTTACACCCTCGGCATACATTCCAGCTAATAACAGGCAGGATTTAACCTGAGCACTCGCCATTGGCATTTCATAATGAATACCTGTCATTTTACTACCACCATGAATTTTTAATGGCGGACGTCCACCTTCTGCGGTATCAACTCTGGCACCCATTAATGCCAATGGATCAGTAACACGTTTCATTGGTCGTTTTGATAATGAGCGATCTCCGATTAATTCGAGATCAAATGCTTGCCCGGATAACAGACCTGATAGTAATCGCATCGAAGTACCGGAGTTACCCATATCCAAAGCAATATCAGGCTTCTTCAGACCATGCATGCCAACACCATGAATCGTGACCTTACCATCAACTGGGCCTTCAATTTCAACACCCATAGCCTTAAAAGCGCGTAATGTATTCAGGCTGTCTTCACCCTCAAGAAAGCCGCTGACGTGTGTCGTGCCTTCGGCTATAGAACCAAACATAATAGAACGATGTGAGACTGATTTATCGCCCGGCACACGAATCTCGCCTGAAATTTTATTAGCCGGTTGTAACTTGAACTGTAAGCTCATGCTATAAAAACCTTATACATTTATATTTAACGAAAATATGATTAATATTTAAATTTGTCGCGTGATGTTTTAGCTGACTGGAAATAGGATAATAACTGATCTGCGTCATCTTTTGTAATAGCTTCCTTCAGTCTGTCCAGCTCTTCCTGATACTGCAACATACTTTCAAGTAAGGCAGATTTATTGGCCAGACAGATATCACGCCACATTACCGGATCACTTGATGCTATCCGGGTAAAATCACGGAAGCCGCCAGCAGCATATTTAAAAAAACTTTCAGAGTTATTACTTTCAAATAAGCAGTTCACCAGACCATAAGCCAGAAGATGTGGTAAATGACTAGTACCTGCCAAAATTTCGTCATGATGCTGAGCCGACATCGATTCCACTTCAGCACCTGCAGCCTTCCACATAGCGGTCACTTTTTCAGTCGCACGCTTGTTGGTATCGTAAGTCGGGGTGATAATAACTCTTCGATTCAGATACAGTTCACCAAAGGCTGCTTCAACCCCGCTTTGCTCAGTGCCAGCAATAGGATGTCCTGCTACAAATTGCGAATAAGAATACTTTAAATGCTGTTTAGCATCTTTCATCACACTGACTTTTGCACTACCACCATCCGTAACAACAGCGCCGGGTTTTAAGTGTCCATCAATTTGTTTAAAAACAGCGGCCATTGCACCCATAGGTACAGATACAAAAACCATATCAGCATCAGAGACAGCCTCTGCAATATTTGTACTGTATGCATCAATCACACAAAGATCCTGAGCAACCTGCAAACGATCTTTATTACGACCTGCACCAATCACTTCTTCGCAATACCCAACACGGCGTAAAGCAAGAGCTAAAGAGCCGCCAATTAAACCGACACCGATAACACAAAGTTTTTTAATCATGATTCATCTCATTCAACACGGTATCTAATGCCAGCAAGACTCGTTCATTTTGTTGTTTGTTACCAACTGTAACTCGCAAATGATCTGGTAAACCATAATTTGCTACCGGCCTGACTATAATACCCTGATGCAATAACGCATCATAAAGTGGCGCCGCATTCTGATTCATATCCACTGTAATGAAATTACCAATAGAAGGAATATATTTAAGACCTAATTCATCAAAGCCAATCATCAGCTGTTTTAAGCCTTGCGTATTTATAACAACACTTTGCGCGACATGCATCTGATCGTCCAGCGCTGTGCAGGCTGCAATCTGTGCCATGGTATTAACATTAAAGGGCTGGCGAACACGATTTAATAAATCCGCGATTTCAGAATTAGATAATGCATAACCAACACGCAAGCCAGCCAGTGCATGTATTTTTGAAAACGTTCTGGTTATGATCAAATTTGAAAACTCATTCAGCCATTTTACTGAATCTGGTTTTAAACTTTCAGGCATGTATTCAAAATATGCTTCATCAAGAACCACGATGATGTTTTTATCAATTTCAGTTAAAAACTGGCGTAAAGCTGAAGGTTCCAGCCAGGTACCTGTCGGGTTATTGGGATTAGCCAGAAAAACAAGTTTTGTATTTGAATCAACTGATTTTAAGATGGCATCAAGATCATGCCCATATGGCATAGACTCATGAGCAGCTGGATAAGCAGGAGCGATATTCGCTTTAGCACCGACAGCTTGAACCACTATCGGGTATACAGCAAATGCAAACTCAGAGAATACAGCCGAACTTTGATCAGTCAGAAATGCTCTGGCAATGAGCTCAAGAACATCATTGGATCCATTACCCAGTGTAACCTGACTCATATCCAGATTATGTTCTTTTGCCAGACGCTGGCGAAGTTTATGCCCGCTTCCGTCAGGATATAAATGCAAACCAGATACTTCTTTTGCCAGTGCCTCTTGAACTGCAGTCGAGGGTCCCAGCGGGTTTTCGTTTGAAGCGAGTTTTAATGTATCAGTAATACCCAGTTCACGCTCAAGTTCTTCAATAGGTTTACCCGGTAAATAAGGTGTCAGACCTTGCACACCTTTGGTTGCCAGTTCTTTATATGAAATCGACATGAAATTTTCTACAGGACAGCGACAGGATATGAGCCAAGCACTTTTAGCATGGCAGATTTGTGTTCAAGATCAGTTATTGCCTCAGACACGTTTGCATTATCACGATGTCCCTGAATATCAATGAAGAAAACATATTCCCAGACACCACTGCTCTGTGCAGGACGAGACTCTATCTTACTCATACTGATACCACGTTCTGCGAACGAAGATAATAAATCATGCAATGCACCAGCTTTGTTATGCAACATAACCAGCAAGGATGTTTTATCTTCGCCGCTAACAGGTACACTTTGTTTACCAAGCACAATGAAACGCGTTGTATTATCGACCTGATCTTCAATATTTTGATTCAATATCGGCACACCATACAGATCCGATGCCATTTTTCCGGCAATAGCTGCCGCAGTCGGATCATTTTCCAGTAGCGTAACTGCATGACTATTACTACTTACAGCAATTGTTTCTATACCCGGTAAATTTTTATTGAGCCAGTTTCGGCATTGAGCCAGTGATTGCTGATGAGAATAAACTTTTTTAATGCCGGCAAGATCATCACACTTAGTAATTAAATTATGATGGATTGGCAAATCGACCTCACCACAAATTACAAGCGATGAATGCAACAACATGTCGAGCGTATAACTGATAACACCTTCCGTTGAGTTTTCAATCGGAACAACACCAAAGTCGGCATTGCCCGCTTCTACTTCACGAAAAACATCATTGATTTGAACAGATGCTAAGCCATTAATTGAACCACCAAAATGTTTCAGCGCGCCCATGTGAGTGTATGAGCCGTCAGGACCAAGGTATGAAACTTTTAACGGCTGCTCCAGAGCCAGACAAGCCGCCATGATTTCCCTGAACAACCTTGCCATTTCATTTTTTTCGAGAGGACCCGTGTTGCGTTCTTTTACCGCGCGTAATACCTGCGCTTCGCGTTCAGGCCTGTAAAACAATGCTTTACTACCTTCTTGCTGACCTGCACGCATTTTTACTTCAGCAACTTGCTGTGCACACTTGGCACGCTCAGAGATCAATGTCTGAATCTGCTGATCCAGTTCATCAATTCTTATCCGAATTTTATTTAAATCTTGTTCAGACATATTTGTTTAATTTAGTTACCTTAGAGAGCCCTGACACTTAGCACACCATCAACATCTGATAAGTTCTTGACGCTATCTGCAGATATCGGTGATTCAATATCGATTAAGGTATAGGCAAGATCACCACGAGAATCATTCACCATATGTAAAATATTTACATCTGCCTGACCAAGCACATGTGAGATTTGAGCAACCATATCCGGGCGATTTAGATTGGCAATAGCCAGTCTATGCTCACCTTTACGTGACAACTTCACGTCTGGAAAATTTACTGAATTTTTTATATGGCCGTTTTGCAAAAAGTCTTTCAACTGGTCAGCAATCATAATTGCACAATTATCTTCAGCTTCATTGGTTGAAGCACCAAGATGCGGTAATGTATAAACTCTATCCTGCCCCGTTAATTTTGGCGACGGAAAATCAGACACATAAGCATTAACTTTACCACTCTTTATGGCTGCTAGAACCGCATCATCATCAACAATACCATCTCGTGCAAAATTCAATATAACCACACCATCTTTCATGGACGTGAGTCTCTCAGCATTCAGCAGATTTTTTGTAGATTCAATTAATGGCACGTGAAATGTTACGAAATCACACTGATTTAATAAAGCCTCAGCACTGTCCATTTCCTGAACATCAGAAGATAACTGCCATGCACGTTTAATGGTTATGGTCGGATCAAAACCGATAACATTCATACCCAGTGCTACTGCAGCATTTGCCACTTCTACACCAATCGCGCCAAGACCGATCACGCCTAAGGTGCGACCTGGTAATTCAAAACCAACGTATTGTTTTTTACCGGCTTCAACCGCTTTACTGACTTCGGCATCACTGCCTTCAAGGTTTTCAGAATACTGCCAGGCATCACAAATATTACGTGCCGCCATTAACATCCCAACAATCACCAGCTCTTTTACCGCATTTGCATTTGCACCCGGGGCGTTAAATACAACAACACCACGCTCACTCATTTTATCAACAGGTATATTGTTTACACCTGCACCGGCACGCCCGATTGCACGAACCGAATCGGCGATCGGCTCATCATGTAATTTCGCTGAACGCAACATAATGGCATCTGCATCAGTCGCACCTTCCCCAACGCTGTACTGATCTGCCGGTAAACGAGACAGTCCTTTATCAGATATGTTGTTATATGTTTTGATCTTATACATTTTTATAATTAACCATTTATTTTTTAGTAACGATGAGATTTTTTAAGTATTATTTTTCTCAAAATCAGCCATAAACTCAATCAGTGCATCGACACCTTCTTCAGGCATAGCGTTATAAATACTGGCACGCATTCCACCCAAAGAACGATGCCCTTTAAGGGTCGTCAGACCTTTTTCAGTAGCCTGTTCAATAAATGCTTTATCCAGACTGTCATCTGCAAGAATAAATGGCACATTCATCCAGGAGCGATATTTTGGATCAATCGGGTTACTGTAAAATGCTGAATCATCAATTGCTTTATACAGCTTTTGTGCTTTGCGCTGATTAATTTCAGCCATCGCTTTGATGCCACCGTTATTCTTTAACCAGCTAAAGACCAGACCAGACAAATACCAGCTGTTTGTTGGTGGCGTGTTGTACATTGAATCATTGTCAGCATGTGTTTTGTAATCCAGCATGGCCGGCATCTCAGGCATTGCATTACCAATTAAATCTTCACGAACGATGACCAAGGTCAAACCGGCAGGGCCAATGTTTTTCTGTGCACCTGCATAAATTAATGCAAATTTACTAACATCAATTTCACGCGATAAAATGCTTGAAGAAAAATCAGCAACTAAAGGCTTATCTGTTTCAGGTATCACATCAAACTCTAAACCGACAATGGTTTCATTTGGCGTGTAATGCACATAGGCAGCATCATCACTAAAGTTCCACTCTGATGGATCAGCAATTGTAGTGAACTTGCTCTCAGAATTATCAGAAACAATATTAACTTCGCAGTAACGCTTAGCTTCTGCAATGGCTTTCTTAGACCACTGGCCCGTACAAAAATAATCGGCTTTTTTAGCGCCGTTTAGAAGGTTAATAGGCACCATAGCAAACTGACTGCTGGCACCACCTTGCAGGAACAAAACTTTATAGTTATCAGGGATCGCCATCACTTCGCGCAAGTCCGCTTCAGCCTGCTCTGCAACCGCTATGAATTCTTTACTGCGATGACTCAGTTCCATAACAGATGAACCTGTGCCTGCAAAATCCAGTAACTCTTCCTGAGCTTTCTTTAAAACGGCTTCCGGCAGCATAGCTGGACCGGCACTAAAATTATAAGCACGACTCACTGTTCACCCCATTACAATTTAAAATAAAAAATTTGTTAAATTAATCTTCTGCTGTATCTGATTCTGACGAACCGGCATCTTCAGATGATTCTGTATCAGCAGACTCCTCGCCTTCATGCTCAATAGCAAGATTTTCAATGCGTTCTACTTCAACCAGCTTTTCATCGGCACCCAGACGAATTAATCGCACACCCTGAGTATTACGCCCGGTGACTGAAATACCATTTGATTCAGTTCTAACTAATGTCCCGCCATCAGAGATCAACATGATTTCATCTTCATCTGTTACCTGAACAGCACCAACAACAGCACCATTACGATCACTGGTCTGAATAGAAATAACACCCTGACCACCACGACCCTGTAATGAATACTGATCGAGAGAAGTTCGTTTACCATAACCATATTCGGTCGCAGTTAAGATATAGCCTTCTTCTTTGGCAACAATCATACTAATGACTTTATTACCTTCTGGCACTTTAATACCGCGAACACCACCTGCTGTTCTGCCCATAGCACGCACATCAGTTTCTGAGAAACGAATTGATTTACCAGAATCAACAAATAACATGATATGTGACGTACCATCGGTAATGGCAACATCAACAAGCGTATCTTCTCCGCGTAAATCAACAGCAATAATACCGCCATTTCTTGGACGCGAGAAATCAATCAGCGACGTCTTCTTAACCGTGCCATTACTGGTCGCCATAAAGATAAAGTGATCTTCATCGTATTCACGAACTGGCAATACTGCGTTTATGCGCTCACCATCTTCCAGCGGCAATAAATTGACCATTGGTTTACCACGCGAGCCACGGCTGGCTATTGGTAATTCGTAAACCTTAATCCAGTAAACCTTACCCCGGTTAGAGAAGCAAAGTAATGTGTCATGCGTATTCGCCACAAATAATTTGTCGATGAAGTCTTCATCTTTCATCTTGGTAGCAGCCTTTCCTCGACCACCGCGACGCTGTATTGAATACTCCGTCAAAGGCTGTGCTTTAACATAACCTTCGTGAGACATCGTGACGACAACATCTTCCTCTGTGATTAAATCTTCCAGTGTTAAATCAAGACGATTCTGGATAATCTCACTGCGACGCTCATCACCAAATTTTTCTACGACTTCTGCCAGCTCTTCACGAATAACTTCCAGTAAACGTTCAGGATTGGACAAAATTTCTAAAAGTTCCTGCACTAAATCAAGCAGCACTTTAAATTCATCAATGATCTTATCTTGCTCAAGCCCTGTCAGACGATGCAAACGTAAATCCAGAATAGCCTGTGCCTGTGTTTCAGACAGATGATAACCATCTTCTAACAATCCAAGTTCCACACTGAGATTTTCAGGACGGGTAGCATCAGCACCAGTGCGACTTAACATATCCGTTAATGAACCAGGCACCCAGACACTATCAACCAGCTTTTGTTTTGCTTCAGCGGGATTGGCAGCTGTACGAATAAGCTCAATAACTTCATCAATATTGGCCAGTGCTATTGCTAAGCCTTCCAATACATGCGCGCGCTCACGAGCTTTTCTTAGCTCAAAAATAGTACGACGGGTAACAACTTCACGACGATGACGGATAAAGGCGTCTAAAATTTCTTTTAAATTAAGTAGTTTTGGCTGACCGTCAACCAGGGCAACCATGTTGATACCAAACACGGTTTGAAGTTGTGTCTGTGAATACAGGTTATTGAGTATAACTTCACCAACTTCACCACGGCGAAGCTCGATAACGATACGCATACCGTCTTTATCAGACTCATCGCGTAATTCAGTGATGCCTTCAATTTTCTTGTCTTTAACCAGCTCAGCAATTTTTTCGATCAATCGCGCTTTATTAACCTGATATGGAATTTCGTGAACCAGAATGGTTTGCTTACCGTTACTTTCATTGGTTTCAATCGTGCAGCGTGCACGCATAACCAGTCGGCCGCGACCCGTATGATAGGCATCGCGAATGCCTTTAACGCCATTGATAAAGCCAGCTGTTGGTAGATCTGGCGCTGGAATATATTGCATCAGCTCATCAATGGTTAAATCAGGATTATCAACCAGAGCTACACAAGCGCTAACCACTTCATTGATATTATGGGGTGGGATATTCGTCGCCATGCCCACCGCAATACCTGAAGAACCATTGATTAATAAGCCAGGTAAACGACTTGGGAAAACGCAAGGTTCTGACTCAGAACCATCATAGTTTTCGATGAAATCAACCGTCTCTTTTTCAAGATCTGAGAGCATTTCATGAGCAATTTTAGCCATGCGCACTTCGGTATAACGCATTGCAGCAGGAGCATCACCGTCAACCGAACCAAAGTTACCTTGCCCATCAACCAGCATATACCGCAGAGAGAATGGCTGGGCCATCCTTACAATAGTGTCATACACCGCGGTATCACCATGTGGATGATATTTACCGATGACGTCACCGACCACACGAGCTGATTTTTTATAGGGTTTGTTCCAGTCATTACCAAGAACATTCATGGCGTATAAAACACGCCGGTGAACCGGTTTAAGACCATCACGAACATCGGGGAGCGCCCTGCCAACGATTACACTCATGGCATAGTCCAGATAGGACTGACGCATTTCATCTTCTAGATTTACTGGAACTATTTCTTTGGCAAACTCAGCCATATGCTTAATAACTTCATGTTTAAACAAGTGTCTTATGGATGGTGTTTATCGATTAATGATCAGGCTTTGCAGCGCAGATTTACAGCGATTTTTTACCGTTTTTTATCAATTTTCCAGCCACATTTTCAGCAGAAGGAAACACATCTTAATATAAGTTACAGCCTGTTTGTTTTAATTATGGTTTGGTCGAAAAAAAGTAGCCTAATACTAACACAAAAATGCATATTTCTGCACTATTTATATGCATAATATAAAGACCTGCTACTCTTTTAAAAACAATAACTTAGCTAACTAAGATGATATTTTTGCAGATAAAATTTGATTAATCTTTTGATTTATATTTATTGAAGTATCTGAACAGTCAAAATGATGCCCAATATGCAGACAAAAACCCAACCATTTATATAAAAAACGATTTAAATGCCAGCGCTCTTGAATTGCCGTTTCAGGCAGGTTTTTTAAGATTAACTGACCATGATGAAGCTGCCCGCTAAGCACTTCTGCCATTGCTACATCATGATAGACCCTGATTAACAGATCAGGCTCCCTGACCTCACCCAGATCACGCCTGAAGCTATAACTCAGTGAAAGCACTGAGGTAAACTTGCTTTGCTGATTAATAGTCATATATAGATCCATACAGCCCGCCACACTTGAGACATAACTGCCTTCTGCCTGCAGAATATCCGGAATGAGCTTCTTTAAACGAATGTAGTTATTTTCGTATAAATCCATAAGCGCAGCAAAGCTTTCACGATAGACATCGTGACAGGCTTGCATATGGGCAGGTATGAATTGATCTTTCAACATTTTACTATTATATCATCTAAGACTATTCATCTTCAGCGCGGCTAACCAGCTCTTTGTAACTTATTATAGTTAACCTGACCTTAAGCAAACGAAAGCTTTCAGCATCGAGCGAGTCAAAAGGAATGAGGACACTAACCAGCTTGTCCCGCTCAGTACGCAGCACCAGTATGACCAGCCATGCAATTGAAAAAGATAATGTCGATAATTGTGCTGACACTGCCTCATCATACTGATAATGCAATGCCATTTCTTTGCCGCTTAACCAGACCATTTTTTTAACTTTATTTTGATATTTTTTTTGATATAAAAAAGAAAGCGAAATCATGGAAATTATTAGCATACTGATCACAAGAGACAAGGAGGAGAAAATGACAGCGACAATGGCCAACGCATGAACGCCGCTTAAATAAAGCTGAAAAACTGTCGATGTATGAAATTCAAGAATGAGTGGACTGGCGAATTCTTTCAACAAGCTGACTGATTTCCTTATCTGATGAAACGGTTTGTTTCAAAAACAACTCCAGCAATACCTGATCAGGATAATCCAGCAACCTGTCAAACACCTCGCGCTCCTGCGTAGATAAATTAATAACATCTTTATCAACAAATGACCGCAACATTAAATCCAGCTCCAGCATACCTCGCCTGCAACGCCAGCGTAATGCACCTGTTGATAATGATACCTCTAATTCCGCAGACTCACTCATAATGTTTTCTTCAACATCATTTTTTTAATTTCACCAATCGCTTTCGTCGGATTCAATTCCTTAGGGCAAACCTGAACGCAATTCATAATTGTATGGCAACGGAAAAGTTTGAACGGTCCGTCTAATGCTTCTAATCGCTCTGATAAGGCCTGATCCCGGCTATCCTGTAAAAAACGCCCGGCCTGTAGCAAAGCAGCTGGTCCCAGAAACTTATCAGGATTCCACCAGAAAGACGGGCACGAGGTTGAACAACAGGCACAAAGCACACATTCATACAGACCATCCAGTTTATCCCGCTCTTCTGGTGTCTGTTTAAGCTCTGCCTCGGGTAACGGATCTTTAATAGTCAGATAGGGCTTTACTTCTCGATACTGCTTATAAAACATCTCCATATCAATGATTAAATCGCGAATCACTGGTAAGCCCGGTAAGGGATTTATTTCAACAGGCTCTTTTAAATCAGCCAGAGACGTAATACAGGCAAGCCCGTTTACGCCATTGATATTCATGCCATCTGAACCGCATACTCCCTCACCACATGAACGACGAAAACCCAATGATGGATCCTGCTCTTTTATGATTTTCAGTGCATCCAGTAACATCATGCCAGGTTCTGTTTTTTCAATGACATAATCCTGTGTATAAGGCTTTTTATCTGTCTCAGGGTTATAACGGTAAATTTTAAAACGCATTACAGTCCATCCTTATATTCAAACCGGTTACAGACATCATTCAGTAAACACGAGGTTTAGGCGGAAAACTCTCAACCGACATCGGTTTTGTTCGAACCGGTTTGTAATCTATGCTTTGATCATCATGAAAGTACAGCGTGTGTTTCATCCAGTGCTTATCGTCTCTGTCGGGGTAATCGATTCTTGAATGTGCACCACGACTTTCTTTTCTGGCGGCTGCTGAATGAACGGTTGCCAGTGCCACATCCATGATATTTTCAAGTTCCAGCGCTTCCACTCTGGCTGTATTAAATATTTCGCTATGGTCATCAATCACCGCATCTTTCATGCGTTCAGCAAGCGCTGTTACTTTTGCGACGCCTTCATCGAGTACATCCTGTGTCCTAAAAACACCGCAGTTTTCATCCATCACTTTTTTAAGCTCGGTACGTAATTGCTCAACCGACTCACCATCACCTTTTTTATTCCAGCGATATAAACGCTCCAGCGCCATATCAACACTGGGCTGATACAAACGGCGGTGATAACGGTTTTCTTTTAGCTGAGTAATAATATGATTGGCTGCAGAACGGCCAAATACCAGAATATCAAGCAATGAATTACCGCCTAGACGATTTGCACCATGCACTGAAACACAGGCACACTCACCTGCCGCATAAAGCCCCTGCACAGGCTCTTCTGGTGTATCTTTTATTGGCGTTACAACCTGACCATAACGATCTGTTGGGATTCCTCCCATTGTGTAATGTGCAGTAGGATACACAGGTATTTCTTTTTCTACCGGATCAAGACCTAAAAACGTAATACAGGTTTGACGAATTCCAGGCAGGCGTTTTTGAATAACGCTTTCTTCTAAATGATCAAGCTTTAATAAAATATGGTCTTTATCTGTACCACAACCACGCCCATCCCTTATTTCTGTGGCTATTGCCCTGCTCACCACATCACGGCTTGCGAGATCTTTTGCATTCGGCGCATAACGCTCCATAAATCGCTCACCCAAACCATTGACCAGATAACCACCTTCTCCTCTGGCGCCTTCAGTAATTAACATACCTCTTCCGGCAATGCCTGTCGGATGAAACTGAAAGAACTCCATATCCTGCAACGGCACACCGGCACGTAATGACATTGCCATGCCATCACCCGTGTTTATTAATGCGTTGGTAGTGGTTCTGTATAATTGCCCAGCCCCACCGGTTGCCAGTAATGTTGTTTTAGCTTCAATGACAACAATTTCACTGGTATGAATATTAAAAACCAAAGCTCCCTGAATATTACCCTCATCGTCTTTTAACAAATCAACCGCAAAGTATTCATCAAAAAAATGCGTTTTTGCTCTGATATTCTGCTGATAAAGACTGTGTAAAATGGCATGCCCTGTTCTGTCGGCAGCTGCACAGGTACGAGTCGCCTGCGCTCCGCCAAAATTCTTACTCTGACCGCCAAAAGGCCGTTGATAGATAGAACCGTTATCAAGTCGAGAGAACGGCACACCAAAATGTTCAAGTTCATAAACCACTTTAGAGGCCGAACGACACATATACTCGATAGCATCCTGATCCCCCAGATAATCACTGCCTTTAACTGTGTCAAACATATGCCAATGCCAGTTATCTTCAGAGACGTTGGCCAGTGCAGCATTAACACCTCCCTGAGCTGCTACTGTGTGAGACCGGGTTGGAAAAACTTTTGATACCACAGCAACACTGGCCTCCGCTTCAGACAACTGCAAAGCGGCCCGTAATCCGCCACCACCTGCACCAATAATGAGCGTATCAAAGCGCCTGTAGGTAATGTTCTTAGTTGATTTTTCATTTGTCATTATGCATTCACCATGATCAAAATTTTAATCAGCCAAAAGCCTGAGCCAATAAGGAAGAGAGCCACGGAGAATAGCAACATAAGACGAAGAAGAAACGGTTTTATATAATCAAGCAAGACATCCCTGATGCCGACCCAGGCATGTATTAACAAAGTGAGATAAAAAAGCCCTAACAAGATTTGATTGATATCAGACGAGATCCAGTTACGCCAACTTACATAACCAAGATCGTTTATAAAGGACCAATAAATGACAATATAAATAGTATAAATTAGCAAATAGACAGCGGTCAGCCTTTGTAGCAGCCACGGCCTTAACCCTTCGAGGGCGACCATACTCACAGGAATATACCCACGATGATAAAACTCATGATAACAACTTCAACTACCACTACTCCCCATGCAGAAGAACGAACAGATTGCTTTTCAAGAAAGAGATCAAGATCAATCAATAAAAACCGTACCCCTGTTAACAAATGATGAATAAATGACCAGATAACCAATAAAATAAAAAAACGACTTACAGGCTTGAGCATGAGTGAAGTTACTGACTCATAGGATGCAATATCTTTAAGTGATAATTGCAGCAGATACAAACTGAATGGAATAGCGAGAAACAGCAAAACACCAGATAGCCGGTGAAAGATCGAGATAATGCCTGAAATGGGTAATTTAATCTTAATTAAGTTTAAATACACCGGTCGGCTAGTCGATGACATTAGTGATGCTCCCTGATTATTGTTGTAAGATTCGAGCTATCCAAAATTATTAGAACCTTTGTCTATTTATAGCCAATCACCCCCTTCATTACAAGCCGTCTTGAATTATATTCAGATGACCATATAAACAGTATGATATCTGAAAAGCCTTTTATGACTATGCTTTGTTGTTGGCAATACAATTTTTGTTTCTGGAGTAATAATGAATACTAAATGGCATGATTTTCTTACCAAGAATGGTGCTGAGTTTATCGATTCTCAGCTGGTACATTTTGGCAATCCGGAAATGGAAACACGTGCCAGTGACAATGGACTCATT
>Ga0316205_10003419_pt1 | contig 15067 bp, 17 predicted proteins | sample 3monthpyrite_MG_FD_204941 | JGI IMG/M metagenome (GOLD analysis project Ga0316205, IMG submission 204941) | Microbial mat bacterial communities from mineral coupon in-situ incubated in ocean water Damariscotta River, Maine, United States -... | ecosystem: Environmental > Aquatic > Marine >... | reverse complement strand
GGCTGACGGTATCTGAAGAAGCTAAAGCCCATGTGTTTGGACTATAGGTCTTCATTTGGATTGCTAAACAAGCTGTGTTCAAAAACTTTTTCCGTCAGTCGCAAAGTGCACCCAACTGGCACCCAGGTGCCATGCGCGCATGACGACGGACTACCCTAGATCGGGTTTAATTTAGCTATATCAGTAACTTAAGTGGTGCCCGGGGGCGGAATCGAACCACCGACACGAGGATTTTCAATTAGCCTTGTGATCTGAGCGGCCTGTCTCATGTTCGCGCAACTCGTAACGAAGCTGATTGAAAACGTTGACCTTTACACTCGGCGGGTCATTTCGTTCCGTCTCACGCTGGAGCATTCTAGCCCACTGCTCCTGCTACCCCATCGATACCCCATCGATACCCCATCGATACCCCATCGATACCCCATCCTACCACAATCAGATGAATGTCGCGCACAAATGGCGAAAACCACAGCGCTTGGACGCAAAGGCAAACTGCCTCTGGATAAATTGAAAAAAGAGGGACAGGATGCTAGCCTTTAGAAAACAATATTTGGCAGGAGCTTTCATGGTCAGAACCGGTTTCGGAGTACGAGGTGTCTCACGTCCGCCCTACATCCCCCGAAAATCTCGTTCCGGCGAGGAAGTCGGGGTGTGTCGCTATGTTGGAAAAACTGAGAATTTCATACCTTCTGTGGTGCTTAGCGAGCCGGGAGATGGGGTCACCCGATGCCTAGAAGAGATTGCTACGGGTGTCAAAAACGTAGAGAACAGTCCTTGGACTGTCATGGTTTCCGACCTTACAAAACGATCGGAATGGGGATTGCTGGATTTCCTAGTGAAAATCCGCAACGACCTTGTGAGTTCCATTGATGTAGCCGATCCCAGAAACCTTCCCGACTACTATTTCCGAGGCTTTGGATACTTGGCAATTCTGTATTGGTGCATCGAATATAACTGCGAAGGCGATGAACCTCAGTTTGAAGACTCGCCCTACCTCGCGCACTACAGAAAAGCGAAGAATCCTATAAAGGTCCTCTTAACTGCAGGTATCTCCGAGTTCCTTGACCTAGGCGGTATCTTTTTTGATTTGGTCACAAGTGCAATTGAAGAATCCGTGGAGGAGAGGGTCTCCAAGAACCTAAATAAATTGGCCCGTTCGAAACTTCCTATTGGAAATGGCTCAGCGTCAAAGATTCGAAAAAGGCTGTCGCGCGGAGAAGACGTCAGCACAGAAGACATACGCGCCGCTTTGATCAGTGAGTTCGAACAGGCGTTCGGTAATCTATGCAACTCGAATTCCGAACGCTGCTTTCTATCCTTGACGGATGCCGCAGATGTTATTGCTTCTGGTTACTGCACAAGAGCGGGAAGAGAATTCGGTGAAAGCTATCTAAAACTTCTAACAATTGTGAATGAACCATCGCATGTCGCATCAATTGCGGGAGGACGCAAAGCTGGCTTTGTAGGATTAACTAGGCTTACTGAGGCTGGATGGGCAGTTTATGAGCTAGAAGACGTCTCCCTAGGTGATCTCAAACAACAACTGGTTGCCCACATTGACAGCAAGTTGTTGGAAAATGTGGATCGGTTCGCCAACGCTAAACCGGACTCAACTAGAGTCAATCTAGCCGAGTTTGCCGAGTTTTGGGCAACGCAACAGGGAGGTCGAGAAGATGAACTTGTTTGATCTAACGGAGCAAGCCAAAACTGAAGAACTTCCGCCCGCTGAAGCTCTGGCGTCGTGGGCACAATCCGTTCGAGAGTTGTTAGTGCAGGGAGAAGGTGCCAGGTATCAAGCGTTTCTAACAGACCTGGCGACGCAACTTAGAGAGCGGATACCCGAAGCTGAAACAAATGATTACGACACGTTGATAGCAGAAATCGAAGCAAATCTTGATCAGCTACACGAGACAATACGAAAAAGGAACTTGTCGATAGCCGAACAGGCTTTGAGAAAGGAAGCCGAAGGAAAGCCCGAGAACGAAAGGGCTACTGGTGCTAAAGGTGCAACACAATCAGAGGGGCGCGGAAGCGGCGCAGTTACGGGTGCATATTCGGGCATTCCCGCGCAGCGAGTGTATGCGGGCGGCAACAGTTTGAGGGCGTTGGCAGAAAACATTGTCGGTTTGACTTTGTTGGAAGCTCAGGAGCTTAAGGCCATTCTAAAAGACGAGTATGGCATTGAGTCCGCCGCTGGCGGCGCAGTGATGATGGCTGGTCCCGCTGGCGGCGACGCGGGTGGCGCTGCTGCGGAAGAACAAACCGAATTCGACGTAATCCTGAAGTCGGCCGGCGGTTCCAAGATCAACGTGATCAAGGAAGTTCGCGCGATGACCGGTCTTGGCCTGAAAGAAGCCAAAGAATTGGTCGAGGCGGGCGGCAGGGCAGTCAAAGAAGGCTTGTCCAAGGATGAAGCCGAAGAGATCAAAGGCAAGCTGGAAGCAGCTGGCGCAAAAGTAGAATTGAAATAGGTCCGAGCAAAGAGCGCAGCTTATTCTGTTTTCTCCACAAGAAGGGCTTGGTTCTGCGCAAATTCTCAGTTTAGTCTGTAACACGTAACGATTTAGCTATAGAGCTGCATTTTGATCTCGGGCCATTAACAATAATCATCGATACAGTCCTCATAGCTGTCTCCGGTCAGCTCGCAATAGGTCTTTAACGCGCCTTGCAACGAGAAATACTGGTGTTCACTGCGATGGTAGAAAAACTCGCCACGAACCGATATCTGAGCGACGGCCCAATCCTTGATCGCATTAGGGCCGGGATTGTGGGTCAAGACGATCAAGGCATCTTCGACAAGAGACCGCTGAACTACCAAGCTTTGATAAATGTCGTTTCGCGCGAAGACTTTGCCAAACACAAGGTTCTCGGCATAGTGCTCCAGTGCATCGTCGGTCACTTCCGATGGGCATAGCGGAAACTCTGTTGGGACCCGCCACCGAACTTGGATGACTGATGGAGTGAGTGACTCGTACTCTTTAGGGTCGGGCTCAAAATCTGCCCGTTCAGCAGTACCGTACAACCATTCACCAATTGCTCCACCACTGGGAACCGCTCCGCTTCGCGCCCAATTCTCGAAGCGTAATTTTGCCTTTGCAGCCTCGTCTTTCGACACGGTTCGCATCCAAGATACGTCTGGAAAGGAAGCGTCACTTTGAGTCTTTGACGGATCAGCTAGGAAAGCCTCGATTGAACCGTAGACCAGTTCGATGCGTCTCGCGGTGATCTCATTCAACAGAGCGTTTTCTAATCTCGTCAGCCATCGTAGGTTTTCCGGTCGGTTGTTCGCACGGTTGGTATCAATGTGATCCACTACGTGCTGATCGGTAGGCGGTTCACCATGAAACGCGGAGCAAACAATGCGGTGCACAGGGACACCCGCCAGATATTGATATCCGGTTGTCGGGCTTTGGCGTCCGAAGGTCCAAGTTTTGTCCAGGGGACGGGCGCGCTTTCGATACTCGTTGAAACGAAAAACCGCCCCGTTGTCGCGAACGAGATACCGCTCACCCCGATATTCAACTTCGATTTCGTTTTCGTAGATTTCAAGCAGATGATCTTGATTGCCTACAGGCAAATTCGTTTGGTCGATAGATGGCATCACACTCTCCAGTGCAAAGTTGCCTCGGCCTTCCCCAGACTACTCGATCTGGTGCCGGTTGTTGTTGGCAGACATGAAACAAGGCGTCAGGCGCTGCCTTATGCTCTGAAACGCAACCGAAGAATGTCGTTCGCATGGGCAAAAAGTCAACCAGCGATAGAAGCCTTCCAAGCACCAAGCTTCTTTGACCGCTGATGCAAAGTGCGCCATCTCAACTCAGCTCATCTAGGATTGTCCCTGACGTGGCATTTCCGGGTCTCTTATCATGGCTCTATGAAACAGAAACTCACCACAAAGTTCATCGAAACCAGAAAGCCCGACCCCGATAAGCGAGCTGACTATCGCGACACAGTGGTTCCCGGCTTGGTCCTGCGCGTGAACAAATCCGGCACCAAAAGCTTCAGCTTTCACAAGCGCATCAATGGTAAGATGAAGCGCCTGACCATTGGTCAATTCGGACCGTTTTCGCTGAATGACGCTCGGGAACGAGCACGGCAAATCCTCTACGAAGTCGAAACGGGCCGGTTCGAACAAAACACCGGGATAGAAATCGAAGCCAAGCCGACGTTGGGCGATGTGATCCCTGACTACATCGAGAAACACGCCAAGGTTCACAACCGCGACTGGAAGCGCAAGAAAGCGCTGTTGGAGAAGTTTATCACCCTGCACGACAAGCGGATCGACCAAATCAAGCGCGCCGATGTCGTGACGGCCTGCGACGTGATCCACAAATCAGCGCCAGTCAGCGCAAACCGAGCGCTGGCTCACCTCAAGCACATGATGGGCTGGTGCGTCGAACGTGGCATGATCGATGCCAACCCCATCGCCGGGATGAAACCGCTGTCCAAGGAAAAGTCGCGCGAGCGCGTGTTGACCGACGACGAACTGGGCGCGCTGTGGACGGCCTGTGACGCCGAAGGCTATCCTTTCGGGGATTGCATGAAGCTGTTGATCCTCAGCGGCCAGAGGCGCGCCGAGGTCGCCGAGATGCGCTGGTCGGAACTCGACCTCGAAAAACGCCTGTGGACCCTGCCTTCGCAGCGCGCCAAGAACGGTCGGCGGCACACCGTTCCGATCACCAACGCGATGATAGACGTGCTGCGCAGTGTGCCAAAATTCATTAGATCGGATTACGTGTTTACGACCACGGGCAAGTCGCCCGTCTCCGGGTTCGGTCGCCTGAAGGGCCGGCTCGACAGGGCGCTACCCGAAGGCACGGTAGCGTGGATTATCCACGACCTGCGCCGCACGATGTCCACCAATATGGCGATGCTGGGTGTCCCCCAGCCCGTCACCGAGGCGCTGTTGAACCACAAAACGGGTGTGGTCTCAGGCGTGGCCGCTATCTACAATGTCTATTCATACGCGGATGAAAAGCTCGAGGCCCTCGCCACATGGTCGCAGCACGTTATGGAATTGGTTCGAAAGCAAGATGACGAAATCGCACCTCACCGACGCAAATCCATTTGAATGCCCTAGAAAGGCGTTCGAAGTCGTTGGGCGCGAAATCTTCAATGAGGCATGGCGTGATGATTGCGTCGAAAGCCCGAACAGTCCTGAGCATAGCGAGGTACTTGCTATCCTGCGAAACGCGCTGCGGTCAGGGGACGTAAGCGCCCATTGGCACACTCTTGACTTCAAGCACAGCGGCGACCTGCGACCACAGGATGCGGACCAAGAGTTTTTTCGGTTTGTCCTGCGTGATGACTTCGTTTTTCACCAAGGAATGAACGAACCTGTCCGGTGCAAAATTCACGTCGAGCAGTTGCGGCGATGGCTTCGCGGCAAGGTAATGCAACCAACGTCCCCGACCCAGTTGGCAAAGAACCAGTGCCTTGATTGGCTCATAGAAATCTTTTCGGACCATGAGCGGCAGATACCTCCCTCCAATGCATTGAAACGCGAAGCCAAAGAACGGTTCCCCCGTTTGTCCGATCACGCATTCAAACAAGCCCGTAAACGCGCCATCGAGATAACGGGCCGTGACGACTTGGCAAAAGCAGGACGGCGAAAAAATCCAATCAGTAAATGAACTGATTTCCTTCCAATTTTTTGGCGCATTCGCATCCGCTATCTTCTGAACATCAGCTGAATAGACGGAATGCGCATTCCTTCACCCTAAGTTGAAGGAAATCAACATGAAAATCGAAGACGGTCGCAAGACCTTGGCCACGCGCGATGATCTCAAGCGTATGGGCATCAATGTGAGCAACACATCGCTTTTGCGCTGGGAAAAGCAAGGCCGCTTTCCGAGGCGTATCAGGATGGCCGGAACCACCGTTGCGTGGTTCGTGTCAGATATCGAGGACTGGCTCGCTGAACGCGCCGCAGAGCGCGCTCGCACACATTACGCCGAATACTGAACGGCGCTCACACCCCATCAAATCAAGCGATCCGCTAACGGGCGGCGTGCAAACGCACGCGCCAATCGGATGCTCCAACGAAAGAACATGAAATGACATATGGTACAAAACGGCGGCCTAAGTGCTTCAATTTCCCGGCGCTGGAAAACGCAAACGCGCCCGAGAGAGATATTCTGCAGGCGCAATACGATTTCCTCTTGGAACTGTGGGAGTCGGTAGCAACGAGCGGTCCTGACCTCTTCGCAAATCTTTGTTTTCGCCGTAAAGGCACTTCGAAGATGATCGATAAGTTCGCGCCGTTGAGCGGGGACATCAGGCTGGACCGCCTTCTCAAACGGTATGACCGGCATCGCTATGACCAGTACTTCAGTCCCAATTTATACGCTCGGCCCAGCCGCAAGCTGTCCGGCGTCCGAATGACTCGATTGGGCTGGTGTGACGTGGATGAAGCCGATCCCTTCGCCTTCGACCCGCAGCCATCCGTGGTTTGGGGGACATCGCCGGGTCGGACGCAAGCCCTTTGGATCTGGGACCGGCCTCACTCGCCCGCACAGGCATCGGCTTTCTCGAAGGCTCTCACATATCGGCACGGCGGTGACAAAGGCGGCAGCGCAGCGAACAAGCTTCTGCGCTTGCCGGGATCGTTCAATCATAAGCCGGGTTATGACACGCCGTTCATTCCTCTGGTGCATTTCGATCCAAGCCCAATCAAAGCCCGCCCCAAGCTGCTGACGAGTCAACACTGCGTCGGCGCGGCAGAACCCGAGGCGCTGGAAATGAACCCCAACACGCATGACCGCCATGCCGTAGGGAAGAAATACCGGCTGCAACTGGATACCTCTACGCGCCACCTAATCCGGCACAATCACGCGCAGGCATCGGATCGGTCTAGCAGGATCTTCGCGATGGTCGCGGGGCTTCACGAAGCCGGGGCCACGCTCGACGAGATCGCCAGCGTGATTTGGTCCAGTCCATACTTCCGCGACAAGTACGGCGAAAACCAGAACGCGCTGGAAACTGAGATATCGCGGATCATCGCGAAAGTGGCGGTGGCGAGATGACTAAGCGTCGGAAGAACCCGAAGACCACACCACGCCCACCGAAACGGCGCATTCAATACAAGCGGTCAGAGCAAGCCACCGCAACGGAAGGAGCAATTACGACCATCACGGCCAAGGCCCTTCAATCCAAGGAGTTTCCACCCCTTCGATATGCCGTGGATGGCTATCTTGCCGAGGGTTTGACCTTGCTTGCAGGCAAGCCGAAGATCGGGAAGTCATGGATGGCACTGGACTTCGCGATGGCAGTCGCCACAGGTGGCTTTGCACTCGGAAGCGTGAAATGTCGCCAAGGTCCCGTCCTGTATTGCGCACTGGAGGACAACCATCGCCGTTTGCACAGGCGCATGAGCCAGCTTTACGGCGGTGTCGAAAACTGGCCGCCGGAGCTTCATTTCGCAACGCAAGTAAGGCGGTTGAACGATGGGTTGATTGAAGACTTGCGCGACTGGGTAGAAGCCCATCGGCCAAAACTGGTGATTATCGACACCTTTGCCGGTGTGCGACCGCAAGGCCGTCGGGATGGTTACGATGCCGACTATTCGGCCTTGGCACCATTGCAGGAGTTGGCGGGAGAAATGGGCGTGGCGATCCTTGTTATCCACCATCTACGGAAGATGCCGGGAGACGATCCGTTCGACATGATCTCAGGGACAACTGGCCTTACAGGTTCCGTTGATAACCCATTCGTTCTGCTTCGCGGAAAACAGGGCGTTACTTTGTACGGCCGGGGTCGAGAGATTGAAGAGATGGAAATAGCCCTCGAGTTCACGGGGGCTATGTGGAAGGTGCTCGGCGATGTGGAAGAAGTGCGCCGGTCCGACGAACGCAGCGGCATCCTCGAGGTCCTCGGGGGTGCAGATGAGCCAATGGGACCGAAGGAAATCGCCAGCGCCTTGGGCTGGAAGACGGACAACGTCAAGCAATTGCTGTTCAAGATGCACAGGGACGGTGAAATCAAGAAACGGGGGCGTGGTCGGTATTGCGCCGCTGACGAAATGTGACGAATGCGATAACCTCGGTAACCTGATAACCAACGGTCACACCCAAGGTTATCGCGTTATCGAAGTTATCGATGGTCACCAGTGACACGCAGGAGCGGCTAGGAGATCAAAACCTCGGCGGTGGATATGCCTCCTAGTCTGCCCGCAGAGCGCGCGCGTTAAAAAAACGCCTTCCCCATCCTCCTGTGGTCAACTCGCGCTAGCGCCTCTGGGGGTGCCCGACGGGGACCGTCTAGGGCGACACGAGGACTATGTAACAGGCTGTCGGGTGCGAGCCGGAGCCGAATTGCTGAGTCTTTTCATACGGTCCGCATTCGCGCTGGATGTCGGAAGCGCCCGCCGGGTTCCACTCGGGTAACAAACTGCTTGGTTGGGCGCACTCATGGTCATTCTTGCACCCAGCCCTTTTTGAAATAGTGACGCGTAACAATGGTTCGGTTGTACAGAATCATTAAGCCACACCCGTTGATCGTGAACAGAGCGAGCAGCCCCCACAAGAACATGCCTTTGTAGAAATAATAGAACGGCCAGAAGACAAAGACCCAAAGCCTGTGCCAATTGCCCAAGATAACTTTTGTTTCGCCGTTGAATTTCCATGTGGCGCGAATGGTCATCAAATTCCTCCATGAATAGCTGGTTGATGAAATCTCGATAAGAAAGTTGCCGAGTCCGGTCAGGTGAAACCCCACCGGCCTGCGTAGAGGTCGCAGGAGGGCCAACGACAGGTTTTGCCGGCCCATGACGGCGGAGATGGCGGGACAGCCCCTCAGCGGGCCACACCGTGCATCTGGATGAATATCGCTGGGTATGCTCGGAAATTGGTGCTTCCGGCGCTGCTGGCTCATTGCTACGCCGCCGCGCACGCGTTTGACTCTACCTGCCGGGGATTTGTTGCAGATCATTCAGAGTTACATACCGGCAGCGCCCCGTGCGCCTTGACATGCTCCCAAATCAGCCGCCTTTCGACATAGGCCACATAAGCGTGAACTACATCCGCGCCGTATCGGAAATTACGGACTTCGTGCCAGTGCACGGATAAGTCTGTCAGGCCGCCTCCGAAAAGGTCGTGGTAGGTCCGTCCCCCGGCGTGGTTGCCGCGACCTTTCGTGGCCGCACCGTGAAACTCAGCTAACCGACCTCGTAACCCCTTTTGCGCAGCAGTCAGGCCGATATAGATTGGCAGGGGATTGCCTTGCTTTTCGATTATGTAAACGCCAGCCCCTCGGGGCGCTTGCTTTCGACAAACCCAATCGATTGGTTCGCTGAGGTGAAGCCTCATACTGCCCCGATCTGCGAGCGCCCTCGCATGTTGACTGGTGATCGGGGTGTTAGAAAACCGCACGTACACGGTCCCTGTGCCTTTAGCCGGGGCCTGTTGTATAACACAGGCACCCCGACCATAGGGTCAAAGGTTCGGTCGATTGCTCGACCTAGTACGTGAGGGGTTTCTAAGCCCCAACGTGACCGCGTCTGCCACGTCGAGATCAGTGGTAGCAGCAATTCGAGAAAAGCTAAAGATGCGCTGGAGTTATCCCTGACAGGATTGCAGTCCGCGTCTTATTGATCTTCATCAGAACAAAAGGAGGCCGACATGGCTGATATCGTGACTCTCAAAGACCTGTGTGAAGAACTGAAACTCGACCCCCGTGAGGCCCGCGAACGCCTTCGCACCGCTGCTGGTGATGCCAAGGCAAACCCCGAATTGGCGAAGGCAAGGAAACCGCGTTCGCCTTGGCAATGGGTGAAAGGATCCGCTGCCGAGAAGGAGGCCCGACTTACTCTGCAACCGAAGGAGCGGTAGCAGGCAAACACAAACCATCGCGAACACCAAGAGGGGCACCGTGTGTGCCCCTCCTTCGTAGTTGTTATGGCGTTCGAACCGCTTAGTGCATCTTATCGGTGTGGTGGGCAGCGGCTGCCAGCCCTATCGTGACGCCAGTTCGCGCGTGACTTTTGTGGCTGCGCTGAATACAACTACTTCATGTATGACCTTTGGAAAGATATGGGAAGACGCGCTCCAGCAAAGGCCCCATTTTGTGCAATTATTAGGATGCTGGGTCCTTGGAACCGACATTTTCGAGCAAACTCATGAGAGACTTGGCGACAGAACCCAAGAAAGCTTACCGTCACCTCGGAAGTGAAAACGGTCAAGCCTTCATTGGTTTGGTGGCGGACTTTAGAGCAGCCATCTTTGCCGGAGATGTGCCGATGGGCCCAATTTCGGCCACCAGAGTAGAAGACGGTTTCGTGTTAGACTGGTTCGTATCCTCTGGTTGCACGCTGAAAACAGTGATAGCTGCACGTGGCGCTGGGGAAGAAGCATGGAAAGATTCTCATAGAATCCAGTTAGAGGCTCTAACGATTGGCGGGGAGGTATTGGCTTAGTGTTTGAACCAAATTGGGCTTCCCCACCGGGTGACACGATCTCTCGACTGGCTACCGCTGGAAATCTATCAGTGCACGACTTGGCCGAACGCACCGGGTTCGAAGAAGACGTGTTCTCTGGAATTATGGACGGGCGAGTCCAGATTTGCGATGAGATTGCGGACGCACTATCCGCCGAGCTCGGTGCATCACGGCAGTTCTGGATCGAGCGTTACAACCAATTTCTTGGCGACAAAGCGCGCATTTCCGGTTCTGCACCAACAGAAACATTGTCCACATGGGGTCAGTCTTTTCCAGCCAAAGCGCTGCGGCAACTCGGCTGGCTGCCGAAAGGTTCTCGCGGTGAACGATTGTCCAAGGACATCCTTGATTTTTTTGGGTGCGATAGCATCGAGGGTTGGAATGAACGCTACTCTTCGGGGATAGGCCAAGTTGCGTTTCGAACGTCTTTTGCGTTTGAAGCTGATGAAATGGCGACTTTGGCTTGGCTGCGCGTCGGTGAGGTTCAAACCGAAAGCCTAGTTCTCGCGAGGTTTTCTGCGAACGACTTCAAAAATCGATTGCCTGAGTTGAAGAAGTTGTGCGCGCTCAAACGCCCTGAGTTGTTCTTTCCCAAACTGCAGCACGCTTGCGCCGAACACGGCGTTGGTCTTGTTAGTTCGAAGGCCCCGACAGGTTGTCAAGCAAGCGGAGCCACTTGGATGTCGGCCAAGGGCAACCCCATTATTTTGCTAAGTTTCCGATATCTGAGTGAGGACCATTTCTGGTTCACCTTTTTTCACGAAGCTGCGCACGTAGTTCTTCATGGCACTGACCACATTTCGGTAGATGGCAGCGACCCGTCGCCGTTAGGTTCATCCGCATTCGAAGACGAAGCTGATATTTTCGCTCAAGTTACGCTTGTCCCAGCTGATTTACGAGACGAGATGTTGAACGCCATACCGACCCGTCCCCATGCGCGTAGGATCGCACGAAAAGCCGGGGTGACACCGGGCATTATTGTCGGGCAGCTTCAAAAATCTGGGGCGCTCCAACCACACCAGTTTAACGATCTTAAGCGCCGGTACAAATGGGACGCGAACACAATACTTCCGATCTTTTCTCAACCTCGGAAATACACGTAGGCATCCGGGCTTTTTTGCCAGTTGCAAAGGCTATCCTCGATCACTTGCTTTCCTACTCCGAGAATCTCGTCCAAGGCATCAACACGAGGCTCCAAGGCTCTGCCGGTGATATTGTGATCTCGGTTGTTAAAAAATAGTAGCCGTGCCCCAGCAACCGGTCCTGTTGCCTTGTCCAAGTAGACGCTACCCGGCGTAATCGGAGCAAGTTGAAGTTTGCCGAGCATCGTAAGGAAGTCAAACCTGCCGAGGCGACCACCCCCAAAGCCAAATACCCCCTTCATGGATTTGTAGAGAGCATCGAAAGCCGCCTGCGGCTCCTGACCCACTCTTTCATGTGTCGCGATCATTCGTTCACGAAAGCCGCCGAACTCAGTTTGCCACTCATAGTATGTTTGAAACGTCTTTGCTATTGCGAGTGGTTTCTTGCTTTGGAATTTGCGGTGGTTGGAAAAACTACCGGAAATGCTGGCGTCGGCCAAGCTACCAGAGTTCGCGCCCAACATGTTTTCGAAGCCTGCCGGGTTCGCAGCATATTGAGCGAATGTCCAAACAGGTCCTGCGCCGAACGATCCATAGACATTTGCAGCGAGCTTCCATTCGTCTACCGCATGTTTGCCGAAATGAGTGAGGATGAATGTTAGCCAGACCGCTTCGTCCAACCGTCCCTCTCGTTGAAAGTGAAGCACCCCTCGTACCGGGTCGAAAATTCCAGAATGCGGGTCACGCCTGCCCGCGTTCACACCACGCGTCAACAACGTGTCGGTATATGAAATTCGACGTAAGCTGGACACGATTTGTTGCGCCCAGCAAAGTCTCCGCTGGGCACTCGCAATACTGGGAAGGGGACCAAATTGCATGTCGATCTGGCCGATCTTTCCGAGAATTTCGTCTATTCTGTCTTTGTGGATGCCGTTCATGACACGCCCCATCAGCTTACGTTCTCAAATAGATCCCTAACGGGAGATTGTTTTCTTTCGAGCCTACCAAGAATGTAGATCCGATAGGTGGGTGAAATGTCCCTCATCATCTTTACAACTTTGCGTAGCTCGGACCTCTCGGTGCTGAGATCATCTCCGCGTTTCCTCATTTCTTCAAATATCTTGTGAATTCTGAAAAGCTCAATGAAGTCGCGCCAGTACGGATCGAGGTCAGCCGGTGCGGTGTGGTCGATGTTTCCCGTTCGGATTTTCTGCTCCGCGGCTTTTACTTGCTCTATACTGGGCCAAGGGCTTCCAAAGGGCATCTCAGGCATTGGTGAAAAATCATGAAAACCCTCTCTGTAATAGGCTTCGGCACCTGACGTTGAGATGTTCGCCGGACGATCCTCCGTTGCTGTACTGTCATGGTATAAATGTAGACTGGTCACTGAATGAGTGTACCTGCCTAACCCAAAGCCCAGCTCGCGCGCTGCGATCTCCTGTAACATCGTAAACGCGAAAATGTCATGCGAAAGGCCGAAAAATGCATCGTTGGAACGCATGTGCGTGTGCATGAACAACTGCTTATTCCTAACCGCGAATTGAATGGTGCAGGTGCACGGCTTGTCCCCATTTTTCGGCTTTGCATCCGAATTATCATAGATCTGAACTAAAGCGTTTCTTGACCCTTCCCGCTCGCGCAGCGTGCGGATCACCCGATCCCATTCACTGACACCATCGAGCTTCGCTTGAGCATTTTCACCGAATATTCGGGGCCCATAGGCACCGTTTGCTCTCACCTCATCTTTGATCAATTTTGGATAGTGAGGGATGTAGTGTTTGATGAAATCGACGCTATCGCTACCGGATAGATACCAAAACAATTCACCAAGCGGACTGAAGGCTTTGGCTTTAGAGAAGGAACGACTTAGCCGCGCCCGTGGGTTCCTAAGTTCCAACAGCGCACCAAAGGCTTCCGTACTCTTTCCTTTGCTGGACTCGACCTGAAAATTCCCGCGCCCTGTTAGCAGCTGCTTGAAGACAGCTCTCATCAGATCGTCTAGGCTTTCTTCACTGGCGTGAAACAAGTTAACTCAACCTCATCTTTGAGTTGAACTTCTGCATTAATGCGTGAAAAATCAAGGGGTAGAACCTTAGAGGTCTTCCATCCATCGGTGCATACAGCAAGACGGAGAAGATCATGGCCGTATCTGGCATCCCTAAAGGTTTGGAGGAGATAGAGGAACTAAGGACTTGGCGCCTAAACAATGTATACATTGAAGTCAAAGAATGGGGACAGCGGCCAATCGAATTCAATTCTGACCCGCGTGGCACCCAGCTCTTTTCTATAGAGGAAATGAAAAGATCTTTCTGTCGGCGCTTCATTGATCTGGCGGATTCAGCTAGCGGACTACTCAAGGAGGACAGCGTGGTTAGCGCCGCCATCCTCGCAAGGGCGCAGATCGAAACCGTTGGAATGGCGGCTTTCTTTGTACATGAGGTTTCTCGTATGACGCGGAAGGGCGACCTTGAAGCGTTTGAAAAACGTATCGCGCAGTTCTTTGGCGGCAGAACGGACAATGGTGAAATCGCAAAGCGTGTGCATGTGATGGATGCTATGAGGCATCTCGACAAACTGGACCACGCATATGTGGAATACCTATGGGCCAAATATCCTGTGATGAAGGCGCTTTTCAATGCAATAGAAAAAAACAAGTCGGCGGGACTGGATATCCAAGACCTAGTCAGCAGAATCTCTGCGATGAAAAATTACGACACGTTGAGCGAGTTTGTTCACCCAAATGCACTGGGAACCTTTTTCATTTATGGGCAACCTGAGGATAGTGGCCCACCAGAAAAGAGAACAAAGGAGCTCCTAAAGAGGATGACCGGCGCTGCGACTTGGCAGGGTCATCACATGATCACCGCCCTCAAGGCGTCTGAGGGATGTTCTGACGAATATTTTCAACAGTTTAAGACCAAGTCATAACAGGACGCTTTAATGTGGACGTGCTTAGCGTCCTCTGTTGCAGGCAAGAGGTCGAGTTGGCAATGGCACCATTTCGGTTTTGCTACCCCAGTGATTCCCAGGCCATTCCTCAAGGCTCATCGGTTTTCGTGATAATATCACAAGCCTTTGTTTTCAAGTGATTTAAATGGTGCCCGGGGGCGGAATCGAACCACCGACACGAGGATTTTCAGTCGGTGCGCCTGTCTACAGAGACCAACTCAAACCTCCACGAACTGCAACGCAGACATTTGAAAAGTTGCAGCTTTCAGTGAAGCAGATCGTCTCGTCGCCGCTCACGCCATTCCGTTCAAGCAAGCTGCCGATGCTACCCACATGATACCCCGAGGGGTGAGGCTCGATTTGAGCGTTACCGAACTGCACATCCACAAAATGCTACCCGAATGATACCCGAGGCTACTCTGTGGTTTAGGATGTGAGACTCAAAATCTCCTAAGAATTTGTTTTTGCTCTGTTTTTGTGGTGCCCGGGGGCGGAATCGAACCACCGACACGAGGATTTTCAATCCACTGCTCTACCCCTGAGCTACCCGGGCACGGGAATGGTGGGCGGGCCACCTTGGGTGGGGGCGTTCTAGGGTGTTCAC